>Ga0209270_1000564_pt1 | contig 74323 bp, 74 predicted proteins | sample MTBAKSrepl1MetaG_FD_187456 | JGI IMG/M metagenome (GOLD analysis project Ga0209270, IMG submission 187456) | Enrichment culture microbial communities from Arthur Kill intertidal strait, New Jersey, USA, that are MTBE-degrading - MTBE-AKS1... | ecosystem: Environmental > Aquatic > Marine >... | reverse complement strand
CCAGTAGAATTACAGGATCACACCCTTCAATTGTAGATACACGCCTGTTTTATGGATTAGATAGTATAATTATTTAAAATTCAATACTTTATTCAATATCGCTTACTACTTTGCTGTCAAACAAGGGGTTAGGTGGGGACAACTGGAAGAACGATCTTGACAAAGGTGACGTCATATCATAAAAAGTGACGTCATATTCATTTTTTGGGCGAAAGATTCACCAGGAGGTCGAATGAAGCCGCCCACGAAGCTTCCCAGGCGGGAAAGACAAAAGATCAGGCAACGACGGGAGATGCTGGAAGCGGCTTTCGGCCTTTTTTCGGAGAAGGGCTATCACAATGTTTCCATGCACGAGATCGCCGCCAAGGCCGAATTCGCCATCGGCACGCTTTACAAGTTCTTCAAGAACAAGGAGGACCTCTATAAGGCCCTGATTTTGGGCAAGGCCGAGGAGACCCACGAGGCGGTCATCAAGGCCATGGAAGAGGATGAGGACGAGGTGGCCAAGCTCCGAAATTATATCAAGGCCTTGGGCAAAGTCTTTCAGGCCCATCTTCCCTTGATTCGACTCTACTTCTCGGAGACCCGGGGAGCGAGCTTCAATTTGATGGCCGGGCTTGATTCCGAGATCAGGGAACTGCGGGGCGAATTTTTGAAGAATCTGACCGCCATCTTTGCCAGCGGAATTGAGAAAGACATATTCAAGAGAATCGCCGATCCTTACTTTTTGGCGGTGGCCCTGGATGGAATTACCGCGGGCTTTCTATTCCTGTGGCTTGAAGAGCCCGAACGTTACCCTTTTCCCGAAGACCCGGACATCATCCTGAACATCCTTTTTAAAGGATTAATAGAATCCTGAAGCATCATCGAGGTGTGGTTCAACATTTCCGATCACCAACCTTTTTATTGGAGATTTTTTCGATGCCAACATCCAGGCCTGTATTTAAACCGCTGGTTGAAAGTCTGATTGTGGTGATCATGCTCGTCGGCCTGTTTCTGGCCGGTTGCGATCAGGGGACGTCGGCCCCGCCGCCACCACCCGTCCCGGAGGTGGGCACGGTGACGGTCTCGACCAAATCCGTCGTGCTGACCACGGAATTGCCGGGCCGGACCACGGCCTACCGGGTCGCGGAAATCCGTCCCCAAGTCAACGGTCTCGTCCAGAAACGCCTGTTTACGGAAGGTTCCGGGGTTAAGGCCGGCCAAGCCCTCTATCAGATCGATCCCGCTCCTTTTCAGGTGGCCCTGGATAACGCCAAGGCCGCCCTGCGCAAGGTCGAAGCCAATCTGCCGGCCGTAAGATCGAGAGCCAAGCGTATCGAAGGCTTGCTGGCCGCCAAGGCGGTGAGCCAGCAGGATTATGACGACGCGGCGGCCGCCTTAAAACAGGCCGAGGCCGAAATGGAATATTGTAAAGCCACGGTGGAGGCGGCCCGTATAAATCTCGGTTATACCACAATCACCGCCCCCATCCCCGGCCAGATCGGTAAATCCAATGTGACGGAAGGGGCTCTGGTCTCGGCTTATCAGCCCACGCCCCTGGCGACGATTCAACAACTTGACCCCATTTACGTCGACGTTACTCAATCCACGGCCGAGCTGCTGCGGTTGAAACGCCGGATCGAAAGCGGCGGCCTGGATCAGAACGGAAAAAACCAGAAAATGGTCAGGCTCATCCTGGAAGACGGCTCGGAATATTCGTTGGAGGGGAATCTGGTCTTCCGGGATGTCACGGTGGACCCGTCCACCGGGTCCGTCATTCTGCGCATTGTCTTTCCCAATCCTGACGGAGTCCTTCTGCCGGGCATGTTTGTCCGGGCGGTGGTGAAGGAAGGGATTAATAATCAAGCCATCCTCATTCCCCAGGAGGCCGTGTCCCGCGATCCCAAGGGTAATCCGCTCGCGCTGATTGTGAAACCCAATGGGTTTGTCCAGCAGCGGCAGATTGAAATCGACCGGGCCATGGGCAACCAGTGGCTGGTCGCCTCGGGTCTGAACGCCGGCGAGCGGATTATTATCGAGGGTATGCAGAAAGTGCGGCCCGGAGCATCGGTCAAAGCGGTCCCTGTCGGCCAGGCCGGCGCCTCGGGTCCCGCGGCGGAAGATTCAACCGGTTCAACGGCCCAACCGAAATAACGGGGGAGGGAGATGCTATCCAAATTTTTCCTGGACCGCCCGGTTTTCGCCTGGGTCATCGCCATCATCATCATGGCGGCGGGAGGGCTGGCCATTTACAGCCTGCCCATCTCCCAGTATCCCCCCATCGCCCCGCCCTCCATCGCCATTAGCTCCTTTTATCCGGGGGCCTCGGCCGAGACCGTGGAAAACAGCGTCACCCAGATGATCGAGCAGAAGATGACCGGCTTCGACCGGCTGCTGTATATGTCCGCCACCAGCGACTCGGCCGGCTCCTCCCGTGTCGAACTGACCTTTGAGCCCGGCACCGATCCCGATCTCGCCTGGGCCCAGGTACAGAACAAACTCCAGCTGGCCATGTCGAGCCTGCCCGATGTGATCAAAAGCCAGGGGGTTCAGGTCAGCAAGTCCACCAGGAACTATCTGTTACTCGTGGGTCTGATCTCGGAAGACGGCCGGATGAGCGGGACCGATCTCAGGGACTTTGCCAAGACCAACCTGGAGAGTGTTCTGGCGCGGGTGCCGGGGGTGGGCGAAGTGGAGGTCTTCGGCTCCGGATATGCCATGCGCGTCTGGCTCAATCCCGACAAGCTGACGGATTACCATTTGACCATAGAGGATGTGATCGCGGCTCTCAAGTCTTACAACGTGGAGGTGTCCGCCGGGCAGTTCGGCGGGGCGCCGGCGGTGGAAGGCCAGCGCTTGAATGCCTCCATCGTGGTCCAGAATCTGCTCAAGACCCCTGATGAATTCGCGGCTATTCCCATCCGCATCAATCCCGACGGCTCCGTGGTTCGGATCAAGGATGTGGGCCGGACGGAACTGGGGACCGAGTACTATGATATCGATAGCTCTTTCAACGGCAGACCTTCAGCCGCCGTGGCCCTCCGCCAGGCCGCCGGGGCCAATGCCCTGGACACGGCCGACGCGATCAAGGCCAAGATGGCCGAGATGAGTCGATTCTTTCCCGAAGGCATAAAGATCGTTTATCCCTTTGACACCACCCCCTTCATCAGGGCGGCCATCGATGAGGTGGTCAAGACCCTCTTCGAGGCCATCCTGCTGGTCTTCCTGGTCATGTGGCTCTTTTTGGGCAACATGCGGGCCACCCTGATTCCGACCATCGCCGTGCCGGTGGTCCTCCTGGGAACCTTCGCCATGTTGGGGCTGTTCGGGTTTTCCATCAACATGCTGACCATGTTCGCCATGGTCCTGGCCATCGGCTTGCTGGTGGACGACGCTATCGTGGTGGTGGAGAACGTGGAGCGGATCATGACCGAGGAAGGATTGCCGCCCCGGGAGGCCACGGCCAAATCCATGGAACAGATCACCAGCGCCCTGATCGGCATCGGGCTGGTGCTCTCGGCGGTGTTCGGCCCCATGGCCTTTTTCCCCGGCTCCACGGGCGTCATCTACCGCCAATTTTCCGTGACCATCATCGCTTCCATGCTCCTGTCGGTGGTCGTGGCCCTGATCCTGACCCCGGTTCTCTGCGCCTCGCTCCTCAAGCCGGTGCCGGCGGGACATGAACCGGCGGAGAACGCTATCTTTTTCCTTCGTCCGTTTTTTCTGTGGTTCGACCGCACCTTCTTTCGCATCAGAGACCTGTATGTGAAGCTGGTCGGTCATTCCCTGGCCAAAAAACTGCGCTATCTGGCCGTTTTCCTGGTGATCGTGGCGGCCCTGGGCTTTTTGTACCTGCGCATGCCCACCGCCTACCTCCCGGATGAAGACCAGGGAATACTGCTGGCCCAGTTATTTATGCCGACCGGCGCCACCCTGGAACAGACCGGGCAGGTCGCCGAGCAGGTCGAACGTTACTTCAACGAGAAGGAAACAGAGGCGGTGGAATCCACCATGACCATCTCCGGGGTCGGCTTTTCCGGAAGGGCCCAGAACAACGGCATGGTGTTTATCAAACTGAAAGATTGGGACCTCCGCGATCGGGACGACCTGAAGGCCAAGGCCATTGCGGGCCGGGCCACCCGGGCCCTATCGAGTATTCGCAATGCCATGGTCTTTATCTTTCCGCCGCCGGCGGTCACCGAACTGGGCATGTCCAAGGGGATCGACTTCCAGCTCCTGGACCGGGGCGGCCTCGGGCACCAGGACCTGATGGAGGCCCAATACCAACTCCTGGAGATAGCGGCCCGGGACCAGAGATTGACCGCGGTCCGGCCCAACAGCATGAATGATGTGCCCGAATACCGGATCGATGTGGACTGGGAAAAGGCCGGGACCCTCAAGGTGCCCATCACCTCCATTCACAATACGATCTCGGCCTCTTTCGGCAGCGCCTATGCCAACGACTTTATTCAGGGCGGCCGGGTGAAAAGGGTGTTTGTCCAGGCGGACGCCCCTTATCGCATGCTGCCCGGCGATCTGGAAAAAATCTATGTCCGGAATACGGCCGGCATGATGGTGCCCTTCTCTTCTTTCGCCTCCGGCCGCTGGACCTCCGGTTCCCCCAGGCTGGCCCGCTTTAACGGCTTTCCCTCCATCAACATCTGGGGCGAACCGGCGCCTGGATTAAGCTCGGGCGAGGCCATGCAGGCCATGGAAGAGGCAGTGGAACAGTTGCCCAAGGGCATCGGTTTCGACTGGTCCGGTCTTTCCTATCAGGAGCGGATGTCCAGCTCCCAGGCCCCTCTTTTGTACGCCTTCTCCATTTTCGTGATCTTTTTGTGCCTGGCCGCCCTTTACGAGAGCTGGACCATTCCCATTTCGGTCCTGCTGGCCCTCCCCTTGGGGGTCATCGGCGGCATCATCGCCTCAAGCCTGCGCGGCATGGCCAATGACGTCTATTTCCAGATCGGACTCTTAACCACCCTGGGCCTGACCACCAAGAACGCCATCCTGATCGTCCAGTTCGCCAAGGGCGGGCTGGAAAAAGGGATGGGCCTGATCGAGGCCACCCTGGAGGGGGCCAAGTTGCGTTTCCGCCCGATCATCATGACCTCGCTGGCCTTCGGTTTCGGGGTCCTGCCCCTGGCCTTTACCAGCGGCGCGGGCGCCGGCGCCCAGAACGCCATCGGCACCAGCGTGCTGGGAGGCATGGTGACCGCCACGATCCTGGTGGTCGTTTTTTCGCCCCTGTTCTATGTCCTGATCGAAAAGATCTTCGGCCGAAAAAGGAAGCCTAAGCCGGACCAAACGGTCTAGCTGTGCCGGCAATCTTGCCGCCCTTCGGGCTGGTCCACCGAGACCCAGGAGAAAGGGGAAATCCGCTTGGATAACGACCCGGAATTTCTGTGGCTGGTCGTGGAAAAGCTCGGCGAACTGGTCAAGGATGGAACCTGGCAAAAGGTCTGCTCCGATCTCGGCCGGTACCAGCGGCAGCTCCGGACCTTGCTCTTTTACGGACTGCTCGCCAGAAAGGGGGGAAAGCCATGAGCTGGCTGTATTACCTCGGCCTGATTATCGCCGTAATCATTGGCGCCTTCTGCCTCTATCTGCTCATGGTGGCCGTTCTCCCCGGCTTCTCGGTCCCGGCGCAACCCCTGGGGAAGTCAACCCGGCCCAGGGTTGAAGGCGAGGCCGAAAGATACGGGCCAAGGAAAGAAGTCAGCTTCGAGGTCAAGGGAACGCCGGTGAGCGCCTGGCTGTTTCCGCCCGAGCATCTCTCCGCCCCGGCCCCGATTATCATCATGGGACATGGGGCCGGGGGAACCAAGGCCATGGGCCTGGAACTTTACGCCCGTCGCTTTCAGGAAGCCGGTTTCGCGGTCCTGGTGTTCGATTACCGGCATTTCGGGGCCAGCGGCGGCCGGCCCCGTCAACTTCTCTGGATACCCCGCCAGCTCGAAGACTGGGCCGCGGCCATCGAGTACGCTCGAGGCCTTCAAGCGATTGATCCGTCCAAAATCGCCCTGTGGGGGACTTCGCTCAGCGGCGGACATGTCATTACCCTGGCCGCTAAAGACCGAAGAATCGCCTGTGTCTCCGCCCAGTGTCCAGGGTTGGATGGTAAGGCCGCGGGCGAGGCGTTCATGAAAAGGGCGGGCCTGAAATACGTCTTGCGTTTGGTCATGCACGGCCAACGGGACCTGGTCAGGTCCTGGCTCGGCCTTTCCCCCCACAAGATACCGCTCGCGGGCCGACCGGGGACCGTGGCCATGATGCCCACCCCGGACGCCTGGAGGGCGTTCGGCCTGATGTCCCCGGAAGGCTTCGTCAACGAGGTCTGCGCCCGCATCATAATACGAGGGGATAAGTACCGGCCGGTCAAGCAGGCCCAAGACGTTCGCTGCCCGGTCCTGCTTCAAATCTGCGACCAGGACGACCTCACACCGGTCAGCGCCGCGGAAGAGACCGCGAGCCGGCTGGGGAATCTGGCCACGGTCATCCATTATCCCATCGGCCACTTTGATATTTACCTGGGAGACAATTTCGAAAAAAGCGTGGCCGATCAGTTGGCCTTCTTCAAGAAGCACCTTTGAAAAATAAGTTCTTCTCGAAACAGGTCGGTCCCACCCCACGCATTCCTTAACCTCTCCGATTTGAGCCGAAAATTACTCGGCTGGCGCCCATCTTTCCGTCTCGTCACTTTTAGGGCCTGAAATCCTTAATAATATACTTTAATCATTGGAAAAAGTAATGAAGGTTTGGGTCACTCGATTTATGGGGCGTTTCCCGGGATCAATGGCCTTGGGGCGGATTTTTTGGTATATCCTGGCAGGCGGTTTATTGTCTCAACGAGAAATCCAAGGGTTGGATTGACTGTTTACGGAGGCTGATAATGAATATTCTGGAAAAATTCAGGTTGGACGGCCAAGTGGCCTTGGTGACCGGGGCCAGTAAGGGCCTCGGCCGGGCCATCGCCTGCGGTTTTGGAGAAGCGGGGGCCAAGGTGGTGGCGGTGAGCCGCAGCCGGGACTTGATCGAACAGACGGCCGATGAAATCAGGGCCAAGGGCGGGGAAGCCGCGGCCATTCCCGTGGACGTCACTCGAAATGACCAGATTGAGGCCATGATGAGCCAGGTCCTGGACCGGTTCGGGCGCCTGGATATTCTGGTCAACAATGCCGGTCTGGGACCCACGCGCAAGACCGTTGACCTGTCCGTTGAGGAATGGGACCAGGTGGTCGATACCAACCTGAAGGCCGTTTTCGTCCTGTCCCAGGCCGCCGGCAAGATCATGATCAAGCAAAGGAAGGGCAATATTATCAACGTGGGCTCTATTTTGGGGCTGAGCGCCACCATGTTTGCTCTCCACTATTGCTCGTCAAAGAGCGGGGTCAACCACATGACCCGGGCCTTGGCCCTCGAATGGGCCCGATACAATATCCGGGTCAATTGCCTGATTCCCGGGTACATGGAGACCGAAATGATCGGGCATATTCAAAAAGATAAGGCGGCCATGGATTTTCTTTTGAATAAAATCCCGATGAAACGGCTGGGCCAGGCCCAGGAGATCGTCGGGGCGGCCGTTTATTTGGCTTCCGAGGCCTCGGCCTACACCACCGGTTCAACCTTGGTCGTGGACGGCGGTTACACCATCTGGTGAAAAACTTTCCGGCCGACCGGCCGATCTTTTTCCCCAGGGCGGTTTATTTTTTCCTGGCTTTCTGGCATTAATAATAAAACAAGGATGAATTTGAATTCAGGCCGGTGGGCCGAGATGGAGGTTGCCGTGAATAGGCGAATGTTATTGCTCTGTTTAACCTTATTGCTTGTCTGGATGTGGTCGCTGTCCGGCTGCGGGTACAACCAGATGCAGAAGAACGAAGAGGCCGTATTCCGGGCCTGGGGCGATCTGGAATCGGCGCTGCAAAGGCGGGCCGACCTGATTCCCAACCTGGTCGAGGTGGTCAAGGGTTATGCGGCCCACGAGAAAGAGACCTTGCAGGCCGTGATTGAAGCCAGGTCCAAGGCCACCTCGATCCAGCTCAAGCCCGAGATGCTGGGGGACCCGGAGGCCTTGAGCCAATTCCAGGCCGCCCAGGGCCAGCTCTCCTCGGCCCTTTCCAGGTTGATGGTCGTGGTGGAGAGATACCCCGATCTGAAAGCCAACCAGAATTTTCTCGACCTCCAGCACCAGTTGGAAGGCACGGAAAACAGGATCAACGTGGCCAGGCAGCGTTATAACGAGGCGGTGGAAAGATTCAATTACTCCATCCGGAAGTTCCCCAACTCCCTGACCAACAGCCTGCTTCTGGATCTGGAACGCAAGGAGTTCTTCAAGGCCGATGAATCGGCCAAGGAAGTCCCCAAGGTCAAATTTTAAGTAAAGGTTACGCATGAAGATAAAAGGAAAAATCCGGCCCGGCCGAATATGGTCGGCCGGAGGCCGGACGGCCCTGGCGGCTTTTCTATTGGTTTTGATTTCGGCCGCCTCGCTTTGGGCCCTGGACGTGCCTCCACTCAAGGCCCGGATCAACGATTACGCCGGCATGATCTCTTCGCAAACCCGGCAGATGCTGGAGACCAAACTGGCCGACCTGGAGAAGTCCGATTCCACCCAGTTGGTCATCCTGACCGTCCCTTCCTTGGAAGGGGAGTTGCTCGAGGAGTACTCCGTCAAGGTGGCCGAAACCTGGGGCCTGGGCCAGGCCGAGCTGGACAACGGCGTCCTGCTTTTGGTGGCCAAAGAGGAACGCAAGGTCCGCCTCGAGGTCGGTTACGGCCTGGAAGGACGGCTGACCGACCTGTTGGCCGGGCGCATCGTCGATTACGAAATAGTGCCCAGGTTCAAGGCCGGTGATTTCGATGCCGGGTTCATTCATGGCGTCGAGGCCGTCACTCAAGGCGTCCGGGGCGAATACAAGGCCCCGAAAAGTAAACCCGGCCGAAAATCCAGCGGAACCGGTTGGTTTTTCGTCTTTTTCCTGCCCTTCCTGGTGACGGCCTCCCTGGCCGCCCATTCACGAATCATAGGCGGGGTGGCCGGCGCGGTCTTCTTCCCGATCATCGCCTGGGTGGTCTGGTCGTTGGGCTTTCTGACCGTGCTCCTGTTCATTCCCCTGGGTTTCCTGATCGGCCTCCTGGCCCCCTTCTTCTGGGCTTTCTCCGGAGGAGGCGGGCGGTTTCATTCCGGCGGATTTGTCGGCGGCGGCTCCTCGGGCGGCGGTTTTTCAGGCGGGGGCTTCAGCGGCGGCGGAGGCAGCTTCGGCGGCGGCGGGGCTTCCGGGTCCTGGTGACCGTCCGACCCTGGAACAGCCACGACATGATTCTGAATATTTTGGAGATATAGAGGCATGAAAAGTTCGGCCGAAAAGTTTCTGACCCAGGAAGAACAGAACCAGATTCTTCAAACCGTCCAGGAAGTGGAAAAAACGACTTCCGGGGAAATCGTGCCCATGGTGGTTTCCGCCAGCTACCACTATCCTCGGGCCGAACTGGCCGGGGCCTTGACTCTCGGCCTGATCACCGCCGTTCCGGCGACCCTGGCCCTGGTTCAAAATGACATGTGGACCTTCATGGGCCTTTTCGCCCTGGCCTTCCTTCTGTTTCATTTCCTGATTAAAAAGCTGCCCGGCTTGAAGCTTTTTTTCATCACCGCCCGGGAGATGGCCGAAGAAGTGGAAGAAGCGGCCACCTTGGCCTTCTATCGCCACAACCTTCACCTGACCCGGGACCGAACGGGAATCCTCATCTTTATTTCCGTGTTTGAAAGAAAGGTCTGGGTCCTGGCCGACCAGGGCATCAACCAGAAGGTCCCGCCCCGGACTTGGGAGGAGATCGTGGCCATCATCACCGAGGGGATCAAGGAAAAAAGGGCCGCCGACGCCGTCTGCCAGGCGATTCGGCGGTGCGGCCGGCTCATCGAGGAGCATTTTCCCCGCAAGGCCGATGACACCGATGAACTGGCCAACCTGATTATCGAAAACGAACCACTGTAATCACCGAAAATCCATGGACGAGGCGAACCATGAAGATTGCCGTCATCGGCGGGGCCGGGGCCATGGCCCGGACCACCGTCAAGGACCTGAGCGAAGACCCCCAGGTGGAAAAAATCCTGGTGGCCGATTATCGCGCGGACCTGGCCAGGGCTTATGCCGATTCATTCCGGGAGGCCCGGATCGCGGCCGCTTCGGTCGATGCTTTCCGGATCGAAGAGACGGCCGCTTTGCTCGAAGGGTACGACGCACTCATCAACGCGGCCCAGTACTACGTCAACCTCAATCTGATGCAGGCCTGCCTCCAGGCCCGGGTCCATTACAACGACCTGGGCGGCATGTTTCACAACACCCGCCGTCAGCTTGAACTGTTTGACGAGTTTAAAAAGGCCGGCCTGTCGGCGGTTCTGGGCATAGGCGCCGCTCCTGGGACCATCAACGTCCTGGCCCGTTACGCTTATGACCGCCTGGACCAGGTCGAAGCGGTCCGGCTCAGCGACGGCACCATCGACCTGACCGACATGCACGGGATTGACGCTTTTGTCCCCGGATATTCCATCAGGACCCTGATGGAGGAGTACTCCGACGAATCGGTTCAGTTCATAGACGGCGAGTACAAGGCCATGCCCCCGCTGTCCGGAGAAAAGGAGATCGATTTCCCCGAACCCGTCGGCCGGATGAAGTGTTTCCACACCCTGCATTCCGAACCGGCCACCATCCCCCGGTCCTTCCGGGACAAGGGCGTCCGGGAAGTGACCTGGCGGCTGGGGCTGCCGCCGGCTTTCGAGGCCAAGGCCAGGTTTTTAGCCGGACTGGGCTTGGCGGAGAAAAAGCCGGTTCGGGTCGGCGGCCTGGAAGTAGCTCCCCTGGACGTCCTGGCCGCCGTGGTGGAAAAACAGATCAAGGACAAACTGGCCGGGGTCGATTTGATCATCAACGACGCGGAATGCATCCGGGCCCAGGTCGTCGGAACCCAAGGCGGCCGGAAAGTGGAATACATCGTCGACTGTCTGGTCAAACCCCACACCCGCTGGGGCGGCTCCTGCGGGGACGCCTCGACCGGCGTTCCCCCGGCCATTGCGGCCCGGAAGCAGGCCCGGGGCCTGATTCCGCCCGGAGTCTGGGGACCGGAGCAGGTCATCGAGCCGGAGCCCTATTTCAGGGAACTAGCCGAGCGGGAGATGAAGGTCCAGGTGACGAAGAAAGAGGATTTAACCTAACCGGTGTTTTCGACCAACAGTCGGAGATGATGGAATGACCGTCCACATGGATTTTCCCCCTTACCGCGTCGAGAAGATCGCCAGGGAAATCGAGGACGAGGAGATTCGGGACATCCCCGGAGCCTTGGAAACCGGGAAGTCCGAGATCGACCCGATCACTTTTTCCGTGGTGGCGGCCAGGACCGAGGGCATCATGAGGGAAATGACCGAGACTATCCTGGCCACGGCCCGAAATCCCATTTTGTACGGAGCCAAGGACTTCACCTGCACCATTTTGAACGCCAAGGCCAAGGTCCTGTTCATGTTCGACTGTCTGCCCGTGCACGTGGGGACCATGGCCCCGGCCTTGAGGTGGGTCATCAGGTCGTTTCCCGGCGACATCAAGGAGGGGGACGTTTTCGTCAACAACGCCCCCTATGCCGGCAACGCTCACGTGGGCGACTGGACCATGTTCGCCCCGATATTTCATCAAGGCCGGTTCGTGGCCTGGGCCGTGAACAAATGTCATTTGATCGACATCGGCTGCCCCCGGCCGACCACCGGCGACGTCTTCGCCAAGGAAGTCTACCAGGAGGGTTTGCATTTCCCCGGAGTCCGGCTGTGCCGGGATCATGCAATCATTCCCGATCTGATCCGGTTCATCGGTTACAATTTACGTTATTCCCGGCAGTGGTACGGCGATTTCCTGGCCCAGGCCGGGTCCCTTTGGGTGGCCGAAAACCGGATCAAGGAGCTGTGCGATCGGTTCGGCTACGAAACGGTCAAAGGCTGTTTCGAAGAGGTCCTCCGTTACGGAGACCGTAAGATGACCGAGGAAATAAAAAAATTACCGGCGGTCACTGTGGCGGAGGAGATGCTGAGTGAAAAAATCGAGGGCATCTGCCCGGACGGGGTCATGCTCAAGATGAAGCTGACCATCGATCCGGACCGATCCAGGATCATCTTCGACTACCGGGACATGCCCGATCAGCTCGAATCTTCCTACAATCTGACCTACTCGACGGCCAGATGTTCGGCTCTCCAAGGGACCCTGCCGGTCCTGGACCCCTCCTTGCCCCTCAATGACGGGGCCTTGGATCATATCGAAGTCCTGCTGCGGGAAGGCTCGGTGGCCGGGATTCCCCGCTGGCCGGTCGGGACCATGATCGCCACCACCGGTTTTTGCGACACCGTGACCAACCTGGTGTTCAAGGTTTGGGCCAAGGTGGCGCCCCACCGGGCCTTGGCCGGCATGGGCGAATTTTCCGTGGCCAACCTGGACGGCTCGGGCGTCGATCCCCGGACCGGCGAACCTTACACCCATCAGTATTACCTCGGCGCGCCGGCGGGCGGGGCCACCGAAGGCTTTGACGGCCTGCCCCACATGTTCGCCCCCTGTATCATGGGCAACATGGGTTACGAATTCATCGAGACCTTCGAACTGGCCGTGCCCAATATCGTCTGGGAAATCGGGGCGGTCACGGATTCGGGCGGGCCGGGTCGGTGGCGGGGCGGGGTGTCGGTCGGGCAGAGAATCCAGCCGCGGGACCACGAAATGCTTCTGATCTATGGGGCCACCGGCTACACCAACCGGCCGGCCGGACTGGCCGGGGGCCGGCCCGGGTCTTCCGATGACCATTGGATCGAGGACCGGGCCACCGGGCGGATAGTCGGGCATTTGGGCAGCGCCGGCAGCGCAATAGTCAAACCCGACCAGGACTGGGTGGCCCAGGCCGGCGGCGGCGGGGGGTTCGGCGATCCAGCCCGGCGTGATCCCGAGGCGGTCAAGGACGACGTGCGTGATGGTTTCGTTTCCCTGGAGGCGGCCCGTGACATCTACCGCGTGGTCATCAAAACCGACTCGGAACTTTTCGAGGTGGATTGGGCGGCCACCAAAAAACTTCGAGTCCAGGCCGAAAGCGCCGGCGAAGGAAGGTAAGGCGTGGGCTATAGAATCAGCGTCGACGTGGGCGGCACTTTCACCGATCTGACTATCGCCGAAGGCGCGGCCTTGCTGGCCCGGCACAAGTCGGCCACCACGCCCGAAGACCTGACCGTGGGAGTTTTTGACTGCCTGAAGCTGGCCGCCGAGAGCCTGAGTCTGGGCCTGCCGGAACTGCTCGACCGGACCGACGTTTTCATCCACGCTTCGACCACGGCCACCAACGCCGTTTTGGAAGGCAAGGGGGTCAAGACCGGGGTGATCTGCACCAAGGGCGCCAAATACACCCTGTGGCGGGGCGAAGGCCGGCGGTTGAATATCTTCAACTTCAAGGTCCAGCCGCCCAAACCCCTGGTCCGGCCTTATCTTTGCCTGGAAGTGTCCGAACGGATCAACAGCGAGGGTGACATTTTGGTCCCCCTCGACGAGGAGGAGGTCCGGGCCGCCGTCCGCCGACTGAAGGAGTGGCGGGTCGAAGCCATCGCCGTCTGCCTGCTCTGGTCCATCATCAATCCGCTTCATGAACGGCGGGTCGGCGAAATAATCAAGGCGGAGTGGCCGGAAGCCGTCTTCAGCCTCAGCTCGGAAATTCAGCCCACCATCCGGGAATATCACCGCATGTCCTGCGTGGTCCTCAACTGCATGGTCCAGCCGGCGGTTTCGGCCTATTTGGACCGACTGTGGCGCAAGCTGGCGGACAACGGCTTCCGGGGCGATCCTTTGATCGTCATCTCCAGCGGCGGCTTGGTCCCGGTGCGGGAGATCATGAAAAAGCCGGTCTTCATGCTTTTTTCCGGCCCGGCCATGGGTCCGGTGGCCGGCGGCTATTACGGCCGGCAAAACCGGGAGAAAGACTGCATCACCATCGACATGGGCGGGACCAGTTTCGACGTCAGCACCGTGGTTGACGGCCGGATCACCACGACCAGGGACGGCCGCATCCTCAACTACCCGACCGGCGTCTCGGCCACGGAAATTCTGACTTTGGGCGCCGGGGGCGGCAGCATCGCCTGGGTGGACCAGGCCGGGGTCCTCAAAGTGGGACCGCGCAGCGCCGGGGCCGTGCCCGGGCCGGCCTGTTATAACCGGGGGGGGACGGAACCGACCGTGACCGACGCCTGCGTCATCCTGGGCTACATCATCCCCGACCGTTTCCTGGGCGGACGCATGAAGATAGACCCTGAACCGGCCAGGGAGGCCATCCGCGACAAGATCGCCCGGCCCCTGAACCTGACCGTCGAACAAGCCGCCCTGGGCATCTGTCAGGTGGCCGGGGAAAAGATGGTCGGCGGCATTTTGGACATGACGGTCCGCCGGGGCATCGATCCCAGGGATTTCGTCATCGTCTCGGGCGGAGGGGCCACCGGCCTGTTTGCCGCCGGCCTGGCCAGGGAGATGGGCGTGAAGGGGGTGATCATCCCCAAGCAGACCGCCGTTCTTTGCGCTTTCGGCGGCTTGAACGCCGACATCGCCCTCAGCCTGGTGGGCAGTAAATACACGGGCAGCCGGAGTTTCGATTTCGACGGGGTCAACCGGCTCCTGGCCGATCTCGAAGCCAAGGGCTCGGCTTTCCTTGAGCGTCTGGGCGTCCCGTCCGAAGAGAGAGAAAAGGATTTTTTTTGTTCAGTCAGATATCCCATGCAGGTGACCGAACTTGAAATTCCCTTTGGCTCGCCTGAAGTCACCCCTGAGGATGTGGCCGTCCTGGCTGACGATTTTCACCAAGCTCATCTGGCCAGGTACAAGACCGCCGATTCCGCCTCCGAAGTGGAATTCGTCATGTGGCGGCACGTGGCCAAGCACGTCAGGTCGCCCATCGAACTGCCCGCTCAGCCCCTCAGCCCGGCGGAAGCCTCTGATGAGGCCCTCATGGGCGTTCAGTCGGCGTATCTGGAGGAAAAGCACGCCTATGTCTCCACCCCTTTTTTCGACGGCGACAAGTTAACTTACGGCATGAAAGTCCACGGCCCGGCCATCATCGTCCTTCCGGATACGACCATTCTCGTGCCCCAAGGATTCAAAGTCACCACCCGGGAACGGGGATATTTTTTTATGGATGTCCCTGGCGGAAGACATCTTTCAGTAAAAAAGTGATCCGGCCACGACGCCCCTTGCTTCAGCGCACCGGGTCACGCTCTATAGGTCGGGAAAAAGATCGGGATAAAGTTTTTTGGCGCAGTCGGGACAAATGCTGTGACTGAACCGGGCTTCCGAATGCTCCTGGACGTATTTTTCCACCTGCTGCCAGTATCCCTGGTCGTCGCGTATCTTTTTACACGAGGCGCAAATGGGCAGAAGGCCGCTCAATCTTTTTACTTCGGCCAAGGCTTCTTGCAGCTCGACGATCAGACCCTCCCGTTCCGCCTCGATCCGTCGGCGTTCGGTGATGTCATTCAATAGGCAGTGAGTCTGTTTGAATCGGCCCTGCCCGTCGTAGCTCACCTCTCCGAAAAATTCCATCAGACAGGCCGCCCCGTCCTGCCGGATTATTTCATAACAGGCTCCGCATATTTCCCCCGACTCCATGAATTTCCGAAAATTACCTTTAAAGGCCTCCCGGTGGTCAGGAGACAAAAATTCCTCAAACTCACGGTCGATAACCTCTTCCATCGAGTAACCCATGACCTTGAGCCAGGCCCGGTTGACTTCGACCAGCCGGCCTTCCTCGTCCAGGCACTGGTAAGGCAAGGGGGCTCCCTGAAACAGGTCGCGAAAAATCTCCTCCCGCCGGCGCAACTCCTTTTCCAGGCCCGCTTTATACAGGGCCATTTCCACCACGGCCCGCAGCTCATAGGCCGTATAGGGCTTGAGCACGTAACCGTAAGGCTGGACGGCCTTGGCCCTCTTGAGCAGGTCCGCATCGGCGTAGGCCGTCAGAAAGATGACCGGAATGCCCAGCCGGCGGAAAATTTCATCCGCCGCTTCGATCCCGTCGATTCTACCCCGGAGGTAGATGTCCATGAGAATCAAATCCGGACGTTCTTCACCGGCCCGAACCACGGCCTCCTCCCCGCTGCCCGCCTGGGCGCAAATGATATAACCCATTTCCATCAGGCGATTTTTCAGCTCGGTGGCCACCAAATACTCGTCTTCCACGATCATCAGTTTAGGTTTTTCCATGGTTTAAATCCTTTGACGATAGGTCTCCTGCTTGAAAGTCAATATGAACTTGGTTCCGCCTTCTTGATTTACTTCGAGACGGCCGCCTAGCTGGTGTTCGACCAGGCCCTTGACCAAAGTCAAGCCCAGCGTACCGGGATTGCGCCAATCCAATCCCGGCGGCAGCCCCACCCCGTTGTCGCTGATGGTTATGGTCATCAGGTTATCTTGACCGCTCTCCACCTCGATCCTGATTTCCCCCTCCCGGTCGTCGGGAAAGGCGTGCTTGAGGGAATTGGAAATCAGCTCGTTGAGGACCAGGCCGCAAGGGAGGGCGTAATCCAAAATCAGGGAGACCCCTTGGACGTCCACGTCAAAACCGATTTGCCGGGGGTCTCGGCCGTAAGTTTGAAAAAGGCCGGCGGCCAGACTTGATAAGTATTGCCGGAAATCGATCACGGCCAGGGAAGATGACTGATAAAGCGCCTCATGGATCAAGGCCATGGCCGTCACCCGGCTTTGAGCTTCCCGGAATACGGCTTGGGGCGTTTGGTTATCCAGTCGGTCGGCTTGCAGATTGAGCAGACTGGAGACCACCTGCATGTTGTTTTTGACCCGGTGATGGATTTCCCGCAACAGCACCTCTTTTTCCTGAAGGGCCGCCTTGAGACGGGCTTCCGATTTCCGGATTTCGGTAATGTCTCGAATATAGACGGCCAACTGGGTCACTTTCCCATCCGGGGCGACAATGGGATAAAGGCTGATCTGAAAAAAAACACCTCGATCCGCATCCCTCTCTTGGACGGACCCCCCGAAGTCGGATTCGGTTTCAAATCGGACGGGCCGGCCGGTCCGCAAGACCTCCCCCATCATCAGCCTGGACATGTCGGCCGCCTTTGCGGGTAAAAAAGTCTCTAGACGGCGGCCGGATTCCTTGGATGTTTCCCAAACCGCCGCTCCGGCCTCATTGACGGCCAGAATACGGCCCACCGGGTCGATCAACAAGGCCGTCTCCTGGGCCGCGTTCAACATCACCCTGGCCGTTTCTTCACTTTCGCTCAAAGCCTTTTGGGCCTGACGCAGTTCGTCCAGGGCTTTTTGCAACCGCCGATTGACATGGACCACGCTTCGGAAACGCCAAGCCACCAGCAACGCGGCGACCATCAATAAAATTCCGCTCATGGCCAAAGCCGCTCGGCCGGGTGTCCAGAAAGGCCGAGACTTGCCGTACCATTTGGTATAAATCTGGCGGTATTCATCAGCGGCCGTAAGCTCCGTGACGGCCTGGTTCAGCCGATTGAGCAGCGCTGTCTCGCCCTTGCGCACGGCCACGGCCCTGTTTACTTCCATAAGCGGCGCCCCGACCGTCTTGATCTCATGATCAACACCGGCCTTTCCGGCCAAGGCCAGCAGGACGGACTTGGGGTAGATCAGGGCGTCCACTTCCCCGGACAGCAGTCCGAACAGGGCTTCAATATTGGATTCGAAAACCTTCACCATCGTTTCATCTAAATCTTTCAATATGTCCACACCCACGTTGAACTTGACCGCCCCGGCCCGTCGGCCGGCCAGGTCGGAAAGACTATTGATATCGTAAGTGGAGGACCGAACAAAAAGGACCACTTCAAAAGTTTCCACCGGGGAGGTGAAGTCAAACTCCTTGAGCCGTTCGGAAGTGATCCCGAGATTGGGAATGAGATCGGCCCGGCCGGAGCGAAGGGCCACGGCCGTCCTGGGCCAGTCTTCTTCGACCAGATAATTGACTTTCATCCCGCCCCGGCGGGCCACGGCCTCCATGACCTCGATGGCGAATCCGGCCGGCCGGCCTTCTTCGTCAAGGAAATAGTTGGGAGGAAAGTTTTTGGGGACGGCCGCCGTGATTTCGGCTGGTTTTTTCGGTCTGGAAGGGTCAGCCGCAGCCGGACCATTATTCAGTAAAATCAGCAGAAAAAGACCGGCCGTCCCCAGTCCGAGCACCAGCTTCCCTCGGTGGTCACGCACCAGCCAGGAATGATCAAAATGTTTTATAAAACTTCCGCCCATTAAGGATTCCCCGCCTGCCCCTTGATGACGCCCCCTGGTCAGGAATCCTGAAACTGAAAAGATTTGACCGAATTAATATTATCCGGACTATTATGCCCCATTATCCCCTCGAAGGCAATAAAATTAAAATTGCGGACCTAATCCCTCAGTCATTGGTGGACTGGATTCCCGCTTGCGCGGGAATGACGGCAGTAACTATACGTCATTTATCTGAAAGTCGACACTAAATGCGCCTTTTTCACCTGACCCGAAGCTCTACCCGTCACCCCTGCGCAAGCAGGGGTCCAGAAAAAGACCATACCGAAGACCGGGCTCCCTTTCACGGGAACGACGGCTTGGAGATCTCGGGCGAGAAAAACAACCACGCCTCATGGAACCTGACCTTCATTTCCCGGTTGTGCCCGCCAGGGCATGACGGTTCCTGCGAAAGAGACTGTGTCGCAATCCCAAAAAATGATGGTGATCATACAATATCATGTGGTTATATATCAAATAAACCACTATATATAGTGTTATATTTATATGAAAATGAATTGCGACACAGCCTCGAAAGCAGGAATCCACTTCTATCGCCTAGGCAGAAAGAGTCGTACAATACCACCGTTCACTGAACGGTTACTCGCGGACTTTTTAGGATTATTATCAAGGAATCAATCGGAGAAATCCGGTTTTCTTCCGCCCAAGCTTCTCTATATATATCGGGGAATTATCCTGATTTTACTCGTCGGAACGATTCGGGCCGGATAAGACCCGGCCTCTTTGCAGGGAAGCGGCCACGCCTAAAACGCACAGGCCGCTGAAAATAAAGAAAGCGATCCGGACGCTTTGGAGAAAGGCGGGATAATGTTCGGGGGTGATCCGGACCCGGCCGATGATCAGGGCGAAAACCAAGGCGGTCAGGCCCATGCTGACCATCTGGCCGATGAGGCGCATGGTGCTGACCGCGCCCGAGGCCTGACCGAGGAAATTTCTGGTCACGCTGCTCATTATGGCGTTGGTGTTGGGCGAGGAAAAAAGGGCGAAGCCCAGGCCGATCAGGGCCAGATTCCCGACAATAAGGGCGGTAGCGGACTCCGGACCCAGGAAGGTGAAAATGAACAGGCCCAGGCCGGTCAGACCCATTCCGGCCGAAGCGACCAGGCGCGGTTCCACCCGGTCGGACAGACGTCCGGCCAAAGGGGAAAAGACGGCCATGACCAAGGGCTGGGTGACCAGAATAAATCCGGCCTTCTGGGGAGGCAGCCCCTTGATGTACTGGAGATACAAACTCATGAGAAAAACCACGGCGAAAGTGGCGCTGTAATGGATCAGGGCGGCCAGATTGGAAAAGGCGAAAGTGGCGTTGTTCCGGAAGAGTTTGACTTGGAGCACCGGGGCCGCCGCCTTAAGTTCCCACTTGATGAAAACGATCAGCCCGGCCAGGCCCAGGCCGATCAAGCCCAGTCCCTTGAAGTCGGGCAGCAGAGTCAAGCCGAACATGACCGAGGCCAGGACCAGGCCGTAAATCAGGGCGCCGGGCAGATCAAACCGTTCTCCTCGGGCTTCCGCCCATTCTCCGGTCAGTTTCCAGAGGACCAGAAAAATGGTGGCCAGTCCCAGGGGGACGTTCAGCCAAAAAATACTGCGCCAGCCCAAGTTCTGGGTCAGCAGACCGCCCAGGACCGGGCCCAGGGACAGACCGACGTAGACTGAAGCCACGGTGAAGCCTATGGCCCGGCCCCTTTCCCCGAGAGGAAAGACCGAAGTGATGATGGCCAGGCTGCTGGCGAAGATCATGGCGCTGCCCAAGCCCTGGCCGATACGGGCGGCGATCAGCCCGGCCGCCGAGCCGCACAGGGCGCAGACCATGGTGGACGCGGTGAAACAGAACATGCCCCATAAAAAAGTCTTTTTCCGGCCGTAAATGTCCGCCAGACGGCCGACCGGGACCATGAAAACCGCCGCGGCCAGGAGAAAAGCGGTCTGGACCCAACTGAGCATCACGGCGTCCATGGCCAATTCCTTCTGGATGGCGGGCAAGGCGATGTTGACCGACGAGCCCATGAACGGAGTGACGAAGGACCCGACCATGGCCACAAATAAAACTGTGCCTTGGCTGACCGAACTTTTTGCCATTACGATGATTCTTTACACTAAGTTGCTTTCAAGCGTGAAATAAAAAATATCAGGCCTGCAGTTACAACCCCAGGCTGAATCCGGCCGCCCCTCAGGGGACGGGTTTGTGGATTGCAGTAATATAAGGTTATCCGGGCCTTCCCCACGGGACGGTCCGCCAGCCGTTTGAGCATTTATTCCCAGGCGCGGCCGGGTCAGTCTTCCTCCGTCAGGAGGTCCAGACCCCACTTCTTGATCGCGGCCGCTCCGCCCTGAAGATTGCGGGTCTTTTTCAGGCCTTTTTCGTCCAGGAGCACTTGGGCTTCGTAAGACCTCACCCCGGAATTGCAGATCAAGACCAACTCCTTGTCCCGAGGCACCTCGTCCATTCTTTCCCGGAGCCGCTCTTGGGGGATGTTGAGCCAAACCTCGGGGCGCCGTTTCACAAACGGCTCGGCGTTGGCCGGGCCGCGCACGTCCAGGCAGATAAATTCGCCTTGCTCCCGGCGGCCGAAGACCTCGGCGAACTCGTCCACGTCGATGGGCCGGTTCTGGCCCGTCAGGATATTTTCGGCCGTGTTGCCCAAGGCGTTGAGGATGTCCATGGCGGCGGAAAAGGGCGGGGCGTAGGCCAGTTCGAGGTGGCTGATGTCCCGGATCGTCGGCCGGTATTTCAGAATGGCCGCAACCGCGTCAATCCGGGCGGCCAGGGCGTCGCCTTGGCTCGACACCCCCTGGAGACCCAGGACCCGGCCCGTGGGCCGCTCGACTACCAGTTCCAGGTGCATCAACTCCATTTCCGGATAAAAATGAGCCCGGTCGCCTTGCACGACATAGGCGGAGAAGGCCTCGAAGCCTTCGGCCCGGGCCCTGGCCGGACTCAGTCCGACCGCCCCCACGGCCAGGTCGAAACACTTGAGGATGAAGCTGCCCACGAGGCCGTCGAATTCCTCGACCGCCCCGGCCAGGTTGGTCCCGATGATCCGGCCCTGGCGGTTGGCCAGAGAGCCGGACGGAAAGTAGACCCGCCGGCCGGTGATCAGGTGCATGTTCTCGATGCAGTCGCCCCCGGCGTAAATGTCCGGGTCCGAGGTTTGGAAGCGGGAATTGACCACAACGGCCCCTCCGGCCGATATCTCCAGGCCGGCGGCCCGGGCCAGGTCGGCGTTGGGCCGGACCCCCGCGGCCATTATCACCAGATCGGTTTCCAACGTCCTTCGGTCGGTGACCACACGCTCGATCCGGCCCTCGCCTTCAAACCTCAAGACCTTTTCCGCAAGATAGACCTCTTCGATGCCGTTTTCGGCCAGGGTGGTCCGGACCATCCGGGCCAGATTCGGGCCGATCACCCCCGGCAAGAGCTGGTCCTGGATTTCGACCAGGGCCGTTTCGATCCCCCACAGGTCGCTCAGGGCCTCGACCATCTCCAGGCCGATGGCCCCTCCACCGACGACCACGGCCCGGCCGACCTGGCCCGCGGCGATCCGCTCCTTGATCCGAACCGCCTCCTTGAGACTGGACACGGTGCACACCCCGTCCAAATCCGCGCCGGGGACATCGATCCGATTGGGCCGGCTGCCCGTGGCCAGGAGCAGCTTGTCGTAAGACAGATCGGTTTCTTCACCGTTCTCCAAATTCTGGACCCTGACCTTCTTGGCCCGGCGGTCGACGGCCAGGGCCTTGGTCCCGGTCAAGACCTCGACGTCCTTCGCCAGGCGGAAGAACTCGGCGTCCCGAACCATATGAAAACTGGTTTCCTGCAGCTGTCGGGCCTCGCTGACGTCCCCGGAAATGAAATAAGGGATGCCGCACCCGCCATAGGAAATAAGGTCTTCCTGATCGATCATGGTCACTTCGGCCTCGGGCCTCAGCCTTTTGAGCCGGCAGGCCGCCTTGGGTCCCAAGGCCACGGCCCCGATGATGACTACTTTCAATGACATAACATCTCCGCTTGTAAGTTATATTGGCCGTTCCAGTTCCCGGTGGAGGCGGATTTTTCTGGTTTTATTTAAAAAGCCGGTCAAATCAGGCCCCGCCGCCGGCCGCCCGATAGGCTTCGGCCAGGCGGTCTTTAAGGTAAGCCCAAAGTTTATCGTCATATTCATCCACGTCGAAACAGTAGCCCGTCTCGTCAAACAGGCCCTGCGGAATGGCGTTGCCCAGTTCTTCAGGATCGGAAATTTCATCTTCATAGAAACAGACCGACAAGAACCAGGGCTCCTCTGGGGAGATGATCACGTCGGTCAGGAAAAACACCGGCCTTTTACGATCCCGTCCCTGATGATCCAGGGCGGCGCGAAAAGAGTAACTGACGCCCGGGCGGAAAAAACACCGGGTTTCGACTCCGGATTCGGTCGCGGCCTCTCGGGTAAGCCCCACGAAGAAGCGACGCAGTCCGTCCTGGCCTTGGGGCCAGGCTTCCAGAACCTCTGCCAGGCTGACGGGGGCGTCCATGACGGCTACTCCGGAATCCGGGCCTTGGACCCCAGGGAAAGGTCATGAAGAGGCAGGAGCAAATCGGCCATTTTCTTTATTTTTTGAGCACTGTCCCAAGCCTGAATCGCATCCAGGTGGACGCCCGAGGGTATGGCCGGCCCACCGGCCGGGAAGTTTTTATCGTTGCAGCAAAAGCCGGTGATGATCGCCCGGCCGGCCCTGGTTTGCACGGCCACGGACTGGCCGCCCGGAGTATGTCCGGGCGTCAGAATGACCTCGAGGCCCGGCTCGATCTCCCGGTCGCCCTCGATGATTTCCAGGTCCAGGCCTTCCAGGAGGTCCGGGAAATAACGGTGATCGAGGGGATGAGGGTTGAGGGCGAACTCGTATTCGGCCCGCTGGACCACGACCCGGGCCTTCCGGCATTTGTAAGTGTTTTCGCAGTGGTCATTGTGCAGATGGGTTTGAATGACCAGGTCCACGTCGTCCGGTTGCAGGCCCGCTTCGGCCAAGGCCGCCTCAAAATCGAGGACCTTGAACCCATACCGGTCCTCCACGCCGGCCGGAACCATGAATTCCTCCAAACCCGTATCGATCAGGATATTCCTGCTCCCGCCCGAAAGGTAAAAAACATAGATGGGCAGATGGATGCGCGTGCCGTAGCCCCGCTGGTAAGTCATGATGCCCTGATCCGTTTCATTGATCCCCACCACTAAAGGATGAATCGTGTATTGAGTCATTTCCAAACTCCTTGACAAAAACATTTGATAAAGTATGGTTAAGGACGATTTGGGTCAAGAAAAAACCCGTCAAGCCATTGATGACGGTATTTACGTAGGCAAATCCGAACCTCATCCGAGTCAACTTCGGCAAATTAACCGTCCTCGTCCGAAATTAATCGGGCAAGACGTGAAAATGGCAGACCAAAGAAAACGAAAAAGGATTTGGTTTTTTCCCGGCCTTCCGGCCATTCTGATTTTCTTTCTGGTTTCCGTGCCCGCGGAGGCCGATGTCCACCTCCTTGACCCTGTGGTCGTCACGGCCACCCGCAGTGCTGTTCCGGCTTCCCGCACGCCAGCCAATGTAACCGTTCTGACCGCCGAGGACCTGCAAAAACTCCCCGTCCACGACGCGGCCATGGCCTTGGCCCATGTCCCCGGCGTCTTCATGGACTTCAACGGCGGCCTTGGTTCGCAAGCCACGGCCTCGATCTACGGGTCCGAGGCCAGACACGTGGCCGTGTTTATTGACGGCGTGCCCTTGAACATGCTGGCCAACCCCATGACCGACCTGTCTAAAATTCCCATCAGTCGAGTGGACCGCATCGAGGTTTACAAGGGCACGGCCTCCTCCGTCTGGGGCAGCGCCCTGGGCGGGGTGATCAACATCGTCACCAAGGAGCCGCAAACCGACCGGTCGGTCGCCGGCCAGGCCTCGATTTCTTATGGCGATTACCAGACTTCCGCCGCCCAAGCCCGGTTGGAAGGCGGCCTGGGCCGGACCGCCTATCTGATTTCCGCCGAACAAACGAGATCGGACGGATTCGATTCGCAACGGGATTTTCATCAGGACACGGCCTATTTTAAAATCAATCACGAACTCGGCCCGGCGGCCCGACTGTCCCTGGCGGCCGGCTGGGACCTGGCCGAGACGGAGGACCCCCAACTCTACCGGCCGGGCCGTTGGGAATCGGCCGAGATTGATCGGAATTATCAAAGCCTGAGCCTGACCACGCAAGTCAACCCCCGCCTGGACCTGTCTTTCAACCTCCGTCGCCTCACCCTGGACAGCTTCATTGATTTTTATTACCCTGACCGGCCCCAGGAAAATTACTTCACCTATGTCGAGCACACTTCGGGCTTTTCGGCCCAAGGCCGTTACCGTTCCGCTAAGGAGACCGAAGACGGCCATGTCTTGAATTTCGGGCTGGAGACCGATTGGGGCCGATATAATTTCAGCCTGCTCGGCCGGGACATTGACGCCCGCAACCAGGACCTCTGGCTGTCCGACGATTATAATTTCGGACCTTGGACTTTTCACCTGGGGATGCGCTGGGATGACAACCAGGATTTCGGTTCCCATTGCAGCCCGGCCGCCGGGATAGTCTATCGTTTGGAGAAAGTCCCGGCCCTGATACGGTTTCAGGCCAGTCAAGGCTTTTCCGCTCCTCCCCTCTCCTATCTGTATGACCCCCGGACAGGGAATCCCGACCTTGGTCCCGAACAAGGGACCACCTGGCAGTTGGGCGCCGAAGCCGACCTGGGACCCCGCCTCCATTTAGGAATCAACCTGTTCCGGGCCGACCTGGAGGACATGATCTATTACCATCCGGCTTTAGGCTATGTGGTCAACCTCGATGAAGTCCGGCGCAGCGGTCTGGAATTGACCCTGCGGGCGGCCCTGGGCCGAGGTCTCGATCTGAAACTGGGCGGGACCTGGGTGGACGTGGAAAACACCCGCACCGGCCGGGAAATCCAAGACCTGCCCGGTCGAACCTATCAGGTTGGACTGGTCCACCAATTCGGTCGCCTGACGCAGAGCCTGAACGGCCGTTGGGTGGATTACAACTCCAGTCAGGACGACACCGAGGACAAGCGCCTGATCCTGGACTACCTTCTCCGCTACGAATTCCTCTCCTGGCTTACCTTCAAGGCCGCTGTTTACAATCTGACCAACCAGACCGAATACCACTGGTGGTATTTTCCCCACCCCGGCCGGTGGTTCGAAGCCGGTCTGGTATTCTCTTTTTAAAGCCAAGGTCTGGGGCTTGACAAGGCCGGTTTCGTGACTAATTTTTGGATAGAAACGCACTCAGGCCGAGCCGACGAGTCGGGATCGTCGGGGGAAGAGGCGTAGAAATACCAGCCTGGGGCTCGGCCGGAGGCTGGACGATAATCTAAGGTATTATTATTTATAAAACGCGGACCGCGGGCTTTGGGCCGGAAGGCTGATACGGTCAGCCTGGACGAGGGGAAGCCGGCCCGGGGGGAGGAGGTTTGCTGTGGCTATAACTGATAAAGTCAAAGAGAAACTCGAGAGTGTGACCGAGGAACTTAAGGGAAATATGGATTCCCTGAAGAAGGATGTCCGCCAAATCAAGGAAAGGCTCAAAGACCTTGTTCCGGTCGGGCCGGGCGGAACCCCGGCGCCCATCCGGCCTGTGCGGGGGGAAATGGGTAACCCTTTCAGTGAACTACGGCGGCGGACCATTGAGTTGTTCGAGGAATTTTTCGAAGACCTCGGTAAACGGCGCGGCGGAGGGGTCGCTCCGCAATGGCCCGCGCCCGTCGTTTTCGAAACAGGCTGGCCCCGGGTGGACGTCAGCGAAACCGAGAACGAGTTGATCGTTACCGCCGAACTGCCCGGCGTGGACAAGGAAGACCTGGAACTGTCCATCGACAATGACCTCTTGACTGTTCGCGGGCATAAAAAAATGGAGCAGGAGGACCGGGGCAAGGACTATTATCGGATCGAATGTTTCCAAGGGTCCTTTATCCGGACCATATCCTTGCCGGTGGACGTCGACTCCGATCGGGCCGAAGCGTCCTTTAAAAAGCAGGTCCTTAAAGTGAAATTGCCCAAGACCCATCCTGCGACGCCCCCCGGACGGCGGATAGAGATTAACTCAATATAAACATTGACAATATTCAAGGAGAAGGCCTCTTGACAAATCTCAACCCGATGCTTACTCCAATCATAGGTTTGTGACCGCCTTTAGGTGAAAGGAGGAAACGAAATGGCAATTATTAGATGGACGCCCGGGAGGCTCGGGGCTCGGACCCCCTGGACCGAAGTGGAACGACTGCGCAATCAAATAGAAGGGCTTTTTGACTCGCTGACCGGTTCCGGGGAGAAGCGCGGCCTGGCCGGCGCCGGGGTCTTCCCGCTGATAAACCTGAGCGAGGATGCCGATAATTTATATTTGACCGCCGAACTGCCCGGCGTAAGCGCCGAGGCCCTGGAAATGTCTATCGAGAATGAAAATTTAACCTTGCGCGGCGAGCGCCGGATTCCCGAAGCGGACAAGAATGTCAATTATCATCGACGGGAGCGTGAGGCCGGCTTCTTCCGCCGGGTTATCGGCCTGCCCGCCAGAGTCGACGCCGATAAGGTCCAGGCGACCACTAAAAGCGGCGTTCTCCAGGTGATTCTGCCCAAGGCGGCCGAAGCCAAACCGCGTCAGATAGCCATCAAATCTGAATAGACTCTTTAGGATAGGAGGTGGCAATCATGAATCACGAACTGCAAGCCCGAGACAAAATGGCCGTGGCCCCCGAGGCTGAACAGACCCGGCCGCACCCTGTCTTTGTCCCGGCGGTGGATATTTATGAATCCAGGGACAGCCTCACCCTCCTGGCCGATATGCCGGGGGTGACCAAGGAGGGATTGAACATCGATCTGAAGGATAACACCCTGACCATTCGCGGCGAGGTCAAGCCCGAGACCGAGGAAGGCCGGACCGTGCTTTATCGGGAGTACCAGGAAGGGGACTACTTCAGGCAGTTCACCCTGTCCAACGTTATCGACCAAAATAAGATCACCGCGGCCCTCAAGAACGGTGTGCTGACTCTGGTTTTGCCCAAGGTTGAAAAGGTCAAGCCGCGTCAGATCGAGATAAAAACCGAATAGCCTGATCAAACATCCTTAAAATCGGGGGCTTGATCGCCAGACGCGGCGGCCCCCGATTTTTATGGATGGCCCTCGATATGGTCTGTTTTTGCAACCTTTACCCGATATATTCGGGTCGGTTCCCCCGATAGAACCGCGCCGCCGCCCCTGGATTTGCATTTCCTGATGTTTTCAGGGAAAATAAGGGGGGATCGCGCCCGGGCGGCCCGCCGTCCGGTATAACATATTCCGGCTAATTCCCAAGGAGGTAAGCATGGCCGTTCAGGACTGGGCCAAAGGCCAAGTGGCCACATTGACCCTGGAAGGAAAAACCGTTGAGTTGCCGATCATCGAAGGCACTCAAGGAGAAAAAGCCATTGATATATCCAGGTTACGTGAGGAGACCGGCTATATCACCATTGATCCCGGCTTCGTCAACACGGGCAGTTGCCTCAGCGCCATCACCTTCATGGATGGAGAAAAAGGCATTCTGCGTTACCGGGGCATACCGGTCGAGGAACTGGCGGAAAAATCGTCTTTCGTGGAAACGGCTTTTCTCCTGATCAACGGCCGCCTGCCAAACCTGAATGAACTCAACCGATTCCGGGTTCTGCTCAACGACCATTCCCTGGTCCATGAAGACATGCACGCCTTTTTCCAGCATTTTCCCCGGGAATCCCATCCCATGGGCATCCTCTCGGCCATGGTCAGCGCCTTGCGCGGCTTTTATCCCGTGCTGGACAGCCTGTCCCGGACCGAGGAAGTCAATATCACTTTCGCTCGGCTTCTCTCCAAGGTCCGGACCATGGCCGCCATGTCCTATAAAATTTCCAGGGGGCACAAGATTATCTATCCCCGGCCCGACCTGAGCTATTGCGCCAATTTCCTCAACATGATGTTCGACAGTCCGGTCAAGCCCTACCGGATTGACGAAGACATGGTCCAGGCCCTGAACGTCTTCTGGATTCTCCACGCCGATCACGAACAGAACTGTTCCACCACCGCCGTTCGCCTGGTCGGGAGCGCCCGGGTCAATCTTTACGCCGCCATTTCCGCCGGGATCGCCGCCCTCTGGGGGCCGCTGCACGGGGGGGCCAACCAGGCCGTGGTCGACATGCTCGAAGATATTCACGATAGCGGCGGAGACCTCGTTCCTTTCATCGAGCGGGCCAAGGACAAAAAGGACCCCTTCCGGCTCATGGGCTTCGGCCACCGCGTTTATAAGACTTACGACCCGCGGGTCAAGATCATCAAGGCCGCCGTCTACAAACTCCTCGACAAGCTCCACCTGAAGGACCCGCTCCTGGACATCGCCATGAAGTTGGAAGAGGCGGCCCTGCGCGACCCCTATTTCATTGATCATCATCTTTATCCCAACGTGGACTTCTACTCCGGGATACTTCTCCGGACCGTCGGCATCCCCAGAAAAATGTTTCCGGTCATGTTCGCCATCGGTCGGCTGCCCGGCTGGATCGCCCAGTGGAAGGAAGACGCCAGCAATCCTAACTGGAAAATTTACCGGCCCCGGCAGATTTACATCGGGCCGACGGAAAGCCATTACCGGCCTATTGAGGAAAGGGAATGAAAGGCCCTAGTCCCGAAAATCGAATGGCCGGGCTCCGGACTCTTCTTGTTTCGTGAGGGAAAAATTGACGGAACCGGGCCGGCCTGATACGCCCACGGGCATGAACGCCAAACCTGAACCGATTGATCTGGCGGGGCGGGGGATGGATCACTCGCCCCTGGTCCGCTCCTGGACCGTTCAGGTCACGCCTCCTTCTTTAAGGGATAACACGGCCCTGGCCGAACGACTGGTCCGGGCCCTGGAAAGGGCCGGCGGACCGGCCGGGATGACCGCGCCCTTGTTCCTGACCGCCGGTTTGGCTGATCTCTACACCAGGGCCGATTATCGGGTCTGGGCCGCCGTCCGGGTCGACCGGAATCCCGGCCGGATCGTCATGGTCGAACCGGCTCCCGGTCCCGGCCGGGCTTACGGGCTGGCCGTGGACCTTGGTTCGACCACCCTGGTCTTCGCCCTGGTCGACCTCGAGACCCCGGCCGTGATCGACCGGATGACTCTGGCCAATCCCCAGGTCCAATACGGGGAGGACATCCTCAGCCGGGTGCATTTCGCCGACCGTCCCGGCGGACTCGACACCCTGATCCAAGCCCTTCGGCGGGCCGTCAACCAAGGGGCAGCCGAAATCTGCTCGGCCCACGGGCTGGACCCCCGAGGCCTGGTCGCCGCGGCCCTGGCCGGAAATACGACCATGACCCACTTCATTCTCGGCCTGTCGCCCCGGACTATCATCCGGGAGCCTTATGTTCCGGTCATCAACCGGCCCGAAGGCCTGACCGCGGCCCAAATCGGCCTTGATTTGTCTCCGGAGGCCCCGGTCCTGATCATGCCCAACAAGGGGGCCTATTTCGGGGGGGACCTCATGGCCGGGCTGGTCGTTTCCGGGATGAATCGGGCCGAAAAACCCTGTTTTCTGGTGGACGTGGGGACCAACGCCGAGGTGGTCCTCGGTCAGGCCGACTGGCTTCTGGGCGCGGCCGGGGCGGCCGGACCGGCCCTGGAGGGCGGGGTGGCCCGAATGGGCATGGCCGCTTCGCCTGGAGCCGTCGACCGGGTTCGTATCGACCGGCCAAGCAAGACCTTGACCTATCGGACTATCGACGGCCAACCGCCCCGGGGTCTCTGCGGCTCGGGCCTGATCGACCTGCTGGCCGAACTTTTTCTCTCCGGCCTCATCGATTTCCGGGGCAAGCTGACCTTGCCGCCAGGCCATCCGCTGAGGGGGGAGACCGACGAAGGCCCGGCCTTCATCGTCGTCCCGGCCGACGAAACCGAAGAGGGCCGCCCCATTGCTGTCTCCGAGATCGAACTGGACATCCTGATTCGCTCCAAGGCCGCTATGTACACCATTCTGACCACGGTCGTTAAAAGCGTGGGCCTGACCTTCGACCAGATTGACCGGTTTTACGTGGCCGGTACTTTCGGCCGGTTCATCGACCCGCGCATGGCCGTGGCCGTGGGCATGCTCCCGGACCTTCCCCTGGATCGCTACGTCCCCTTGGGCAACTCCTCCCTCAAGGGCGCGATTCTGGCGCTGGTCTCCGGCCAAGCCCGGGCGGAGGTTCTGGAGGTCTGGCGGAAGCTGACCTATCTCGAGATGAACGTCAACCAGGAGCTGATGAACCGCTTTTCCGCCGCCCGGTTCATGCCCCATACCAACCGCTCCCTTTTTCCGTCCGTCGGGACGATCATTAACTAGCCCGAACCGGCCGCCGGATGGTCAAGTCGAGGATGTCCGGCCGCATCGGGCGGGAAGGGGAGCCGAGTTTAAATAATCAGACTGGGGTCGAACCTAGACGATGGTTTTTTTCCCGACGGTGTTTAACAACCTTTTTGTGTCCTGGGCGGCGGGCTGGCTGTCTTTTTTCGATCCTTGCTCGTTTCCCATTCTGATCGGTTACTTGAGCGTTCTGGCCTCTCCATGTTTCGATGATCCGCACGGGACCTCGGCCGACCATTCCTCGGGTTGGCCCAGCCTGTCTTTTTTTCTATGGTTCCTTTGCGGTTTCGTCGCCATGTTTCTGCTCCTGGCTCTGCCCACCACCGGGGCCGGCCGGTGGGCTTTTACTTATCAACGGGAAATACGTCGGTTTTGTGCCGTCGCCCCTGTTCTGCTAGGACTGCGCCTCCTGGGCATGACCACGTCCAAGCGGCCCGACTTTGAAAAAATTATTCATTCAGCCTTTTTCTTCTTTATGGGCGTCGGCCTGGCCGCGGGTTGGAGTCCCTGTCCGGACAGGACCCTGACCGCCGTGGTGATTTTTACCGGAAGCCAAGAGCACTTTACGGCTGGTTTATTATTGCTTTCCAGCTACTTACTTGGACTGACCTCGCCGTTTCTCCTGGGCGGCTTGGCCCTCAACACCGTCCTGGCCCTTTTTTTAAATATTCTCCGCCGGCCGGCCCGCATGGAAATTCCGGTGGGTGCCGCCTTGATTTTATTTGGCGTTTTGTTATTTTTCAGGTAATATTAGGAACAAACACGTGGAAGGAATCACGGGAAATTCGTGTGGCCTGTTGCGGGGATGGTGTGGGACGCGACGGTGATGTTCATGGTTCGGGTTCTTTTCCGAAAGAAACGCAAAGAAACCTGATTTTTGGGCCGGAAGGGTTCAATGCCCTCCGGTTGTTTGAGTATTTGAGCAATAGATTCAGGGAAAAAGACGAAATAAATTTCTTGTTGACAAATAAAGACCATCATAGTATTAATTAAAAGTTGCCCTTATGACGAGCAAGGCAGTAATGCTTTTTTAGGGCGCTGGCGTAGCTCAATTGGCAGAGCACCTGATTTGTAATCAGGCGGTTGCGGGTTCAAGTCCCATCGCCAGCTCCAGATGCGAAACGATCTTTGACAGATTTGCTGAATAAAGGACCCGTTAGGTCCGAAGCAGTAAATAAATTTTATTGGAGGGGTTCCCGAGTGGCTAAAGGGAGCAGACTGTAAATCTGCCGGCGAACGCCTTCGGAGGTTCGAATCCTCCCCCCTCCACCAAACCCTTTGGGCCGGACTGTAGGATATTAATTTGCGAAATTCAATATGTTAAGGCGGTGATCGTCCGGGCCTGCAGTCAAAGGAACACTTCAGCGGGAATAGCTCAGTTGGCTAGAGCGTCAGCCTTCCAAGCTGAGGGTCGCGGGTTCGAGTCCCGTTTCCCGCTCCAAGGAGTTTGGGGACCATCTCAAACAAACTATTTGGGGTGTCCTTGCCTAGCCCACGTAGCTCAGTTGGTAGAGCACTTCCTTGGTAAGGAAGAGGTTCACCGGTTCAAGCCCGGTCGTGGGCTCCATATTTTATGCCCCGGGGTCATTCGTCGCAGGCGCCCAGGGCCCGAATACGGTTGACTCTCCAAAGGAGGACGTTTAATGGCCAAGAAGAAATTTGAGCGGAAGAAGCCGCATGTGAATGTGGGGACGATAGGTCATATAGACCATGGTAAGACGACGTTGACGTCGGCGATCACCTTGTGTTTATCCAAGGTTGGAGGAGCGGAGTATATACCGTTTGAAGCGATCGACAAGGCGCCTGAGGAGAAGGAGCGTGGGATTACGATAGCGACGGCGCATGTGGAGTATGAGACGGCGAACCGTCATTATGCGCATGTGGACTGTCCGGGTCACGCGGACTACATCAAGAATATGATTACGGGTGCGGCGCAGATGGACGGGGCGGTCTTGGTGGTGGGTGCGGACGACGGTCCGATGCCGCAGACGCGGGAGCATATTTTGCTGGCTCGTCAGGTGGGTGTTCCGGCGATAGTGGTCTTTTTAAACAAAGTGGACATGGTGGACGACGAGGAGCTGATCGAGCTGGTGGAGTTGGAGTTGCGGGAGCTGTTGGAGAAGTATGAATTTCCCGGGGACGAGATACCGATCATCCGGGGTTCGGCCTTGAAGGCCTTGCAATGCGGTTGCGGGAAGGAAGAGTGTGTCAACTGCAAGCCGATATTGGATTTGATGTCGGCGGTGGATTCATATATACCGGAGCCGGTTCGAGACGTGGACAAGCCGTTTTTGATGCCGGTGGAGGATGTTTTTTCGATTTCGGGTCGCGGGACGGTGGTGACGGGCCGGGTGGAGCGTGGCCGGGTCAAGGTGAGCGAAGAGGTGGAGATCGTGGGTTTGCGGGCGACGCTCAAGACGGTCTGCACCGGGGTGGAGATGTTCCGGAAGGTGTTGGACGAGGGTCGTGCGGGCGACAACATCGGGGTTTTGCTTCGGGGGACGAAGCGTGACGAGGTGGAGCGGGGCCAGGTGGTGGCCAAGCCGGGTTCGATCACGCCGCACACGAAGTTTCGGGCCGAGGTGTATGTGTTGAACAAGGATGAGGGCGGGCGTCACACGCCGTTTTTCTCGGGCTATCGTCCGCAGTTTTATTTTCGGACCACGGACGTGACCGGAGTGGTGACCCTTCCTGAAGGCGTGGAGATGGTCATGCCCGGAGACAACGTATCCATCGAGGTCAACCTGATTATGTCCATCGCCATGGAAAAAGAACTCCGGTTCGCCATTCGTGAAGGCGGCCGGACCGTTGGCGCCGGCGTCATCTCCGATATCATCGAGTAAAGAAGGTCGAAAATGCGCGATATCATTACGTTAGCCTGTACGGAGTGCAAACGCCGCAATTATACGACGACCAAAAACAAACGGCGCACACCCGGAAAAATGGAACTGAAGAAATATTGTCCTTTTGATCGGCGGCATACGGTCCATAAGGAGACCAAATAAACAATGGCGCCGTTCGCCGGTTGGCAGGCGGACGCCTTGCAGGCCAGTAGCTCTAATGGTAGAGCGCCGGACTCCAAATCCGGATGATGGGGGTTCGAGTCCCTCCTGGCCTGCCATAAACGAAAAACCGGCGGGGTGTCGCCGCCCCGTTTTGTTATTTTTAGTGCGGGAGATTTTTTAAACCGCGGGAAAAACATGGCCAAAGGAAAAAACAACCAGAAGGCGGCGTCCAAAATCAATAAATCTTCTGAGGAAAATTACGAGAAAAAGCAGAAGATCGAAAAGGACAAAAAAGCCGTAGCCCAGTTAAAAAAGGGCGCCCCGAAAAAAGCCGCGGCCAAGGATGTTGAAAAAGGGCCTAATTTTATTCAAAAAACCAGGCAATTTTTCCGAGAGGTCCGGGTCGAATTAAAAAAAGTCACCTGGCCTTCTAGAAAAGAGACCCTGGCTTCGACGTCGGTGGTTCTGGTGCTGGTTTTTTTGGTGGCCGTTTTTCTCGGCTTGGTTGACATTGGTCTTTCCAGGGCCATGAAATTACTCTTTCATTAACCGGGGATCAATCGGCCCCGACCTATATTTTAGAGGAGGAGACCTGGTCAGTGGCGAATCAATGGTACATCGTCCACACTTATTCCGGATTCGAACAAAAGGTCAAAGCCAGCCTTGAGGAAGCGGTCCGGAAGTTGGGGCGGGAAGACCAGATCTCCGAGATTCTCGTGCCCATGGAGAACGTGGTCGAACTGGCCAAGGGCGGTGAACGCAGGACCTCCTCGCGGAAATTTTATCCGGGTTACATCCTGGTCCGAATGGAACTGACCGACGAAACCTGGCATTTGGTCAAAAACATTCCCAAGGTGACCGGTTTTGTCGGCGGCGCCGTCAACCCGACGCCGGTGCCGGAAGATGAAGTCGAGCGGGTCAAGGCCCAGATGGAAGAGGGCATTAAAAAGCCCAAACCGAAATTCCATTTCGAGGAAGGGGATGAAGTCAAGGTTGTCGAAGGACCTTTCACCAACTTCAACGGCATGGTCGAGGAAGTCAACGAAGACAAGGGTAAACTCCGGGTCCTTATCAGCATATTCGGCCGAGCCACCCCGGTGGAACTCGAGTTCGTCCAGGTGGTCAAGATTTAGGTAATTGGACAAGCAATATCAGCGCCGGTCCTGAAAGCGGACCAACCGCACAAGTCCGGCAGCTTTAAATGGTGGACAATGGCGAAAAAGGTAATTGGTCAAGTCAAACTGCAGATTCCGGCGGGTCAAGCCACGCCGTCGCCCCCAGTGGGTCCGGCCTTGGGTCAGCACGGAGTCAATATCATGGAATTTTGCAAGGCTTTCAACGCCAGAACCCAAAACCAGACCGGGACCATTATTCCTGTGGTCATTACTATTTACGGCGACCGGTCCTTCACCTTCATCACCAAGACCCCTCCGGCTGCCGTCCTGTTGAAGCAGGCCGCCCAGATCGCCAAGGGGTCCAATGAGCCGGGGAGGACCAAGGTGGGGCAAATCCCCAAGACCAAAGTCGAGGAGATCGCCAAACTGAAGTTTGAAGACCTCAATGCCAACGACATGGACGCCGCTGTAAAAATTATCGAGGGGACCGCCAGGAGCATGGGACTGGAAGTGGTTTAGGAGTGGTGGCAATGGCTTTTAGGAGTAAGAAATATCAGGAAGCTCTGGCCAAGGTTGACCGGGTCCGAAAATATGATTTTCGGGAAGGTCTCAAGGCGGCTATCGAAGCCGCTCCGGCCAAATTTGACGAAAGCGTGGATGTAGCTGTTCGTTTGGGAGTGGACCCTCGTCACGCCGACCAAATGGTTCGCGGGACCTGCGTGTTGCCCAACGGGACCGGCAAAACGGTCCGGGTGCTCGTTTTCGCCAAAGGAGAGAAGGAAAAAGAGGCTTTGGTCGCCGGGGCCGATTATGCGGGCTCGGACGAAATCATCGAAAAGATCAAAGAAGGCTGGCTGGAATTCGACAAGGCCGTAGCCACTCCCGACATGATGGGCGCGGTGGGCAAACTGGGCCGGATTTTAGGGCCTCGCGGGCTGATGCCCAACGCCAAGCTCGGGACGGTGACCTTTGACGTGGCCAAGGCCGTCCAGGACCTTAAAGCCGGAAAAATCGACTTTAAAGTAGAGAAAAACGGTATCGTTCACGCTCCCATCGGCAAAGTTTCTTTCGGGCCTGAACAGTTGTTTCAGAATCTCGCTGCCTTTTTCGAAGTCATCCAACGGCTCAAGCCGCCGACCAGTAAGGGGACATATCTCAAAGGAATATCCATCTCAACGACTATGGGTCCCGGCGTAAAAATCGATCCGGCCCAAGTCAGGGAGTTGTTCGGCTAAACTTTAGCACGGCGGTATACTGGCATCAGCCCAAACCAAAAACGGGACGCCCATTTTCAGGATACTGGGCGGTCGAGGACATGTTTTGATCCTCGACCTGATTGTTTTTTTCCATGGTGTTGAGACTTTCGGGTCAGAGACAGCAGGTGCGCCGCATGGCGCGGCGTTAAACGCCGGACGGCCTGCCGAGACCTAAGGGCTTTTCCTAAGGTTCTCTTCGGCCGAAAGTCCTGAGCACGATATAAGGCCAAAGAGAAAGGAGGGAATCACAATTTGAATCGAAAAGAAAAGGAAAAGGTCGTAACCGACCTGACCGCCGTCCTGGCCGAGTCCGAAGCCGTTTTCGTGACGGATTTCAAGGGACTCAAGGTCGTGGAAATGCGTAACCTCAGACAGAGAGTGACCGAGGCCGGCGGCAAGTACCGGGTGGTTAAAAACACGCTGATGCGCAGGGCCGCCGCCGGCACCCCCCTGGAGAAGGTCTCCGAATTTATCGCCGGCAACAACGCGGTGGGGACCACCGACCAGCATCCCGTGCTCCTGGCTAAAACCTTGATGGGTTTTGCCAAGGAAAACCAGAAGTTGATCATCAAGGGCGGTATCCTGTCCGGTCGGACCCTCAGCTACGATCAGATTAAGACCCTGGCCGACCTGCCCCCCAAGGAGGTCCTCTTGGCCAACATGCTCAGGGCCATGAACAGCGTGCCCACCGGGTTGGTCCGGGTCCTGGCCGCTGTCCCGAGCAAATTGGTTTACGCCCTGGCGGCGATTCGAGACCAAAAACAAGAAACTCAGGCGTAATTAGAAAAAGAGCCGATTTTCGGAGGAATTAAAATGGCTGATATAACCAAGCAAGATGTCATAGAATTTATTAAGAACATGTCCGTACTGGAACTGTCCGAGCTGATTAAGGAATTCGAGGAAATCTTCGGTGTTTCCGCTGCCGCTCCCATGGCTATGGCCGCCGGACCCATCGGCGGCGGGGCCGAGGCCGCCCCCGAAGAAGAAAAGACCGAATTCGATGTAATACTGCTTGCCGCCGGTGACAAGAAAATCCAGGTGATCAAGGAAATCCGGGCTATTACCGGATTAGGACTCAAGGAGGCCAAGCAACTGGTCGACGAATCGCCTAACCCCATCAAGGAAGGCGTCCCCAAGGAAGAGGCTGAACAGATAAAAGCCAAGGTCGAGGAAGCCGGCGGGACGGTCGAGATTAAGTAGGTTGAGAGGCGGGTCCGGGCTTTTACCGGCCCGGTCCGCCAAAGCCAATCTTAAATCCATGGTCAAGGAGTCAAGATGGCCCGACCCACAACCAATTTAAGGATCAGAAAAAACTTCGGCAAGATCGAGCAAGTGGCCGAAATGCCGAACCTCATTGAAATGCAGCGCCATTCCTATGAGCGCTTTCTGCAAAAAGACGTGCCTCCGGACCAGCGTGAAGAGGTCGGGTTGCAGGCCGTCTTTAAAAGCGTTTTCCCGATAAAAGATTTTTCCGGACTCTCTTCGCTGGAATTCGTGGCCTATCACTTTGATGAAGTTAAATACGACGTCAACGAATGCCTGGCCAAGGGGATGACCTACGAAGCCCCCTTGAAGATCACCGTGCGCCTGGTCGTTTATGAAATGGACAAGGACACCGGGGCCCGCAGCATCCGCGACATTAAAGAGCAGGAAATATACTTCGGCACCCTGCCCCTGATGACCGAAAAAGGCACTTTTATCGTCAATGGGACCGAACGGGTTATAGTCTCGCAGCTTCATCGCAGCCCGGGCATCTTCTTCGATCACGACAAGGGCAAAACCCATTCCACCGGCAAGTTGCTCTATTCCTCCCGCATTATTCCCATGCGCGGGTCCTGGCTCGATTTCGAATTCGATCCCAAAGACATCCTTTACGTGCGCATCGACCGCCGCCGCAAATTCCCCGTGACCCTCCTGCTTAAGGCCCTCGGTTACAAGCCCGAAGAGATTTTGAATTATTTTTATCAGACCGAGGTGGTTCGTTTCAGCGACGACGGCGTGACCAGGGAACTCAACCCCGAACTCCTGTTGGGTCACCGGGTCAAGGATGACATCATTGACCCTCAATCCAATTCGGTCCTGGTCAAAAAGAACAAAAAGATCACCAGGGCGGTGGTCAAACGCATGACCGAACTGGGGCTCCGGGAAATTCCGGCCCATATAGAAGAGTTTTTCGGTCATTACCTGGCGCACGACGTGGTCGATCCGGCCACGGGCGAGGTGGTGGTCGGCCTCAATGAAGAATTCAACCAGGAGACCTACGAGTCCATCGCCGCCGCCGGCATCAAGGAAGTGGCCCTGCTTTATATTGACAAGATCAATGTCAGCTCTTCCCTCCGGGATACCTTGGTTCTGGATAAGGTGGGCTTCCCGGAAGAGGCTATTCTGGAAATATATCGCAAGCTCAGGCCCTCCAACCCGCCGACCCTCGAGGTGGCCAACAACTTTTTCCAAAATCTGTTTTTCAACCCCGAGCATTACGACCTGTCGCCGGTGGGGCGGCATAAACTGAATTTCCGCCTGGACGTCGACCCGTCGATCACGCAGCGGACCTTGCGCAAGGAAGATATAATGAAGGCGGTCAAGGTCCTGCTCGAGCTGAAAGACGCGGAAGGCCCGGTGGATGACATCGACCACTTGGGCAATCGTCGGATCAGGGCCGTTGGGGAGTTGTTGGAAAACCAGTACCGTATCGGTCTGGTCCGTATGGAGCGGGCCATCAAGGAACGCATGAGCCTCCAGGAAGTCGAGACGCTCATGCCCCATGACTTGATCAATTCCAAGCCGGTCTCGGCCGTGGTCAAAGAGTTCTTCGGCACCAGCCAGCTTTCCCAGTTCATGGACCAGACCAACCCCCTGTCCGAGATCACCCACAAACGGCGCCTGTCCGCTTTGGGTCCGGGCGGCTTGACCAGGGAAAGGGCCGGGTTCGAAGTCCGGGACGTTCATCCGACCCATTACGGACGGATATGCCCTATCGAAACGCCGGAAGGTCCGAATATCGGCTTGATCGTCTCTTTGTCCACCTTCGCCCGGGTCAACGATTATGGGTTCATCGAAACGCCGTACCGAACGGTCAAGGACCGAGTGGCCTCCACCGAGGTCAAGTACTTGACCGCCTTGGACGAAAAGACCTACCCCATCGCCCAGGCCAACGCCCCCCTGGATAAAAAAGGCCGGTTCCTCAAGGATTTAGTCTCCAGCCGGGTGGAGGGCGAGTTTAAGATGGTGCCGGCCGAGGACGTGACCTTCATGGACGTCAGCCCCAATCAACTGGTCTCGGTGGCCGCCTCCTTGATTCCTTTCCTCGAGCATGACGACGCCAACCGCGCCCTGATGGGCTCGAACATGCAACGCCAGGCCGTTCCCCTTCTCCGAACCGATGCCCCCCTGGTGGGCACCGGCATCGAGGCCATCGTGGCCCGGGACTCGGGGGTGACGGTGGTGGCCAAAAAAGACGGAATAGTCGAAGACGCCGACGCTTCGCGTATCGTTGTCCGCTACCAAAACGGCGGACAGGAGGAACTCGATTACGGCGTGGAAATTTATAAACTGAACAAATTCATGCGGACCAACCAGAACACCTGCTTCAACCAGCGTCCCATAGTCCGCCGGGGCGACCGAGTGGCCCGGGGCCAGATCATCGCCGACGGTCCGGCCACCGAGATGGGAGAACTGGCTCTGGGGCGGAACATCACCGTGGCCTTCATGAGTTGGGGCGGTTATAACTTCGAAGATTCCATCCTGGTCTCCGAACGTCTGGTCAAGGAAGACGTTTTCACCTCGGTCCATATCGAGGAGTTCGAGACCGTGGCCCGGGACACCAAGCTGGGTCCGGAAGAGATCACCAGGGACATCCCCAACCTGGGTGAGGAAAGCCTTAGGAACCTGGACTCTTCGGGCATCATCCGCATAGGGGCCGAGGTTCAGCCCGGGGATATCCTGGTGGGTAAGATCACGCCGAAAGGCGAGACCCAGCTCAGCCCCGAGGAGAAGCTGCTTCGGGCCATCTTCGGGGAAAAGGCCAGCGATGTCAAAGACACTTCCCTTCGAGTGCCGCCGGGCGTGGAGGGCATCGTGATCGACGCCCGGATATTCTCGCGCAAGGGGATCGACAAGGACGAACGGGCCCAAAGCATCGAAAACGACGAGGTCGCCCGCCTGATGAAGGATCAGGAGGACGAAATCCACATCATCAAGAAGAACACCCAGGTCCGTTTGAACCCATTGCTAACGGGCAAAACCCTGGCTTCGCCCGTCACCGAGAAAAAGAAGAACGCCGTCGTCCTGCTCAAACGCAAGACCGTGGTCAGCCGAGACCACGTTGATGAACTTCATCCTTTGGTTTGGGAGGACGTGCTTCTGGTCGAAGACAAGTCCAAGGCCATTCGGGATGAAATCAGCAAGATTCTCAACCACTACAATGAACAAGTAGACCTGATCCGCATGGTCTTCGAACGGAAGATCGCCAAGCTCAAGAAAGGCGACGAGTTGCCGCCGGGCGTGATCAAGATGGTCAAGGTTTATGTGGCCATGAAGCGCAAGCTTTCCGTCGGTGACAAGATGGCCGGCCGGCACGGGAACAAGGGAGTGGTCAGCCGTATCCTGCCTGATGAGGATATGCCCTACTTTGAAGACGGGACGCCGGTGGACATCGTTCTCAATCCCCTGGGCGTCCCTTCGCGGATGAACGTGGGCCAGATTCTCGAGACCCATCTCGGCTGGTCCTGCAAGGAATTGGGCCGGCAGCTCGGGGAGTTGATCGACGCCTTGTCCGAGGAAAAGCTCAAACGCAAATTACGCAAGCTCTTGGGCGAACGGGATTATAAAAAATATTTGGAAGAACTCGACGAGGACGACGTGACTTTCTTGGCCCAAAGGTCCCGAAAAGGCCTGCATGTGGCCACCCCGGTCTTCGACGGGGCCTCGGAAGAGGAGATCAGGAGTTTCCTGAAGGAAGCCGGGTTGCCCGAAGTCGGCCAGACCTATCTCCGGGACGGCCGGAGCGGGGAAAAGTTCGAAAACCCGGTTACGGTCGGTGTGATGTACATGCTCAAACTCCATCACCTGGTCGACGATAAGATCCACGCCCGGTCCATCGGTCCATATTCCCTGGTCACCCAGCAGCCCTTGGGCGGCAAGGCCCAGTTCGGGGGGCAGCGTTTGGGCGAGATGGAAGTCTGGGCCATGGAGGCTTACGGCGCGGCTTATTCTCTCCAGGAGTTCTTGACGGTCAAGTCCGACGACGTGGTCGGACGAACCAGAATGTATGAAAAGATAGTTAAAGGTGACAATGTCCTGGAGCCCGGTTTGCCGGAATCCTTCAACGTCTTGGTCAAAGAACTGCAGAGCCTGGGTCTGGACGTGGAATTGCTGGAAGAAGACGAACAGGAAGAAGGCCTTGATTCGAGGGCGACTTCGGAAGAGGCGGCCGAGGCCTAAGAAGTTTTAAAAAAGGAGAAAAGCCTTGGAAGACATCCTGAGCTATTTCCAAAAACCAAAGGACCCGCTGAGCTTTAACTCGGTGAGAATAGCCTTGGCTTCACCCGAAAAGATCCGCAAGTGGTCTTTCGGGGAGGTCAAGAAGCCCGAGACCATCAATTATCGGACTTTCAAACCCGAGCGGGACGGGCTGTTCTGCGCCAAGATCTTTGGTCCGACCAAAGATTATGAGTGCAATTGCGGCAAATATAAAAGAATGAAACACCGTGGGGTGGTCTGCGAGAAATGCGGCGTGGAGGTGATCCAGTCCAAGGTCCGCCGGGAGAGGATGGGGCATATCGAATTGGCTTCGCCCGTGGCCCATATCTGGTTCCTCAAGAGCCTGCCGTCCAAGGTCGGCAATCTCTTGGACCTGACCTTGAAAGAACTGGAAAAAGTCCTGTACTTCGAGTCCCACATCGTCATCGACCCCAAGGACACCCCGCTCCAGAAAGGCCTGATTCTCAGCGAGGAACGCTATCGTCAGGCCCGCGAGGAATACGGCGAGGCCTTCGAGGCCGGCATCGGCGCCGAGGCCATACAAATAATGCTCTCGAGACTCACTCTAGAAGAGCTCTCCGGCCAGCTTCGAAAAGAGATGGCCGAAACCACCTCCGAAGCCAAGCGGAAAAAACTGGCCAAGCGGCTCAAAATCATCGAGGCTTTTCGGGATTCCGGGAACCGTCCGGAATGGATGATCATGGACGTAATACCGGTCCTGCCCCCGGACCTTCGTCCCCTGGTGCCTTTGGACGGCGGCCGTTTCGCAACGTCCGACCTGAACGACCTTTACCGCCGGGTCATCAACCGGAATAATCGTCTTAAAAGGCTCATGGAACTCAATGCCCCGGAAATCATCATTCGTAACGAAAAACGGATGCTCCAGGAGGCGGTCGACGTCCTCTTTGACAACGGCCGACGGGGCAAAACCATCACCGGCCCGAATAAGCGCCCGCTTAAATCGCTCTCCGACATGCTCAAGGGCAAGCAGGGCCGGTTCCGACAGAACCTGCTGGGCAAGCGGGTCGACTATTCCGGCCGCTCGGTCATCGTCATCGGACCCGATCTGCGGCTCCACCAGTGCGGTCTGCCCAAGAAAATGGCCCTGGAACTGTTCAAGCCGTTTATCTACCAGAAGCTCGAGGAAAAAGGCCGGGTCACCACGATCAAAAGCGCCAAGAAACTGGTCGAACGGGAAACTCCCGAGGTTTGGGACACCCTGTCCGAGGTAGTCCGGGAGTACCCGATTTTGCTCAACCGGGCCCCGACTCTTCACCGGCTTGGTATTCAGGCCTTCGAGCCGATCTTGATCGAGGGCAAGGCCATTCAGCTTCACCCCTTGGTCTGCGCCGCCTTTAACGCCGACTTCGACGGCGACCAGATGGCGGTCCACGTGCCTTTGTCCATCGAGGCCCAGATCGAAGCCCGGGTCTTGATGATGTCCACCAACAATATCCTCTCGCCGGCCAACGGCGAACCCATCATCGTCCCCACCCAGGACATCGTCCTGGGCACATATTACCTGACCCGGGAACGTTCCAACGCCAAGGGCGAGGGCCGGTTGTTCGCCAACCCCGATGAAGTTCGGATGGCTTACGATGCGGGCGAATTGGACCTCCACGCCAGGATTACCGTGCGGCTCGACGGCCGGCGGGTCGAAACCACCACCGGGCGGATTCTGCTCTATGAAATCGTCCCCGCCGAACTAGGTTTCGATATGATCAACCGGGTCATGACCAAGAAGGAACTCAAAAATCTGATCGCCCATTGCTACCGGGTGGCCGGGACCAAAAAGACGGTCATCCTGACCGACCGCCTCAAAGACCTGGGTTACAAGTTCGCCACCCAGGCCGGCATCTCCATCTGCATGTCCGACATGGTCATCCCTCAGGCCAAGGATGTAATAATCTCCTCGGCCGTGGATGAAGTCCAGCGGGTGGAAATTCAATATAACGACGGTCTTATCACCGAGGGCGAAAAATACAATAAGGTCATCGACATCTGGACCAGGGCCTCCGACGAGGTGGCCGCCGAGATGATGAAAGAGATCTCGATTGATGTGGTCAGGGACCAGGAGGGCACCGAAAGAGAGATTTTCGGGTTCAATCCGATCTTCATGATGGCCGATTCGGGCGCCCGGGGCAGCAAGGATCAGATGAGACAGCTGGCTGGCATGCGCGGCCTGATGGCCAAGCCCACCGGCGAGATCATCGAGCAGCCGATCACGGCCAACTTCCGGGAAGGTCTGACCGTGTTGCAGTACTTCGTCTCCACCCACGGCGCTCGCAAGGGCCTGGCCGATACGGCCCTCAAGACGGCCAACTCAGGCTACCTGACCAGACGTTTGGTCGATGTGGCCCAGGATGCCATCGTCATCGAACGAGACTGCGGGGCCCTGGACGGCATCTGGGTCGAGGCTCTGCGGGAAGCCGGTGAAATCATTCAACCCCTGGGTGAACGGATTCTGGGCCGGACGGCCCTGGAAGACATTCGTGACCCTTACACCGATGAGGTCTTGGTGGGCATGGGGATGGAAATCGACGAGGAGGCCATCGCCAAGATTGAAGAATCCGGTCTGGACCGGGTTTTGATCAGGTCGGTTTTGACTTGCCGGTCCAAGCACGGCATTTGCGCTAAATGTTACGGACGGGACCTGGCCCACGGCAAGGAGATCGAGATCGGCGAAGCCGTCGGTATCATCGCCGCCCAGTCCATCGGCGAACCCGGCACCCAGTTGACCATGCGGACCTTCCATATCGGCGGCACGGCCAGCCGGCGGGTCGAACAGACCCAGATTTCGGCCAGAAACATCGGGCGGATCAAATTCCACAATCTCAACACCATTCACACCCAGACCGGCGATATGGTGGTCATGGGGCGCAAGGGCGAGCTGGCCATTGTCAGCGACGCCGGCCGGGAACGTGAAAGGTACCAAATTATTTACGGCGCCCACCTGAAGGTCGAAGAAGGCCAGACGGTCCAGCCCGGGACCCTTCTGGCCGAATGGGACCCCTTTACCACCCCCATTCTGACCGAAGTTCCCGGACTTGTCCGCTTTGCCGATATCGAAGAAGGCAAAACCATGATCGATAAAGTCGACCCGGTGACGGGCAAGTCGAGCAAGGTGATCACCGAATACAAGGACACCGAAGTCCGGCCGCGGATAACGGTGACCGACGAAAACGGGCGTCCCCTGAAAAACGAAAAAGGCAATCCGGCCCGCTACCCGCTGCCCCTGAACGCCATCATCATGGTGGGAGAAAGGGTGCCAGTTAAAGCGGGCGACGTTCTGGCCAAGATCCCCCGCGAGACCACCAAGACCAAGGACATCACCGGCGGTCTGCCCAGGGTGGCCGAACTTTTCGAAGTGCGCAAGCCCAAGGAATACGCGGTCATCAGCGAAATCGACGGCGTGGTCTCTTTCGGCAAGCAGACCAAAGGCCGCCGCAAGGTCCTCATCACCCCCGAAGTGGGCGAGCCCAAGGAATACCTGATTCCCAAAGGCAAGCATGTCTCGGTCCATGAAGGCGAGTTTGTCCGGGCGGGTGAAGCCCTGATGGACGGTTCGGCCAATCCTCACGACATCCTGGCCATCCGGGGTCTGAAGGAATTGGCCAAGTACCTGGTCGACGAAGTCCAGGAAGTCTACCGCCTCCAGGGCGTGAAAATCCACGACAAGCACATCGAGGTCATTGTCCGGCAGATGCTCCGCAAGGTCCGGGTCAAAGAGACCGGCGACACGGATTTCCTGGTCGGAGAACAAGTCGATCGGTACCGTTTTGACGAAGTCAACGAGCAGATGCTGGCCGAGGACAAAAAACCGGCCTTGGCCGAACCTTTGCTGCAAGGCATCACCAAGGCTTCCCTGTCCACCGAGAGCTTCATCTCGGCGGCCAGCTTCCAAGAGACGACCAAGGTCCTGACCGAGGCCGCCGTGGCCGGCAAGGTGGACCGACTGAACGGACTGAAGGAGAACGTGATCATGGGCCGCCTGATCCCCGCTGGGACCGGTCTGCCTCGTTATCGGAACCTGGTCAGAGAGAAGGAGGAAGCGGCCTAGTTTATCCGCCCCGGCCCTGGTCCGGACCTCGATTGAAAGCGTCGGCCGCTGATTTGAGCACTTTAATCAGGGCCCGGGGCATGGTCTACCAGGGTGAGGGCGCTGATTCGGCCGGGTAAACAGGGGCTCAGGATCGGGGGTTATGGGAAAAGATGCTTCCGGCCAAAGAAATTGAGGAAAAATACTTGACATCAGGACCCGGTTCGTGTTTATTATAATTTTTTAGTGTTTTGACGAAAACGCGCTTGGAACGTCGGCACTAGTCGGGTCAAAAAACCTCCCCCAAGGGGAGGTCTTTTGGTCTACTAAGGGCCGGCGCTGCGACAAACGAAAGAAAAAAGGAAAGGGTTTCATGCCGACGATCAATCAGTTGGTCCGAAAGGGTAGAAAAGCCCAGCACAAAAAATGCACGGTGCCGGCCCTCAAAAGCTGCCCCCAGAAAAGGGGGGTCTGCCTTAGGGTTTACACTCAGACCCCCAAGAAACCCAACTCGGCCTTGAGGAAGGTCGCCCGCGTTCGTCTGACCAACGGCTACGAAGTAACGACCTATATCCCTGGCGAAGGTCACAACCTTCAGGAACACTCCGTGGTTCTTATCCGGGGAGGCCGGGTCAAAGACCTGCCCGGCGTTCGTTACCACGTCATCCGCGGCACGCTGGACTCCATCGGCGTCCAGAACAGGCGCAAAGGCCGAAGCAAATACGGAGCTAAAAAGCCCAAATAAGGGATAAATTATGCCCAGGCGGAGAGAAGTTCAGAAACGCGAGATCCAGCCGGACCCTAAGTACAACAGCGCCCTGCTGGCCAAGTTCATCAACGGCATTATGCGTCGGGGAAAGAAAAGCACTGCGGAGAAGGTTTTGTACCGGGCCTTGGACATCATCGCCGATAAGAGCAAGGAAGACCCCGTCAAGGTCTTTGAAAAGGCCATGGAGAATGTCCGGCCCATGGTCGAGGTCAAAAGCCGGCGGGTCGGTGGCTCTACCTATCAAGTGCCTGTGGAGATCCGCGCGGAAAGGCGTCAGGCCCTGAGCATCCGCTGGTTGATCAGCTACGCCAAGGCTCGAGGAGAAAAGAGCATGGAGGCCAAGTTGGCCGGCGAACTGCTCGATGCAGCCAACGGACGTGGGGCCGCCATTAAGAAAAGGGAGGATACCCATAGAATGGCCGAGGCCAACAAGGCCTTTGCTCATTACCGCTGGTAAGGATTATCTTTCGTGCCTCGCGTTGTTCCGCTCGAGCGGATTCGCAATATCGGCATCGTCGCCCATATAGATGCCGGCAAGACGACGACCACTGAACGGATTCTTTTTTTTACCGGCGTATCTTCCAGAATGGGCGAGGTCGATGACGGCCAGGCGGTCATGGACTGGATGGAGCAGGAGCAGGAAAGAGGCATCACCATAACTTCAGCGGCCACCACATGTTTTTGGCGCAAACATAGGATCAATATCATCGATACGCCGGGACATGTGGACTTCACCATCGAAGTGGAACGGTCCCTCAGAGTCCTTGACGGAGTAGTGGCCGTCTTCTGTGCCGTGGGTGGAGTGGAACCTCAGTCGGAAACAGTTTGGCGACAGGCCGATCGGTACCGGGTTCCCCGATTGGCCTTTATCAATAAGATGGACCGGGTTGGCAGTGATTACCGACGCTGTATGAACCAGATGACTCAAAGACTCAAAGCCAGGCCCTTGCTTCTCCAGTTGCCCATCGGCCAGGAAGACCGGTTCAACGGCGTGATCGACCTGATCGATCAAAAGGCCATTATTTATGGAAACCCTGTTTCGGGGGAAGCTTTCGAGAGTATAGGGATTCCCCCTGAATATCAAGATGAGGCGGCCGAGGCCAGGGAAGCCATGATCGAAAACCTGGCCGATGTCGATGATCGGATTATGGAGCAGTACTTGGAAGGAAATGAATTGACGGCCGGAGAGATCAAGGCCGGAGTGCGCCGGGCGACCATCGACCTGGCTTGCGTCCCGGTCTTGCTCGGCTCGGCCTTCAAGAACAAGGGCGTTCAGTTGCTGCTCGACGCCGTGGTCCAATATATGCCTTCGCCCTTGGACGTTCCGCCCATCGTCGGCCTTAACGACAGCGGTCAGGAGGAAGTCCGCCGGGCCGACGATAACGAGCCTTTCGCCGCCCTCTGTTTTAAGCTCATGAGCGACCCCTTTGTCGGACACCTCAACTTCCTGAGAATCTATTCCGGGAGCCTTCATTCCGGGGTCCAGGTTTACAATCCGACCAAAGGCGCCAAAGAAAAGGTCGGTCGACTGCTCAAGATGCACGCCAACCAGCGTGAGGAAATAAAAGAGGTTTTTGCCGGGGACATCGTCGCCGCGGTGGGTCTCCGAAACACCACTACGGGGGACACCCTTTGTGAACCCAATCGACCCATAGTGCTGGAGACCTTGTACATCCCCGAACCGGTCGTTCACATCGCCGTGGAGCCCAAGGGTCGTGAAGACCAGGAACGGTTGGGTCTGGCCCTGAACAAGATCGCCTCCGAAGACCCGTCTTTCCGGGTCCACACGGACGAAGAAACCGGTCAGATGATTATTTCGGGCATGGGCGAGCTTCACCTGGAGATCATCGTCGACCGACTGCTTCGGGAATTCAAGGTTCAAGCCAACGTCGGCCGGCCGCAGGTGGCCTACCGGGAGACGATCACCCGAGCCGTCAACGCCGAAGGACGCTTTGTCCGGCAGACCGGCGGCCGGGGTCAATATGGTCACGCCTGGCTCAGCCTTGAACCGGGCGAACCCGGGTCCGGCGTGGTTTTCGATACCGCGGTCGTCGGCGGGACTGTTCCCAGGGAGTTTTTCCGAGCCGTTGGCCAGGGTGTTACTCGAGCGGCCACCAAGGGAATCCTGGCTGGATTTCCGGTGACCGACGTCAAGGCCACTCTCTTTGACGGCTCGTACCATGAAGTAGATTCTTCGGAACAGGCCTTTTTGATCGCCGGTTCCTTGGCCTTTAAGGAAGGACTGAAGAAGGCCGGCGTCATTCTCCTGGAACCACTGATGGAAGTGGAAATCGTCACCCCGGAGGAATTCGTGGGTGAGGTCATGAGCGACTTGAGTTCCAGGAGGGGCCGTATCAATAAAATGGAGTCCAGGTCCGGGGTCCAGGTCGTCTCGGCGGAAGTCCCTCTGGCCACCATGTTCGGTTATGCCACCGACATCAGGTCGGCCACCCAGGGCCGGGCGACTTTCACCATGCAGTTTTCTCGCTACGCTCCCATGCCCGAGTCGGTTTGGGATCAGGCGCTGACCAAGGATCAAAACACTTAAAACCCCATAATGTCAGGATATTGAAGGAGGACTGGGGATGGCCAAGAAGAAATTTGAGCGGAAGAAGCCGCATGTGAATGTGGGGACGATAGGTCATATAGACCATGGTAAGACGACGTTGACGTCGGCGATCACCTTGTGTTTATCCAAGGTTGGAGGAGCGGAGTATATACCGTTTGAAGCGATCGACAAGGCGCCTGAGGAGAAGGAGCGTGGGATTACGATAGCGACGGCGCATGTGGAGTATGAGACGGCGAACCGTCATTATGCGCATGTGGACTGTCCGGGTCACGCGGACTACATCAAGAATATGATTACGGGTGCGGCGCAGATGGACGGGGCGGTCTTGGTGGTGGGTGCGGACGACGGTCCGATGCCGCAGACGCGGGAGCATATTTTGCTGGCTCGTCAGGTGGGTGTTCCGGCGATAGTGGTCTTTTTAAACAAAGTGGACATGGTGGACGACGAGGAGCTGATCGAGCTGGTGGAGTTGGAGTTGCGGGAGCTGTTGGAGAAGTATGAATTTCCCGGGGACGAGATACCGATCATCCGGGGTTCGGCCTTGAAGGCCTTGCAATGCGGTTGCGGGAAGGAAGAGTGTGTCAACTGCAAGCCGATATTGGATTTGATGTCGGCGGTGGATTCATATATACCGGAGCCGGTTCGAGACGTGGACAAGCCGTTTTTGATGCCGGTGGAGGATGTTTTTTCGATTTCGGGTCGCGGGACGGTGGTGACGGGCCGGGTGGAGCGTGGCCGGGTCAAGGTGAGCGAAGAGGTGGAGATCGTGGGTTTGCGGGCGACGCTCAAGACGGTCTGCACCGGGGTGGAGATGTTCCGGAAGGTGTTGGACGAGGGTCGTGCGGGCGACAACATCGGGGTTTTGCTTCGGGGGACGAAGCGTGACGAGGTGGAGCGGGGCCAGGTGGTGGCCAAGCCGGGTTCGATCACGCCGCACACGAAGTTTCGGGCCGAGGTGTATGTGTTGAATAAGGATGAGGGCGGTCGTCACACGCCGTTTTTCTCGGGCTATCGTCCGCAGTTTTATTTTCGGACCACGGACGTGACCGGAGTGGTGACCCTTCCTGAAGGCGTGGAGATGGTCATGCCCGGAGACAACGTCTCCATCGAGGTCAACCTGATTACGTCCATCGCCATGGAAAAAGAACTCCGGTTCGCTATTCGTGAAGGCGGCCGGACCGTTGGCGCCGGCGTCATCTCCGATATCATCGAGTAAAAAGGCGCCTGGAGGTTTAAAAACCGGCCATGATGATGAACAGTCAGAAAATCAGGATCAGGCTCAAAGCCTATGATCACAAACTGCTGGACCAGTCGGCCCAGGAGATAGTTGATACGGCCAAGCGGACCGGAGCTCGTGTGGCCGGCCCCATCCCTTTACCGACCAGGATCAGTCGATACACCGTCCTGCGGTCGCCGCATATTGACAAGAAATCCCGGGAGCAGTTTGAGGTCCGGACCCATAAGCGGCTTTTAGACATCCTGGACCCAACCCAGCAGACCGTCGACGCCTTGATGAAGCTGAATCTTTCGGCCGGAGTCGATGTGGAGATAAAACTTTAAGAAATGCGGCCGTTCCGGGCTGAAGCCCCGGTTCGGGTCGCTGCCTGAAGTGAGTTATGGTCAAAGGAATAATAGGTAAAAAACTCGGGATGACCCGTCTCTTCATCGAAGAGGGAAGGGCGGTGCCGGTGACGGTCATTCAGGCCGGCCCCTGCACGGTGGTCCAGAAGAAAACCAAGGACCAAGACGGGTACGAGGCCATTCAATTGGGCTTCGGTCGCCGGAAAAAGGTCAACCGTCCCCTGGCCGGGCACTTTCTGGCCGCCGGCGGTCAGAATTTCGTGGTGCTCAAAGAATTTGAAGCCGAGGAGATCGAGCAGTACGATCCGGGGCACGAAGTAACCTTGGATATCTTCCAGGTGGGCGAGAAAATCAATATCACCGGGACGACCAAGGGCCGCGGATTCGCCGGAGTGGTCAAGCGCCACGGTTTCAGCGGCGGCCGGGCCACCCATGGCTGCACCACCCACCGCAGCCCCGGCTCCATAGGGTCTTCGGCCTATCCCAGCCGGGTCTTTCCCGGCAAGAAAATGCCCGGACACATGGGAGCCAGAAAGAAGACGGTTAAAAAGCTGGAAATAGTGGATATCAGGCCTGAATTGGGCGTAGTTCTGGTTAAGGGAGCCGTGCCCGGACCGCAGAACGGCATCGTTCTGCTCAAAAAAGTATAGGCGTAAGAAACCATGCCGGTTGTAGACGTATATAATCTGAAAAAAGAGAAAGTGGGCGAGGCGGTGCTGCCGCCGGAAATATATGATGTTCCCTTGCGGGCCCATCTTGTTCACGAGGTTGTGACCGCCCAACTGGCCGGCCGCCGTTCGGGAAGCGCCTCGACCAAGGATCGGTCCCAAATAAGGGGCACGACCAAGAAACCCTGGCGTCAAAAGGGCACGGGGCGGGCCAGGGCCGGATCGCGCAAGTCTCCCCTCTGGCGCGGCGGCGGGGTCATTTTCGGCCCCAAGCCCAGGGACTATGGATTTTTGCCGCCCAAGCGGGTGCGACGAGGCGCGCTTAAAGTCGCCCTGACCGCCAAGCTCAAGGATTCCGAGCTGATGGTCGTCGACGCCCTGGACCTGCAGGAGATCAAGACCAAGAATTTTGTCCAGGCCATGGCCGGCTTGGGGTTGGAAAACGCCTTGATCGTGACCCCGGGACCGAACGAGAACCTGGAAAAATCCTCCCGGAATGCGCCAGGATTCAAGGTGCTCCGTTCGGAGGGTTTGAATGTTTACGACGTCGTCAGGTTCAGAGGTCTGGTTCTTCTTCAGTCCAGTCTGGCCAAGATCGAGGAAAGGTTGATAAAATGAGGGAGCCGCACAAGATCATTCTCCGGCCTCTGGTCACGGAGAAAAGCACCACCCAGAAAGAGGCGCACAATCAGATCGCCTTTGAAATTGATCTCCGGGCCAACAAGATCGAAGTCCGTCAGGCTGTGGAACGGGCCTTTAACGTCAAGGTTCTGGAAGTCCGGACCATGAACATGAGGGGCAAGAAAAAAAGAATCGGCCGTTTTTTAGGCCGGCGCGCTCACTGGAAAAAAGCGATGGTCAAACTGGCCCCCGGCCATCGCGTGGATTTCTTTGAAGGCGTATAAACCGGTATAGAGGTATAAGCGAATGTCCATAAAAAAGGTGAAACCGACATCACCGGGCCGCCGGTTCCAGACCTACGTGACTTTTGATGAGATTACCGGGAAGGAGCCTGAAAAGAGCCTGTGTGAATTTCTGCCCAAAAGCGGCGGCCGTAACAACAACGGCCGGATCACCTGCCGATACCGGGGCGGAGGACACAAGCGTCTTTACCGGATAATAGATTTCAAGCGAGACAAGACGGACATTCCGGCCAAGGTCTTTTCAATCGAATATGACCCAAACCGCAGCGCCCGGATCGCCCTGCTCCATTATGTCGACGGGGAAAAGCGCTACATTCTCGCTCCTATGAATCTTAAGGTCGGCGATACCGTGATTTCCAGCCAGAAGGCGGATATCAAGCCGGGCAACGCCCTGCCCTTGAGGTTTATTCCCCTGGGGACCCTGGTCCACAATGTCGAGCTGAAGATGGGCAAGGGCGGGCAGATAGTCAGAGGGGCGGGGACCTACGCTCAGCTCATGGCCAAGGAAGGTAAATACGCCCTGCTCAAGCTGCCCTCGGGCGAACTGCGCTTGGTTTTTGCCGATTGCAAGGCTACGGTGGGCCAACTGTCCAACGCGGAACACAGCAACATTTCCGTGGGGAAGGCCGGCCGGACCAGATGGCTCGGCCGGCGGCCGCATGTTCGCGGCGTGGCCATGAACCCGGTGGACCATCCTCACGGCGGCGGCGAAGGACGCAGTTCGGGCGGCCGTCATCCGGTTACGCCCTGGGGTGTTCCGACCAAAGGTTTCAAAACCAGGAAACGAACCAAGGAAAGCGACAAGCACATAGTTAAGAGGAGAAAGTAATTTCATGCCCCGCTCCGTAAAAAAAGGTCCTTTTGTGGATGACCATTTGGCGGCCAAGGTGCTCAAAGCCCTGGAAGCCCAGGACCGCCGGGTAATTAAAACCTGGAGTCGCCGGTCGACCATCGTTCCCGAAATGGTTGGTCTGACCTTCGCGGTCCATAACGGCAAAAAGTTTATTCCAGTTTTCGTCACCGAAAACATGGTCGGCCACAAATTTGGCGAGTTTGCTCCTACCAGGACCTTCTTCGGCCACGCCGGGGACAAGAAATCCAGGCTCAAGGGCAAGAAATAGAGCGGTCTGTCTGGCGAGGAGTTTTTTCTATGGAAAAGAAGGCGGTGGGAAAATATTTTCGGATAGCCCCCCGAAAGGTTCGGATCGTGGCCGACAATATCAAGGGGCAGCCCGTGGAGAAGGCGGTCAACGAATTGAGCTTTACGCCGAAGAAGGCGGCCCGGATTCTACTCAAGGTCCTCAATTCGGCTGTAGCCAACGCCGAACAGGACCCCGAAGTGGATGTGGACGCTCTTTACGTGAAGAAGGTTTATGTCGACGAGGGGCCGACCATGAAACGGTGGCGGGCTCGAGCTCAGGGCCGGGCTTACCGGATCAGGAAGCGCAGTAGCCACGTGACCATAGTTTTGGATAAGGCATAGGAGGATTTCGGTTTGGGTCAAAAAACACATCCGATTGGTTTTCGATTGGGAGTGATCAAAAGCTGGGATTCCCGCTGGTTTGCGCGGCGTGACTTCGGGAAGCTGGTGGTCGAGGACAAGGTAATCCGAAAGTTCATCAAGGCGCGGCTCCAGCAGGCCGGCATCTCCAAGATCGAGATTGAAAGAGCGGCCAACAAGGTCAAACTGCGCATCCATACGGCCAGACCGGGGATAGTCATCGGCAAGAAGGGCTCGGAGATCGAGAGCCTCAGGCGGGACCTGGAAAAGAAAATCAAGCGGGAAGTGATGATCGACATCCAGGAGATCCGCAAGCCGGAAATGGACGCCCAATTGGTGGCCGAGAACGTGGCCCAGCAACTGGTTCGGCGGGTGGCGTTTCGTCGAGCCATGAAAAAGGCGGTGGGACTGGCCTTGAAATTCGGCGCCCAGGGGATCAAAATCCGCTGCGCCGGCCGTCTGGCCGGAGCTGAAATGGCCAGGAAGGAATGGTACCGGGAAGGCCGGGTCCCTCTCCACACCCTTAGGGCCGACATTGATTACGGCTTCGCCGAGGCCAAGACCACTTACGGGTTGATTGGCGTCAAGGTGCACATCTTCAAGGGAGAAGTGCTCACCGCGGACGAGCAGCAAAGATTGCAGGAGGCTTGATTAATAATGTTAGCCCCTAAAAAGGTAAAATACCGCAAGCAGCAAAAAGGCCGGATGAAGGGGTTGGCCCATCGCGGGTCCGACCTGGAGTTCGGTCGATACGGTTTGCAGGCGGTTAGCCGAGGATACATGACCAGCAAGCAGATCGAGGCGGCTCGTGTGGCCATCACCCGGCATGTGAAAAGAGGCGGGAAAATCTGGATTCGGGTTTTCCCCGACAAACCCGTCACCAAGAAGCCGGCCGAGACCCGGATGGGTAAAGGCAAGGGGTCGCCGGAAGGCTGGGTGGCGGTGGTTCGTCCGGGTCGCATCCTTTACGAATTGGAGGGCGTTCCCGAAGAAGTGGCCCGGGAGGCTATCCGGCTGGCTACCCACAAACTGCCCTTCGATTGCCGGTTCGTCAAAAGGGGTGAGGTCTTATGAAGGCCAGGGATTTGAGGGAAATGCCTCTCGATGAATTACGGGAGCGGGATAAAGACCTCCGGGAAGAACTGTTCAACCTGAATTTTCAGCACGGGACCAACCAACTGGAGAATCCCATGAGACTCGGTCAGACCCGGAAGGAAATCGCCAGGATTTTGACGGTCATCCAGGAAAAGAAGCGGGCCGTCGCCCGCAGTGAGGCTTGAAGGCTGTGAGCGAGAAACGAATTAGAAAAAGAATGGTCGGGATAGTTGTCTCCGACAAAATGGATAAGACCATTGTCGTCGTGGTCAACCGGCTGGTCCAACATCCGACTTATAAAAAATTCATACGCCAGCGGTCCAAATTTAAAGCCCATGATGAGAAAAACACCGCTCGGGTGGGCGATAAGGTGGAAATCATTCAATCCCGGCCTTTGAGCCGGACCAAACGATGGCGGATCAGTCGGGTTATAGAACGCTTGGTTTAGAGGTAACTAGTCATGATTCAACCGGAAACCCAGCTCAATGCGGCCGATAACTCCGGGGCCAAGAAGCTTTACTGCATCAAGGTCCTGGGTGGTTCGCGACGGCGTTATGCCTCCCTCGGGGATATCATCGTCGTCTCGGTCAAGGAGGCCTTGCCTAACAGCAAGGTCAAGAAGGGCGACGTGATGAAGGCCGTGGTCGTTCGGACGGTCAAGGAAGTCGGTCGACCTGATGGCTCTTATATCAAGTTTGATGAAAATTCAGCCGTGCTGATCAACAATCAGCGCGAGCCCATAGGAACGCGTATCTTCGGGCCGGTGGCCAGGGAGCTGCGGGCCAAGAAGTTCATGAAGATAATCTCTTTGGCCCCCGAGGTCCTGTAGAGGCCGTCCCGGTCAGTCAGGTTGAGGCATCGGTTATGGAGAGAAAAAGTTACCATATAAGGAAAGATGACCGGGTTATGGTCATTTCGGGCAAGGAAAGAGGCAAAGTAGGCAAAGTCCTCAAAATCCTGCCCAAGAAGGACCGGATCATCGTCGAGAAGATCAACATGATCAAGCGGCACACCAGGCCCGGCCGAATGGGCAGCCGCGGAGGCATTCTGGAAAAAGAGGGCTCTCTGCCCATTTCCAACGTGATGTTGATCTGTTCCAGTTGCACTGACCCGGTTCGCGTCGGCCGCAAGATACTTGAAGACGGACGCCGGGTCCGGGTCTGCACCAAATGCGGAGAGACTTTAGATAAATAAGCACGGCTCGGAGAATTAAATGGCCAGACTTAGAGAACTATACACGAAAGAAATTAAAGGCCGGCTGACTAAGGAGTTCGGCTACAAGAATCCCATGGAAGTGCCGAGATTGGTCAAGGTCGTCCTGAACATGGGATTGGGCGAAGCCGTTCAGAACATCAAGATTCTCGACGGGGCCGTGGAAGAACTGACGGTCATCGCCGGCCAGAAGGCGGTCATAACCCGGGCTCGAAGGTCCATCGCCGCTTTCAAGGTCAGGGAAGGCATGCCGATAGGTGTGATGGTCACCCTCAGGCGTGATCGAATGTTTCATTTTTTGGATAAACTTATGAACATAGTTCTGCCTCGGGTCCGGGACTTTCGCGGTGTCACGCCCACTGGCTTCGACGGCCGGGGCAACTATACCCTGGGTCTGAAAGAACAGTTGATATTTCCAGAGATCAATTACGACAAGGTGGAAAAAATTAAAGGGATGAACATCACCATCGTCACCACGGCCAAAACGGATGAGGAAGCCCGGCTCCTGCTCGGTGAAATGGGCATGCCTTTCCGTCGACGAAGCTAGAAGGAGGAGAGTTTTGGCCAAAAAGTCGAAAATCGCCAAGGCCAAGCGCCCCCCTAAATTCAGAGTCAGGGGCTATAATCGTTGTCCGGTCTGCGGGCGGCCTCGGGCCTATTTACGAAGATTCAACCTGTGCCGCATCTGTTTCAGACAGATGGCCCTAGCCGGTGAGATACCCGGAGTCATCAAGGCCAGTTGGTAGGGGAGGGTAGACAAAACCATGACTGATCCAATCGCCGACCTGCTGACCAGGATACGCAACGGGATGACGGCTCGTCTGGAACGGGTCGATGTGCCGTCTTCGATCCTTAAGGTGAATATAGTTCGTATCCTTCGCGAAGAAGGGTACATAAAGAACTACAAGATCATAAAGGACAACAAGCAGGGAATTTTGCGGATTTTCCTTAAATATTCGGATAACAACCTCCCGGCCATCAAGGGAATCCAAAGGGTGAGCAAACCGGGGCGCCGAGTGTATGTCGGTTCCGAAGAAATGACGCCGGTTCTGTCCGGCCTGGGTTTGGGCATTCTTTCCACCTCAAAAGGCGTGATGTCTGACCGGGAGGCCCGGCGGCAAAACGTCGGCGGCGAGGTAATCTGCTCAGTCTGGTAAGTCTGTCTACAGCCCCTGGAAAGGACTGAATGGGATATGTCACGAGTCGGGAAGAAACCAATTGAAGTGCCGAAAGGCGTGACGATCGAATATCGTCCGCCTTTCTTGACGGTCAAGGGTGAAAAAGGCGCCCTGCAGAGGGAAATTCATCCGAAAGTGGCGATGAATATCGACCAAACGATAATTACCGTGAGTCCCGTGGACGACAGCCGGGAAGCCAGGGCTCTTTGGGGGCTGACTCGAAGCTTGGTGGCCAACATGATCGAAGGAGTCAGCAAAGGTTTCACCAGGGTCCTGGATGTGGTCGGCGTAGGCTATCGGGCCGAAGCAAAAGGAGAAAGCCTGGTTTTGAGTCTGGGTTACTCGCGATCTATTGATTTTCCTCTGCCCAAGGGTATAACGGCCAGCGTGGACAAACAAAACCGGATCACGATTCAAGGCACGGATAAAGAACTTTTGGGATTGACCGCGGCCCGCATCAGGGCTTTACGACCACCGGAGCCGTATAAAGGCAAGGGCGTCAAGTACGCCGAAGAAGTCATCCAGCGCAAGGTCGGCAAAACGGGGTCAAGATAAATCGTCTTGAAAGGTTACTAGAGGTTAGAAATATGGGTAAAATCAACCCCAGGACTTTGGCTCGGGGAAGAAGACAAAAAAGGGTGCGCAAAAAAATCAAAGGGAGCCCGCAGCGGCCTCGTTTATGCGTTTTTCGCAGTGCCCGTCATATATATGCTCAAGTCATCGACGATGTTAACGGACGGACCCTGGTCTCCACCTCGACCGTCAGCCCGGACCTGCGCGACCTGGTCAAGGGGCTGAAAAAGACGGAGGCGGCCAAACTCATAGGTCAAACCATCGCCAAGAAGGCCAAGGAAAAGGGCATTGCCAAAGTGGTCTTCGATCGCAACGGTTTCTTATATCACGGCCGGGTCGAGGCCCTGTCCAACTCGGCTCGGGAAGAAGGCCTGGAATTTTAAGGGGGACCAGTGGTGTACAAACGTGACATGGAAGAACGGGAACTAATCGACAAGGTGGTCTATATCAACCGCGTGGCCAAGGTGGTCAAAGGCGGTCGCCGCTTCTCCTTCTCGGCCATCGTGGTGGTGGGAGACGGCAAAGGTTCGGTTGGTTACGGCCTGGGCAAGGCCAACGAGGTGCCGGAAGCCATTCGTAAGGGTATCGAGCGGGCTAAAAAAGACATGACTTCGATTGACCTGGAAGATACGACCATACCCCACGAGGTGGTCGGTCATTTCGGTTCGGGCCGTGTTCTGCTCAAACCCGCCTCCCAAGGAACCGGGGTCATTGCCGGCGGGGCCGTTAGAGCCGTGGTTGAAGCGGCTGGAATCAAGGATATTTTGACCAAATGCCTGGGCTCCCATAATCCCCACAACGTGGTCAAGGCCACGCTGGAAGGCCTGCGTTCCTTGCGTCGAGCGGAAACCATCGCCGCCCAACGGGGCGTTTCGGTCGAACAGGTCCGGGCGGCTTCGAGGTAGGTGAATGATTATGGCCAAAGAGATTAAAGTGACTCAAATTCGCAGTACCATCGGCCGGCCGCCTAAGCATCGACGGACCATGAGAGCCCTGGGGCTGACCAAGATGCACAAGACGGTTATTCATCAGGACACGCCGGTTATTAGAGGGATGATCAATCAAGTCATTCATTTGGTTAAGGTCGAGGAGAATTGACCATGCGCCTTCATGAACTCAAACCCCCCAAAGGGGCCCGCAAGGTCCGCAAAAGAGTCGGCCGAGGAGAAGGTTCGGGTTGGGGCAAAACCGCCGGCCGGGGAAGTAAGGGCCAAGGTTCCCGGTCCGGTGGCAACGTTTCCCCCGGATTCGAAGGCGGCCAGATGCCCTTGCAGCGTCGTCTGCCCAAGAGGGGTTTCTTTAATATCTTTAAGAAGAAATATGCCCTGATCAATTTGCGGGATTTGGCCGGATTCGAGGCCGGGAGCGTAATCGACTCTCAAGGCTTGGCGGCGGCCGGACTGATCAAAAAGCCGGATTTGAAAGTCAAGCTTTTAGGTCAAGGCCAGGTCGATAAACCCCTGATCCTTAAAGTGGACAGCGTCTCGGCCAAGGCCCGTCAGGCGGTGGAAGCCGCCGGCGGCTCGGTCGAAATAACGGTGAAATAAAGTTGCTGGGCGGATTCCAAAATATAGCACGAATACCGGAACTTAAGCGGAGGGTTATTTTCACCCTGGCCATGCTCGCCGTTTTCCGGATCGGCGTCCACATTCCGACCCCGGGGGTCGACGCTGAAGTATTGCGCCACTTTTTCGAGAGTTCCAGGGGGACCCTCCTGGGGCTTTTCGATATGTTCGCCGGCGGGGCTTTGCGCCAGTTCTCCGTGTTCTCCCTGGGCATTATGCCTTACATTTCAGCCTCGATCATTCTGGAACTTTTAACCGTGGTTGTGCCCCACTTGGAACGTCTTAAAAAAGAGGGGGAAGCCGGACGGAAAAAGATCACCCAGTACACTCGATACGGCACGGTGGTTTTGGCCAGCATTCAAGGATTCGGGATAGCCGTGGGCCTGGAGAGCATGACCGCGGCCGGGCAGATGGTCGTCTTGATCCCGGGCTGGAGTTTCCGCCTGCTTACGGTTATAACCTTGACCGCGGGCACAGCCTTTATCATGTGGCTGGGCGAACAGATTAATGAACGAGGCATCGGCAACGGCATTTCCCTGATTATCTTCGCCGGGATTGTGGCCGGTCTGCCCCAGGCCGTTCTGAGCACTTTCGGCATGATGAGCACCGGGGAGATGGGGCCGATTTTCGTGCTGGTGATGGCGGCTTTCATGGTTCTGGTTGTCGGGGTGATTGTTTTCTGCGAGCGGGGCCAGAGACGGATTCCGGTCCAGTACGCCAAGAGGGTCGTCGGCCGTCGGATTATGGGCGGGCAGAGCACTCATCTGCCCCTGAAGATCAACACTTCCGGCGTGATTCCGCCCATCTTCGCCTCTTCGATTATCATGTTTCCGGCCACGATCGCCCAGTTCATCAAAATTCCCTTCATGGAGTCCGTCTCGGCGGCCTTGTCCCCGGGCAGCTGGCTTTACAGCCTCCTTTATGTGGGGTTCATTTTCTTTTTCTGCTATTTTTATACGGCCGTTACTTTCAATCCGGTGGACGTGGCCGATAACATGAAGAAATACGGCGGTTTTATTCCGGGGATCAGACCGGGCAAGCGCACGGCCGAGTACATCGACCGCGTCCTGACCCGGATCACTTTCGGCGGAGCGGTTTACGTCTCCGTGGTCTGTATTCTACCGACGTTTATGATCACCGAGTTCAATGTGCCTTTCTATTTCGGCGGCACGGCTCTCCTGATCGTTGTGGGCGTGGCGATTGATACCGTGGGTCAGATCGAGGCTCACCTGCTGACCAGGCATTACGAAGGTTTCTTGAAAAAAGGCATGGTGGGACGCATTCGGCGTTGAGGAGGTTTTTATGAATATCATTCTGTTAGGTCCCCCGGGAGCGGGTAAGGGCACACAAGCCAAGATGCTGGTGGACAAATACGGTATTCCCCAGATTTCCACTGGAGAAATTCTGCGGGCCAACCTCAAGGCCGGCACCCAACTGGGTCTTGAAGCCAAGAAGTATATGGATGCCGGCAAATTGGTCCCGGATGAAGTCGTCATTGGGATCATTAACAACCGGATTCAGGAAGAAGATTGCCGCCGTGGTTATATGTTGGACGGTTTTCCTCGGACCGTGGCCCAGGCCCAAGCTCTTGACAAGATCCTGGCCGAACAGGGGTCGGGTATCGACGACGTGATCAGCATTGAAGTGGCCGACCATGAACTCATGGGTCGCTTGACGGGGCGGCGGACCTGTCGGCAGTGCGGTCAAGGTTTTCACGTCATGTTCGATCCACCCAAAGTCGAGGGGATTTGCGACAAATGCGGCGGCGAACTCTACCAAAGGGATGACGACAACGAGAAAACCGTGGCCAATCGACTGAAAGTCTATTCGGATCAGACTCAGCCCCTGATCGACTATTATAAAAAGAAAAGCCTTCTCCGGTCCATTGACGGTGTGGGCGATATAAAGGAAATATTTGGCCGCGTCGTTAAGGTCCTGGGTTGAATCGTCGTATTGGATTTTAGGAGTCCAGGGAGAAAAGCGTGAGTTGAGCTTTTCGGCTTTAAAATCGAAAAAACCACACGCGTCGCAAGGAAACGGATCATGAAAGTAAGGTCATCGATAAAAAAGATGTGTAAAAATTGTAAAATAATCCGGCGAGGGGGTACGGTGCGGGTGATCTGCGTCAACCCCAAGCACAAGCAGCGGCAGGGATAAAGAGAAAAGAGGAGGCAAGCATTGGCCAGAATTGCAGGCATTGACCTTCCCAGAAACAAGCGGGTCGAGATCGCGTTGACATACATCTATGGGATAGGCCGATCGAGTTCGCAGAAAATTCTACACCAGTCCGGGGTTAATCAGGACAAAAAGACGGACGCGTTGACCGAGGACGAGATCAGCCGGATCAGGCGGATTATCGACAGTGATTACAAGGTGGAAGGCGATCTGCGGCGGGAAGTGACTATGAACCTCAAGCGCCTCATGGACTTGGGCTGTTATCGGGGCCTGAGGCACCGAAAATCCCTGCCGGTGCGCGGCCAGAGGACCCACACCAACGCTCGGACCCGCAAAGGACCCCGGCGGTCCGTGGTGGGTAAGAAAAAGAAATAGCCCCCTGGAGGAAACATGGCTAAGGCGAAGAGGCCTCGCAAGAAAAAGGAAAAAAAGAATATCCCCAGTGGAATTGCCCATATTCAGTCCACTTTCAACAACACTATTGTGACCATCACCGATGCTAAGGGTAATACGGTGGCGTGGTCCAGCGCTGGAACCCAGGGGTTCAAGGGGTCGCGTAAATCGACTCCCTTTGCCGCTCAGATGGCCGCCCAAGACGCGGCTAAGAAGGCCATGGAGCACGGAGTGCGAACGGTGGAAGTTTACCTCAAGGGACCCGGGGCCGGGCGTGAAGCGGCCCTTAGATCCTTGCAGTCCGCCGGTTTCCAAGTAACCCTCATCCGTGACGTGACCCCGATTCCCCATAATGGGTGTCGACCGCCGAAACGGCGGCGGGTTTAAGCCATAAAATAGGGAGGTCCCCAATTGGCGAGATATACGGAATCTTCATGCCGGATTTGCCGGCGGGAAAACCTTAAGCTCTTCCTGAAAGGTGATCGGTGTTACGGCGACAAGTGCGCCTTTGAAAGGCGGAGCTATCCTCCCGGCCAACACGGCCAACGGCGGACCAAGATTTCTGATTACGGTATACAGCTTAGGGAAAAGCAAAAAGTCAAAAGGATGTATGGCCTTTTGGAAAAACAGTTCCGCCTGTTTTTTGAAAGGGCCGAACGACAAAAAGGCATCACCGGCACTAATCTGCTGGTCCTTTTGGAACGACGTTTAGACAATATCGTCTACCGGCTGGGGTTTGCCTCCTCACGCAACCAAGCCCGGCAACTTGTTCGCCACAGCCATTTTTTGGTTAACGGACAAAAAGCCAACATACCTTCTTTTCTGGTCAAGATCGGGGACGCGATCACTTTGAAAGAGAGGAGCCGGAAGACGCCTACTATTTTGGAATCCTTGGAAACAGTGGCCCGACGCGGGGTTCCGGAGTGGCTCGAATTGGATAAAGATAACTTTACCGGTACGGTTAAAGCTTTTCCCACCAGGGAAAACCTGACTATGCCCATCCAGGAGCAGCTCATCGTTGAGCTATATTCCAAGTAGTTTGGGCCGGTCTAAATGCTTTTCCCAATCAGGAGAGGCCATGCAAAGGAACTGGAAAGATTTGATAAAACCGAAGAAGGTTGAAGTCGGATCCGACGAAAAGGAAAAATACTACGGGGAGTTTATTTGTGAACCCCTCGAACGGGGATTCGGCCTCACCCTTGGCAACGCCTTGCGCCGAGTTCTATTGTCTTCCCTCCAAGGAGCAGCCATAGTTTCGGTCAAGATTGAAAACGTGCTCCATGAATTTACTTCGATTCCGGGTGTGGTTGAAGACGTCAGCGACATTATTCTTAACCTCAAGGAAGTCCGCCTTAAACTCCATGGCGAGCCGCCGCGGACCATTCGGATCGAGGCAAAAGGCGAAGGCGAGGTCGCGGCGGGGGACATCATTACCGACGGCCAAATCGAGATTCTCAACCCCAAACAGCACATCGCCACTTTATCTAAAGACGGCGAGCTCAAAATGGAAATGATCGTCCAATTGGGCAAGGGATACGTCCCGGCCGAAAGGGATCCGGAAGAACCCCAAATCATCGGGGATATCCCCATTGATGCGATCTTTTCTCCGATACGCAAGGTAAATTACCTGGTGACCAACGCTCGCGTGGGTCAGCGCACCGACTACGACAAACTGACCATCGAAATCTGGACCGACGGCAGCCTGTCGGCCAGAGACGCCATGGCCTATGCCGCGAAGATACTCAAGGAGCAACTCACCGTCTTCATCAACTTCGAAGAGGAAGATGAACCCGAGGAAGAAGAGGATGAAAAAACGGAAGTCAAGATTAACGAGAACCTCTTCCGCAGTGTGGATGAACTGGAACTGTCGGTTCGATCTTCAAATTGCTTGAAAAACGCCAACATTCATCTGATAGGCGAACTGGTCCAGAAGACCGAGGCCGAGATGTTGAAAACCAAGAACTTCGGTAGGAAGTCCCTCAACGAAATCAAGGAGATTCTCTCCGAGATGGGGCTCGCTTTGGGCATGAAGGTGGACTTTCCTCCCCGTGAACAGATAGCGGCTGAGAAGGAATCGTCGTCATGAGACATCGTAAAGCCGAAATAAAACTGGGAAGGACCGCCAGCCATCGGCGGGCCCTGATGCGCAACATGGTCACCAGTCTATTCGAGCACGACCGGGTCATCACCACTACGGCCAAGGCCAAGGCCGTGCGTCCCCTGGCCGATAAGATGGTGACCCTGGCCAAGCGAGGCGATCTGCACGCCCGGCGTCAGGTTTTGTCCTTTTTAACCAAAAAATCAGTGACCCATAAACTGTTTTCCGAAATAAAAGACCGCTATATGGACCGCTCCGGCGGGTACACCAGTCTGATTAAGATTGGGCCCCGGCGCGGTGACGGGGCGGAATTGGCCCTGGTTGAACTGGTCAAACCGGAGGACCAGCAAAAGGGCAAGAAGAAGACCCGCAAAAAGAAAGGAGCCCCGAAGCAAAAGGCGGCTCCAGAGACCAAGGCTGCTCCTAAAAAAGAGGCGGCGGCGGCCCCATCCGAGCCGGCCGTCGAGACGAAGGCGGAAGCCAAGCCTGAAGTCGAGGCGGAAGAGGAAAAGTAGACCTCCTTTCGCCTTCTCATCAAAGCGTATAAATGGACGGGCGCTGTCCCGTCCGTTTTTTTCCGGCCGGCGCGGAACCCCTTTCATCGTCCCGGTAGGCCGGGTCAAGTTGTATGTACGGCCGCCCCGGCTTCCAGGCGCCTGGGGGGAGGACGAGAGAGCTTTTTCGCCCCCAATGCCTTTCCCCCTATCCCGGAGTCTCCCGGCCGTGAAAAACATTTACTCCCTCATCGCCCCACAGCTTTAACTTTGTTCAGCCCATATTTGACATTGGCCTCGAAGGCGATGTCCATATATAATAAAAAATAAGTCTTTTTCCCGAATTCGTCTGACTGTTTCGGCTCGAAGGCCGAAAGGAGTTGCATGATCGACCCTTACACTCAATCCAGGGAAAACATGGTCAAAACCCAAATCAAGGCCAGGGGCATTACCGACTTCAGGGTTTTGACGGCCATGTTCAAGGTCCCCCGGCATCGTTTTGTCGGGCCGGACCTTGTTTCCCAGTCTTACGGCGATTATCCCCTGTCCATCGGGGACGGCCAGACCATTTCCCAACCGTATATCGTCGCCCTTATGACCGAGGCCCTCGAACTGACCGGTCAGGAGAAAACCCTGGAAATAGGCACGGGGAGCGGATATCAAACAGCCATACTGGCGGAACTTTCCGCCCAGGTCTACACAGTCGAAAGGATACCTGTTTTGATGGCAAGGGCCAGGAAAATACTTGGCGAACTGGGGTACACCAACATCAACTATAATGTCTTTGACGGAACCATCGGCTGGTCGGAATACGCGCCCTTCGACGCTATTATCGTCACCGCCGCCGCACCAAAAGTGCCGGAACCACTTCTGGAACAACTGGCCGAAGACGGCCGATTGGTTATCCCCGTGGGCGGTCGTCTGGAGCAGGACTTGTTGAAAATCACCAAAAAACAAGGGGAAACTATCAGGAAAAACCTGGGCGGCTGCCGCTTTGTCAACTTGATCGGGGTCCACGGTTGGCGGGATTGAGGGCCTTTGATCCAAAATCGACTAATTGCTTGTATAAATAACCGCCGGCCGAAAGGGAGATTATGAATCGTTTAATCGTTGACCAGGACAAATGTAAAAAGGACGGCATCTGCGCGGCCGAATGTCCCATGCAGATCATATCAGTAACCGACCGGAGTTTTCCCGCGATTAAGGCTGCCGCCGAGGAAAGGTGCATCGATTGCGGACATTGCGTGGCCGTTTGCCCCCAGGGCGCCTTGGCCTTGACCACCATGAAGCCCGAGGAATGTCCGCCCATTCAAAAGGAGTTGCTCCTTTCAGAGGCCCAGGTCAGGCACCTGGTTTTGTCTCGTCGCTCCATCCGTTCATACAGGGAAAAGCAAGTGGACCGGGGTATTCTCGAAAATCTGATTCGCACCGCCCGTTACGCCCCCACGGGCAGTAATCTCCAGCCGGTCCATTGGACGGTGGTCAAGGAGCCCACCCAAGTGAATCGGTTGGCCGGCCTGGTCGTGGATTGGATGCAACCCATGGTTGATGGACGGGTTGAGCCGGCTTATCCCCTGGTCCGCCTGAAGCCGATCGTCCAGGCCTGGCAAAAGGGCCGGGACATGATCTGTCGAGGCGCGCCCCACATGATCGTGACTCACGGCCCCAAGGATCTCTATGCTTCGCTGCCGGCCTGCATCATCGCCCTGACCACCTTGGAATTAATCGCTCCTTCCTTCGGCCTGGGGGCTTGCTGGGCCGGGTACTTCAACGCGGCGATCAACACTCACCCCCCCTTGTTCCAGGCTTTGGGCCTACCGGAAGACCACCAGAGTTTCGGGGCCATGATGATCGGTTACCCGAAATATCAGTATCACCGTATCCCCTTGCGCAACGAACCGCCCCTCGCCTGGCGCTGACTGATTTCCATAGGCTTACAGCGGCCTAAAATATTCTATGTCCATGATATGGCCTTGCTTCTCTTTTCTCCAAACCGCCTGGACCCTGGCTCCGTCTTTTACCCTGGTCTGGACTTTTTCCACATCGCTCAAATCAAAACCGCCGATGAGGTGCACAAAACCCGAGTCCGTCCCGTCCAGACGAATGATGGCCGTGATGAAGGGCGGCTTGGTCGGCATGCCGAAATATTCGTAATTGGTGTAAACCCAAGCTAAGACCTCACCCTCTGAAGGAACATTGACCCATTCTTCCATGTCCAGGAAGCATCGGGGGCAAAAAGCCCGGGCCGGGACCAGAACCCGCCGGCACTTCGAGCACTTGGTTCCGTAAATCTTTTCCTCCTTGAGGCCTTCAAAAAACCTGAACCAGGTCGGGCCGAGAACATTCTGGTAGGGGATAATAGCCTCGGTCTCTATAATCGGATTGCCTTTTTTATCAAAGGTAACCATCTCCATCTCCTTGTCTTTCAGGCCCTCAGCACGGGAATAACTTAAATCGGCTGAAAATATTTGATATCCAAAAGATGACCTTTTTTGTCATCCCGCCAAACGGCCTTGACCCTGATGCCCGTCCGCAGCTTTTTCAGTTTTTCCTTTTGCTCGAGATCAAAGCCTCCGACCAGGTGCAGGAAGTTGCAGTCGGTCATGTCCAGCCGAATCAGGCCGCCGATGAAAGGCGGCTCCATGGGCATGCCGAAAAACTCCTGGCGCCCCAAGACCCAACTTACCAACTCGCCTTCCTGGGCGGCTTCCACCCAGTCGGTCATATCCACATAACAATCCGGACAAAAGCTCCGGGGCGGAACCAGAACCTTGCGGCATTTCGGACATTTGTTTCCCAGGATTTTTCCCTCTTTCAACCCTTCGTAAAAACGATTAAATACCGGACCGACCGAAAACCGGTAGGGCAGCCATACCTCGTGCTCTCTGACATGAAAGTGTTTTTCCATCACGTGCCCCCCTTACAGCTTCGATCCCAGGATCATGACGCCGTTAAACTGGATGACCCCGCCCATGGCGTGAGCCAGGGCCAAGTTGGCCCCTTCAATTTGACGTTCCCCGGCCTTGCCCGAAACCTGCAAGGCCGCTTCGGCGCACCTGATCAGACCGGTGGCCCCGATAGGATTGGTGCATAAAACCCCGCCGGAGGGGGCGCAGGGCACCTCGCCTCCCCGAGCGAAAGTCCCTTTGAGAGTGTAATCGCAGGCCGTGCCGAAATCGCAAAAGCCGAAGCATTCGTAATAAAGCAGTTCCTGAAAAGTAAACGGATTATAAATCTCGGCCACATCCAGCTCTTTTCGGGGATCGCTGATCCCGGCCATTTTATAGGCTTCCCTGGCCGCCTTAACCGCGCTCTCCCAGACCACCTTGTCGCTGTCTCCGATCCAATATTCTTCCCCGGCGTACCCGACGCCCTTGATCCAGGCCGGCTTCGAACATATCTTCTTGGCTTTTTCCTCACAGGCCAGGATGACGGCGCAGGCTCCGTCCGAATTGGGGCAGACGTCCAAAAGTCGGACCGGATAAACGATGACCGGGGCGTTTTTGACTTCCTCCATGGAATATTCGCGGCGGATATGGGCGAGAGGATTGTTCGCGCCGCTTTTGTGATGATCCACGGAGACCTTGGCCGCGGCGTCCCGAGCCTTGTCTTCCGGGACGTTATAACGCTGGAGCCATAACTTGGACTGCATGCCGAAAGCCCCGGGCGCGCCAGAAATGAAAAATCTCTGATACAAGGGCTCGGCCACCGTGGTCATGGTGGCCTGACTGTCCCCTTCGTGCATCTTTTCCGAACCGACCACCAAGACCATGTCGGCCAGGCCAGAGGCCACCCAGTAGTACCCGGTGATGGCCAGGGAGACGCCGGTCGAACCGCAGGTCTCGGTCTTCAAAATCGGCTTGCCCACCGAACGAAGGGCGTCGGCAAAATAGAAATGGGTCAAGGCCACCCCTTCCATCATGGAAGGCATGGTCCCGGAAACCACGCCGTCGATATCATCCGGAGTTATCCCCGCGTCCTGGAAAGCGGCCAGCACCGCCTCCCGAATCAGGTCCGGATAAGTGACCTCGGCCCGCATACCGTGTCTGGTCTGACCAGTCCCAATGACAGCAACCGCTCGGCCCATAAATAGTCCCTCCTAACGGCCCAGAATGGCCACGGCATGAAACTGGCCGGCGAAACCATGGGTCCCGTGGGCCAATCCCGTTTTGACCTTTTTGTCCAATTGCCTTTCACCGGCCTGCCCTCTGACCTGGAGAAAGACTTCGGCCGCCCGGTAAAGACCTCGGCTGACGTACGGGTTGGTGGCCAGAACCCCGCCGGAAGGATTGACCGGCAGATCCCCTGATTTTTGGGTGATTCCGCCGTCGATCAATCGGCCGCCTCCACCCCGGTCGCAAAAGCCCAGTCCCTCGGTCCAAAGCAGCTCTTGGAAGGCATAGGGCTCGGTAAGCTCGACCAGGTCGATCTCCCGGCGCGGATCATTTATCCCGGCCATGTGATAGGCCTGCTTGGCCGCCTTACTCAACTGGCCGTCCAGAAGGTTACGATCGCCAAGGTAAAAAGTGTCCATCGATGAGCCAAAACCCTTGATCCATACCGGTTTGTCGGTCAGTTTTTTGCTTTTTTCTTCCGAGGCCAAAAGCAGGGCCACGAATCCCTCGGATTTAGGGGCACACTCCATTTCCTTCAGCGGCTCAAGAACCGGCTTGGATTTTAAAACCTCATCTACCGTGACCTTTTTCTTGACGTGAGCATAAGGGTTTCCCAAGGCATTGCCCAGGTTCTTGACCACCACCTTGGCGCATTGCTCCTCGGTAATTCCGTAACTGTCCAGGTACATTCTCATCTGTAACCCGGCGGCGAAAGTTTCATTCAAGCCGAGCTGCCTTTGATAAAAGGGATCGGTGTAAAAATGGGTGATCACATCCTGATCGGGGTTCTCCGTCCCCTTGCACAGGCCAAGGACTAAAGCCGTGTCGTAACGGCCGGACAGGATGCGCATGACCCCATAAAAAAGGGCCAATAGGGACTCGCCGTCCTGTCTGGAGGCGTTTTTCAAAAAGGCCGCTCCGGCATCCCAGTAATAAGCGTTGGCGCAGGAAATGCCCCCGTGAAAAACGTCCGAGGAGGCGCTGATCACCGTGCCCACCTCGTCCTTGGTTATTCCGGCCTTGTCCATCACTTCCCGGCAGATTCGGTAAACCTGAGTCAAATAATTCTCAGCCGATTCAGTTCCGGGCATCATGGCCGCTGCCACCACCGCCACTTTCCTTGACATTCGAGCCCTCCCTTGGACTTTGTTTTTGCCAGTCATTTTTTGAGATTTGGATTCAGATTGAAAAAACGGAAAAGGGACGCGCATTCACTATAATAAGGCTTTTTGAGCCTATCATTACTCGATCAACGGGTCAATCTTAACTTGAGATCGGTCTTATCTCTCCGTCGCTCCTTGAATATCGCCATTATTGCCTTTAATGCAGCTTCAAAATATCTGCAAATTCATTTCCTCGGGACCGGCTTTTTCCGGCCGACAAATATTGGCATCTCTGCCCCGGCGGTGTTCAGATTCGACTGAAATGGTTGCGGCCAGCCAGCCTCCGGTTACCCCTTTTTACTCCCATCTATTCATAAATTAACTCAGTACCAAGATACAAGGGGCGAAGCTTGCCCGCTTCAAGCGGGTTTGTCTTCGCCCTTAAGGGCTTCATCCGCGGATGGACCTCTTTCGCCTGCGGCGCTCCGACCACGATTTGTCAAGGCACCCGGCCGCTGGCAAAAGATTATCCCACGGCCGAGCAGTGGTGCATCCTGGCCTTGCGGCCTTGATGGAAGTCTCGTCCGGTTGATTACCAGCCCAGCCCATTCAGCCGGACAATTTCGAACCAAAAAACCACGCTAAGCCAAAATCCAGGCCGCGATCTTGACCCAGACCCTGGTGGCAGGTTGAGGGTAGCCAGAGGCGTTTCGGAATGACCCGGACAACCCCATAAGTCGGCGTTGTCCGGGTTGCCGGCATGAATTAAGTGATATGCCTTAATTTAAAGGTGGGTTATTTTCCAGCCCGTCCCGGAGAGGACGATTCTCCTTAGGCATAAGTTCCGTATTTCAAAGCCGCATCAATGAAGTAAGTGACCTTTTCCAAAGGTGCATTCATCGGCACCAGTCAGCCGGGAGACAGCAGATGTTTGGGATTGCCGTCGGCGGCGTTCAAACAATTTTTGACCGCCGCCTCCATCTGTTCCCTGGTTCCGTCGATAAAAAGTTCGCAGTTGACGTTGCCTCGAATAATCATTCGGCCCTGGGCGAGTTCGAAGGCATTTTGCAGGTTCGACGGACCGTCCAACTCGATGCAGTCCAGGGGTAATTTGACCAGGTCCTCCACGATCGGATCAAGGTACCCGCAGATATGAATACCCAGAATCTTGGACCCATTCGAATTTGCCCTCAGGAATTCGAGCACCTCCATTTCGTAAGGAAAGACGAACTCCCGATAAAATTTTGGCGAAATATTGCTGATGCTGGCCGGCGCATCGGACATGGCCAGGAGCAGGGCCTGCGTGTTTTCGATCATATCCAAGAGCCGTTCTTTGGCGGACTGGGTGGTCACCCTCATCAATTTGTGGATGAATTCAGGTTGTTCAAACGCTTTAACGACCCAGGTTTCCAGCCCGGTCAGCAAGCTTGCATTGAACATCGGGCCGAAGACGGCCACCCTGGTGCCGTGATCCGGGGCCAAGGCGGCCACCCGGTTGCACGACTCCTTTAAAAACTGAAACCCCTCGATCTCGGAGACCGGTTTGGTTTCCAATTCGTCCAAATCTTCCATGGTCTTGATGCAGCCCTCTTCGACCCCCGCATTCCTGGTTTTAAAACGAAAACTTTGCCTAACCCCCTGCCAGGCGAAATAAGCCTGGGGGATGGAGACCATGTCCGAGGGAAAATCACTGATCGACTTGACTTGAATCTCCGTGGCCTTTTGGATGTCGCCATATAAATCATCGATCGTGGCCAGGGGCCATTTCTCGTTGACTCGGGGGGCATAATGCGGTCCGGCGTCAATGAAAAAAGCGGTTCGGTCCGTTTTTTCGCCCTTCAGGGCCGCCATAATCCTTTCTTTGCCGCTATAGGTCGCCATATTTCACCTGTTTGTTTGAAGTTAATAAGGAATAAAATGTATAATAATTTACTGTCAGTCCGTCAAGCCAAAACCATCCCGACAGCCAAGACCAAGCACCATCTGATTAGTGATGTCGAAGCGGGAAAACGGTGTCCGATAAAAGTGTTGGACCTTGAAAATCCAGTTTGATGCGCCGGTTGAAATCGGGCCTCAAAGGATAATTTTTGCTTTCACCAATACCAGACATCTCAAACTCACCGTTTCAGTTAATATAGCGCTATTATATCAAATAGTTAGATGATTTAGAAACTATTTCTGCTCTGATCTGCTGCATATTCCAGGATTATAAAACGCACGGTTTGACGATATTTCTGAAAATGATTAAAGTTGTAAAGCCAGTGAAAATCCGGCCCAAACTCCTCCTGCCGCGACTGAGGGACTGGGGCCGGTCCGAGGTGGGTGGGGAGTCTCCCGAGGGCCGATCAGCTCCGGCGTTCCAGACTGGCACCTGACTTGCCTCCAATTTCGGAGGAAATGGTTTAATGAGGGCTTGGTCAATCGGGGCAAGCTTTTGTTGACATGGATCGATGGGCCGGATAGGCTGGTTTGGCCGCCGGAATCGAACGGGACGGCCGGAAAAGCCGGTCCGGACGGAAACAAGGGCGAGTCAACATCGGATAGGGTTCAACCAAACGAATCGGCCTAGCCAGGAGGTGGGTGAATGAAAACCAAAATAGCCATGGTCGCTCCCATGGCCGGCGATCCCGGAAATGACAAGGGACGCCAAGTGGTCGAAAACATCTTCGTCAAAAACGCCAACAAGCTCAAAGAAGAAGGTACCGCCGTCGATTACCGCCTTCTGCACAAAGGCATCGTCAACACCGACCATCTGGCCTGGGAGGCCCTGAACGTCTGGAACATGTTCGAACTGTTCGAGGCCATTCGTGAATTGAAAAATGAGGATTACGACGCTGTGGTCATTCACTGCTATTCCGACCCTCACCTGAACGCCTGCCGTCAGATTATGGATATACCCGTCATCGGCGTGGTTCAGACCTCCATGATGATGGCCTCGATGATGGGTTCCAAATTCGGAGTGATCACTTTCGCCCAGCCCTTGATCGATATGATTGACGACTTGGCCCTCCGGTACGGCTTCCAAAACCGGATCGTGCGCACCCGGAGCATGGACACGACCAATAAAGAATTCACCCGCACCTACTTCGACGCCCATGATAGCCTCGAAAAATTTCAAAAAGTCGCCAGGCTGGCCATTGAAGAGGGGGCCGAGGTCCTCATCCCCGGGTGAATGGTCCTGGCCAATACCCTGTGCGTGACACCGGGTTGCCCAGAGTATCCCCGGGGACTGACCGAAGTTGACGGGGTTCCGGTCCTGGACGTAGTCAGCACCTCCGTCAGGATGGCCGAAGTCATGATTTCCCTGAAACGGGCCGGCCTTCCTTGGATAAGCCGCAAACGCAGTTTGAGCCGGCCTCCCGAAGAGATGGTCCGGATAGTCGAGGCCCAGTTCCCCTATCATGGGTCCGGGAGTTTCCATTATTGACCATCTCGAAAACATCAATTGCCTTTAATCATTAAAAGACCCGACCGAGTGAGCCGTTTTTTCCGATCCGACCGCCGGCGAAAAACAAATCCTGGACACGGCCCCTCCACCGGTTGGCGCCGGCGAGGGGTCTTGTTCGACTGACCTTGAGGGCCGGAGACTACCGCAAATTAAAAAAAACAAAATCGAAAGATTTTTCTTGCAAATCCATTTCTGATCTGGTATTCTATATCAAACTAAAGCCGGATTCATATTTGAACCGAGCTGAGGGCAGATACAAAGAGCGCCGTCAGTGCCCGCCAGAGTCTAGTTTCCTAGATTTCCCAAGCACGATAATCGCCGATGTTTTTGCTCAATTTATTAGAAGAGGAGTTCTAATTATGTCTTCAATGAACCTGTATGTGGGAAATCTTTCCTTCAACACCACGGAAACTGACCTTCAAAACCTGTTCGCCCAATTTGGTCAGGTCGAGAGCGCCAAGATCATCACCGACCGGTATTCCGGTCAGTCCAGAGGTTTTGGGTTCGTCGAAATGTCCAGCCGCAGCGAGGGAGAGCAGGCGATGTCCGCCCTGAACGGCAAGGAAATCGACAGCCGCCAGCTTAAAGTCAACGAGGCCAAGCCCCGTACCGACAACAGAGGCGGTGGCGGCGGCGGTGGCGGTGGTGGCTATGGTGGTAATCGCGGCGGCGGTCGCAGATACTAAAAAAATCACCAAGTTAATCTGAACGCCAAAGGGGACCGGTTTCGGCCGGTCACCCTTATTTTCGACAGTTACGCCATACTTTTGAATCCCCCTGCCTGCTAACAATCCCCGGTCCTTTGGTCCGAAATTCACGGCCAAAACCTCTCCCCAGCACCGGTTGGGCCTAGAAGACTGCCTTGACGATGAGAAAACCGACCTGCCTGATAACTATGGTCCGCCAAACTGGCTTCAGGCGGCCTAACTTCAACACCCAGGCTGGCCGTGGTGACCGCAGCAGTTCTGAAACCTGACCATCTTGAGCACAGTATTCTTAAGGATCAGACCCAGCTTCCGGCCCCAGGGCATCGGTTGGAGCAAATTTTTCTTCAAGTCCCGCAGGTTGGGCTTCTTTTCCGCGCACATCATCCCTCCTTGCCTTTATTAACAATAACATGACTCGGTTCGGCCGGCAACAAACGGGCTAGTGTCCTGTGTGGTTAGTTCTTTCATATAATAAAGAATCGTGATATAGTGCCAGACATGGCACGAGCACAAGAAAGATATGTGTTGAAAGAGGAGGAGCAGCAGGAGCTTGCGAGGCTGGTTCG
>Ga0209270_1000562_pt1 | contig 74533 bp, 70 predicted proteins | sample MTBAKSrepl1MetaG_FD_187456 | JGI IMG/M metagenome (GOLD analysis project Ga0209270, IMG submission 187456) | Enrichment culture microbial communities from Arthur Kill intertidal strait, New Jersey, USA, that are MTBE-degrading - MTBE-AKS1... | ecosystem: Environmental > Aquatic > Marine >... | reverse complement strand
GATCCATCCCATCCACGCCTGTAACAGGGCATCCGCTCGCACAGGTGCCGCAGGTGAAGCAGACATCCGCCCACTCCGGGGCTACTCGAAGCCTGCTCGCCTTCGGGTTGATTGCAACGGGTTCCATCAACGCCCTCCTCTCTCCCTATATCCTACGAAGTTTGTATTTTTTGTACCCTCCCCGGAGCCTAATGTCAAATGGAAAAGGGATGCAGAACCGCCATTTTAGCATGTTTTCCTCCCAAACACCGATGGTACGCAAATGCTTTCATCGTGCTTCCACCGCGGCATAAAGAGTCCGGCATATTGTTGAAGGCGAAGCAGGAAGTCTCCTTCCGAAGCTGGGGGAGACTGATCCCGCCCGATTCCGGATCACGCACATCCCGGACAGGGAATAGTTAAAATATAGCTGGTATTTCAGTTGCCATCTCTCCCTTCCTGGTCTATAGTGCGGCCATCTTGAGATTTCTCATATCCCAGAGATTATAACGTGGAATTCACGAAGGAGGATGAACATGGACTTTCAGCTCAGCGAAGAACTACAGATGTTGCGGGATATGGCACGCGATTTTGCGGCGGAAAAGATCGCTCCTTTTGCCGACAAATGGGATGAAGATCATTATTTCCCCTACGAAGAAGTAGTCAAGCCAATGGGTGAGCTCGGATTTTTCGGCACCGTTCTCCCCGAAGAATACGGCGGCAACGACATGGGGTGGCTTGCGGCGATCATTCTCACTGAAGAAATCGCGCGGGCATCCGGAGCCCTGAGGGTTCAGATCAACATGCAGGCCCTTGGATGCGCCTTCACCATCTTTCGCTATGGCACGGACGAGTTGAAGAAGAAGTACATCCAGAAACTGGTGAGCGCGGAGTGGTTGGGCGGCTTCGCCATCACCGAGCCAAACGCGGGATCGGACGTCATGGCCATGAAATCCACGGCCGTGGACAAGGGCGACCACTGGCTGATCAACGGGGGCAAGACCTGGATCTCGAATGCGTCGATTGCGGATGTCCTGATTTTTTACGCCTACACCGACAGGTCGGCCCGTGGAAAGGGGTTGAGCGCGTTCGTGATCGAGCCTAAGAACTTCAACGGCATCCATACCACGAACCTGGACAAGATGGGCATCCGATCTTCAGTCACCGGCGAGATCTATTTGGAAGACACCAAAGTGCCCAAGGGAAACATCCTGGGCAAACCGGGCGACGGCGCCAAGATCGTTTTCGGCTCGCTGAATCAGAGCCGATTGTCGGCGGCTGCCGGCGGGGTCGGTATGGCACAGGCATGCCTGGATGCGGCGACCGCCTACTGCAGGGAGAGAGAGCAGTTCGGCAAGAAGATAGGCGAATTCCAGATGAACCAGGATCTGATCGCCCAGATCACCTGCGAGATCGAGGCCGCGCGCCTGGTGGTATACAAGGCGGCCTGGCAGAAGGACCAGGGCAACCTCGGCAACACCGTGGAGGTGGCCCAGGCAAAGTATCTCGCCGGAGAGGTGGCGATGAAGAGCTCCCAGGTGGCGATGAGGATCCTCGGCGCCTACGGCTACTCCACCGAATACCCCGTGGCCAGGCTGTACCGGGATGCCCCGAGCCACGCGATTGTGGAAGGTTCCACCAACGTCTGCAAGATGATCGTCGCTCAGAGCCAGCTGGATCTCGGGAAGAAGTAGAAACAGCCATTCTATTCGGTGATCTTTGCCTCCTCCGGCGAGGAGGAGATCTGCATCCGCATTCGGATGCAGGGAAATGAAAGAGGGAGAAAGAAAAGATGAAGCCATATTTTGAGAAGATGACGCCTTTGGGCAAACCGCTTACGGAAAAGCAGAAGACGGACGCCCAGGAGAGTGTATCCCAGATAAGGGAAGTGGAAAAAGAAGTCGCCAAGGCGATCGAGTCGGTGAAGAATGCTGGAATTCCCGCGGAGATGATCAAGAAGAGAGGCCAGACCACGGTGTGGGAAAGGATCGAACACCTGGTGGATCCGGGCTCGTGGTGCCCTCTCCATACCCTGTACAATCCCCTGTTCAATGAGGAAGGCACTACCGGCGTTATCGACGGCCTTGCCAAGATCAACGGGAAATGGTGCGTGGTCATCGGTTTCGACAACAAGGTCATGGCCGGGGCCTGGATCGCCGGACAGGCGGACAACCAGCTCAGGGTGACGGACATGGCCAAAAGGCTTCATGTTCCCCTGGTATGGATCGTGAACTGCAGCGGAGTGAAGTTGCCTGAGCAGGAAGAGGTCTATGCCAATCGAAGAGGCAACGGCACCACCTTTTTCCGTCATGCCGAGCTCGAAAAACTGGGCGTACCGGTCCTTGCAGGAATCTACGGCACAAATCCTGCGGGCGGCGGTTATCAGGGAATCAGCCCCACCATCCTCATCGCACACAAGGATGCCAACATCGCGGTCGGCGGCGGCGGTATTGTGAGCGGAATGAGCCCCAAGGGCTTTTTTGATGAAGAGGGCGCCGAGCAGCTGATAGAGGCTACCAGGCACTTCAAGGAAGTGCCGCCTGGCAGCGTCAGGATACACTACAATGAAACGGGATTTTTCAAAGAGGTCTACGACACCGAATTCGAAGTCCTGGATGCGGTCAAGAAATATGTGGATATGTGCCCGTCCTACGATCCTGCCTTCTTCAGGGTGGCGGAGCCGAAAGAGCCGAAGTTCGCCGGCGACGAGGAGTACCTCGTAGCCTTCAATCAGAAGCGCGGCTACAATTTTCTCGAACTCCTCGCCAGGATTTTCGACAACAGCGAGCACATGGAGTTTCGACCCGGTTACGGACCAGAGGTCTACACCGGGCTTGCCAAGATCGACGGTTTTCTGGTGGGTTTTATCGGAAACATCCAGGGGTTCCTCGGCGCCAAGTATCCCGAGTACGCCCCCTACCCCGGTGTGGGCGGCAAGCTCTACCGACAGGGACTCATCAAGATGAACGAGTTCGTGACGCTTTGCGGCCGGGACAGGATCCCGATAGTGTGGTTCCAGGACACCTCGGGAATCGATGTGGGGGATATCGCTGAAAAGGCCGAGCTGCTGGGGTTGGGACAGTCCCTGATCTACTCGATCGAGCAGACGGATGTGCCCATGATATGCATTATCCTGCGCAAAGGCACCGCAGCCGCGCACTACATCATGGGGGGCCCGACTGCCAACAACCACAACGCATTCACCCTGGGAACGCCGACCACCGAGATCTACGTCATGCACGGAGAGACCGCGGCTTCCGCCTCTTATGCAAGACGGCTGGTCAAGGAGAAGGATGCGGGCAAACCGATCAAGCCGATCATCGATAAGATGAACGAGCTTGCACAGGAGTATTACAGAAAATCGAGGCCCATCTATTGTGCAAACAGGGGTTTCGTGGATGAGATCGTCTCTTTCAAGGATCTCAGAAAGTACATCGTCGCCTTCACAGGCGCCGCTTACAGAAATCCCACATCCATCTGCCCCCATCATCACATGATGCTCCCCAGGATTATCAAGGGATAGGAACTTCGGGGAGGTCGCCGCACTTGCGTCGACCTTCCTCCAGGTCATGAAGGTAGAAAAAAAGGCAGGGCCGAAAACCCTGCCTTTTTTGAGTCGATATCAAGCGGACGCGCACGAGACCTTCCACTGCGCTCCGAGTCGCTGCATGTAGGAGCGAGCTCCTACAGGTGTGTTGCAGGTCTTCAGTAGACATCCCTGCACAAATCGATTATTGAAGTCTGTGATTCCAGCCTTCAAAGAAGAGGGATATGAAAATTAAACTGTTTCTTCTGTTGGTCATAGGTTTTTTGGGACTGTCCGGGACGGCATTTCCTTCGGACAGCTCTTCCAAGGAGTTCCAGGCTTTCTTGAAAGAATTGAAGAATCGGTTTTCTGAATATGGCTGGACCGATCTGAAACCTGAAGGGATCGTGTGGGAATATCACAGGACGACGCCCAGGAGAAGGCCGCTTTTCTTTTTTCCTTTCGGCAGCGGCACCGAGAATTGCACTCTTCTGCTTGGGACGGTTCATGGGGATGAAATACCGACGGCATACGTCCTTTTCAAGCTCGCAGAGCATTTGAAGGAGAATCCGGACCTCTACAAAGGAAGGTGCATCGTGGTCGCGCCCCTGGTCAACCCGGACGGATTCCTGGCGAACCCGCCCAAAAGGGTGAACTCAAGGGGGATCGACCCAAACCGGAATTTCCCGACCAGGGGATGGAAAGATGATGCGCTCAAACAGTGGCAGCGAGCAGGTCGAAACAAGAGATACTACCCGGGACAGAAAGCGGGCAGCGAGAGTGAAACCGGTTTTCAGACTGCGCTGATCAACAGATTCAAGCCCCAGAAGATCCTGAGCCTTCACTCTCCCCTGAACTTCTATGATTATGACGGGCCTTCCGTCGGGCTGAACGACTTTGAAAAATGGTTGGAGAAGATCAGCAAGGAAACAAACCACCCCATGAAGAAACTTGGCGTTTACCCCGGGTCCCTGGGAAATTATGCCGGCTTTGAACGGGACATCTTTGTGGTGACGCTTGAGCTCCCCTCTTCCGACCCGCGGATGGGAGCGCAATACTACTCCCAGTTCAAATCGGCCGTGGGCAAGTTCGTCCGGTTGGGCATAAATGGGGGAAAGCCGATGCAGAGTCCAGTTCATGAGTGAAGCGCGATCCGGGGCGAGGGGACGCTTGAAAATCCGAATATCGAATATCGAAATTCGGATTTCGTGCTTCGGATTTCGAATTTGTTGATTGCACTGCCGAGGCCGGTCAGAGAGAGCCGGCCTTTGCTCTTGCGGACACCGCACTTGCTGCAATGAATCCGCTTGTCCATGCATGCTGAAGATTAAAACCGCCGGTAAGGCCGTCCACATCCAGGATCTCCCCCGCAAAAAAAAGGTTCTCCTGCTTCCTGCTCATCATGGTATTCACATCTACCTCGCTCACTCTTATGCCGCCTGCCGTGACGAACTCCTCTTTGAAGGTCGTCTTCCCTCTGACGGCGAATTGCTGCGCGGAAAGATTCCTGATGAGCCTGTTCAGATGCCTGCCCTGCAACTCGCTCCAGCGGAACTCCGGATCGATGCCGGACTGCTGCAGCACGTATTCCCAAAGCCGCTGTGGCAGTGCAAAGGGATTGCCGTTGCGCAGTTTTCGTCCTCCCGCTTCAGAGCGGCGGCTTTGCAGGAGAGTGCGCAACTCGTCTTCATGCAGACCGGGTATCCAGTTCACACGGACCCCAAAATCATATCGCATTGCTGCCAGATCCCGGGCGCCCCAGGCGCTCAGGTTGAGAATCGCAGGGCCGCTCATTCCCCAGTGAGTGAAGAGCAGCGGCCCGCGCTCCTGCAGCCTGGTTCCAATCACCTTGACCAACGCGTCCTGCACGGCTATGCCCTTTAAAGAAGCGGCGCCGCTCCCCGGCATATTGAACGTGAACAGGGATGGGACAGGGGGCTCGATGGTGTGGCCGATCTCCTGTAGCCAGACAAACATCGCGGCTCGGGGGTACCCGCCGCACGCGATGCAGACAAAATCGGCATCAATCCTGCGGCTTCCACATTGCACCTGCCAAAGCCCCTTGCTCTCCACCAGCCGATTCACTTCCGTGTGCGTTGCCACCTCCACTCGATAAATCTCCGCCTCTCGTCCAAGGCAGTCGACGATAGTCTGGGAGGAATCCGTTGCGGGAAACATCCTGCCGTCGGGCTCCTGCTTGATGATCACACCGCGCTCCTGGAACCATCGAACCAGGTCCGTTCTAAAGAACCAGTGGAAAGCCTTCCTCACAAAGTTCTTTCCCCGCGGATAGCGGTCGGCCATCTCCGGTATATCGAAAGAGCCGTTCGTCACATTGCACCTGCCTCCCCCGCTCGCCTTCAATTTCGACAAAGGCTCCCCGCTCTTTTCGAGTATGATCACATCCAGGAGGGGGTTCATTCTTGCAGCATTCACAGCGCAGAAAAACCCGGCCGGGCCGGCTCCCACAACAACCAGTTTCCACTTCTTCATCCCGACCGGACCTCCTTTTTTGACGGCCTCCAGGTGGATCGTACTTCATTGTGAAATGCAATCCTTGCACGCGATGCGCTTTTCGTATTATCCTCATCTCTCATAAGAAGACCAGACTTTTAGCACGAAGTTGATCTCTGAGGACATCGGGTCTATGATCCCGAAAAAGGATGGATTCAAATTGGATTTTTCTCTCATAGAGCGCACAGAGCCGGGGAGATTTGGCAAGACGAATTTCGCGCAGGCAATCCTCTGCTTAGCCGGAGGGTCGTAAGAGCAGTTCATGGATATTCTGGCGATCATCCCCATTCAGTTCCTGCATGGTCTTGTTTACGGGATGCTTCTCTTTCTGGTCTCGTCCGGCCTGACCCTCATCTTCGGCATGATGGGGGTGCTCAACTTCGCCCACGGCGCTCTCTACATGCTTGGCGCCTATTTTTCCTTCAGCATTCTGAGATGGACCGGCCATTTCTGGTTGTCCATGCTCATCGCGCCCCTGCTTGTAGGAGGGCTCGGGGTTCTGATCGAGCGCTTTCTGCTTAGAAAAGTGCACCGTTTCGGCCACGCCCATGAATTGCTTCTCACTTTCGGTATTGCCTATATCATCGAAGAGCTGGTCAAATGGATCTGGGGCAATCAGCCGCTCATGGTGGAAATCCCCGGGATTCTTGCCGGCTCGGTCCAGTTTTTTGGAATCACCTACCCCACTTATCGGCTTTTTATTTTACTGATTTCGGCGATCGTGTTCTCCGTCCTTTTCATTATCCTCTTTAAGACCAGAGCCGGGATCATCGTGATGGCCGCCGTCTCGAGGTCGGAGATGGTGAATGCGCTGGGCATAAATGTGCCCCTTGTATTCATGGGGCTTTTCGGTGTGGGCGGGGCCCTGGCCGGGCTTGCCGGGGTGATCGGCGGACCTTACCTGATCACCAACCCTGCCATGGCTGCAACCATCATCATCGATCTTTTCGTGGTCATCGTCGTGGGCGGACTCGGATCGCTTCAGGGCGCCCTGCTCGCCTCGTTTCTCATCGGAGAGCTCCAGTCATTCGGCATCCTGCTTGTGCCGCAAATGGCAATTGCATTCGAGTTCCTGCTCATGGCGCTGGTTCTCATTGTCAAACCTGAAGGATTGCTGGGGGAAAAAGCCTGATGCGCTCCCGTTCCGGCTGGATCAGATTCGCAGTGGTCGTTGTCCTGCTCTTGATGCTTCCCGTGCTCATCTCCGAGTACCGGATGAATCTTGCCATTACCATCATGATCTACTCGGTTTTCGCTCTGAGCTACAATTTGCTTTTCGGACAGGGAGGACTGTTGTCGTTCGGGCATGCGGCCTACTTCGGATTCGGTGCGTATGCCTGTGTAATCCTGGTCAAACAACTTTCCCTTCCGCTGCCGCTGGCCATCGTCTTAGGCGGGGTTGCCGGCTGTCTGCTGGGGCTCCTTTTCGGCATTTTCGTGGTCCGCATGCGGGGCGTCTCCTTTGCCCTGCTGACCCTTGCCTTCAATCAACTGATCTACGTCACGGCCGAGAAATGGCGCGCGGTCACAGGGGGCGAGGACGGGCTCGCCTTTGTGCGGCCCAGCTTTCACATGGCCGGATTCAAAATTGATCTCTATGCTACGATCAACTGGTACTACTTCGTGCTCCTGGTCAGCCTGTTGTGCGTGGGATTCCTCTGGTATCTCACTTTCACGCCTCTGGGTCGTTTGAACTTCTGCATGAGGGAAAATGAGGAACGCGCGAAGTTCGTCGGCTACAATACCTACACCGCACGTCTGGCCATTTATGTGATCTCCGGGTTCTTCGCGGGCATTGCAGGCGCAATGGCATCTTCCTTTCAGGAATTCGTCTCGACCACCTACATCAATCTCGACAAGGCAACCGACGTCCTGATGATGACTTTTATCGGCGGCGGAGGAACCTTCCTCGGTCCGATCATCGGCGCTTTCGCGCTTACCCTTATTAACGATCTGCTGAGCACGTGGATGGAGAGATGGGCCATTGTACAGGGGATCCTGTTCATCCTTCTGGTGCTCTATGCGCCCAACGGCCTCTCCGGCCTGTATCTGACGCTGAGAGACCGGTGGTCCAGGCGCGCTGCAGTGGAGACCGCAACATGATGCCTGGGGACGTGCTTCTCGACATCCAGGGAGTGTTCAAGGATTTTCGCGGCCTGGAGGTGATCAAAAATCTGAGCCTCAAGGTCCGCAGGGGGGAACGCCACGCCGTGATCGGACCGAACGGCGCAGGGAAAACCACTCTCTTCGACCTGATCACGGGACGGTACACCCCGACCAGCGGGAGCATATTCTTCAAGGGCCGGCCAATCTCCGGGCTGAGTCCTCATCGCATCAACCGTTTGGGGATTTCCCGCTCTTTTCAGATCACCAATCTCTTTCCCGGGCTGAGTGTGTTCGAGAACATCCGATCTGCCGTTCTTTCCAAGAAGGGTATCCGCTGGTCCCTGGTTCGCCGCGTGGATCGAATGAAGGATGTCAACGAAGAGACCGAGGCGATTCTCTCACTGATTCAGCTTTCATCACAGAGCAGCCGCCTTGCGGGCTCGCTGGACTACGGCGCTCAACGCGCGCTGGAGATCGGCATCTCGCTGGCAACCGATCCGGAGTTGATCATGCTCGATGAACCTACAGCCGGCATGTCTATCGAAGAGACCCGGGAAATCGTTCGAATGGTGGATAACACCACACGCGGCAAGGCCCTGGTCATCATCGAACACGATATGGAGGTGGTTTTCTCCCTGGCGGATACCATCACAGTCATCCACTACGGCACCGTACTGGCTTCCGGATCGCCGGCCGAGATCCGGAATGACTCTCTGGTCAAGGAGGCCTACCTCGGAGAACGCTGGGTATGTTAGCGCTGGAGAAGGTCAACACCTATTATGGCAACAGCCATGTTCTGCATGACGTTTCCCTCACTGTGGGATCGGGCGAGGTCGTTGCGCTGGTAGGCCGGAACGGCGTCGGCAAGACGACGAGCATGCGCACAGTGATGGGGCTGACTCCCGCTCGCAGGGGGCGGATCTTCTTCAAGGGAAAGGATGTCGCCCGGCGGAAACCCTATGAGGTTGCCCGGGAGGGAATCGGCTTTGTTCCGGAGGAGCGATGGATTTTCCCTTCCCTTACGGTTCATCAAAACCTGCTCATCGGAATCAAGCGCGAACGCTACGCCAGGAAGACAGGATCGGGTCTCTGGACCCTGGAGAAGTGTTATGAGACGTTTCCTGAACTGAAGAGGCGTCAGGGGGCAAAGGGCCGCACCCTTTCGGGCGGCGAGCAGCAGATGTTGACCATTGCCCGAACGCTCGTGGGCAACCCTGAGCTCATCCTGATCGATGAGCCGACCGAAGGGCTTGCGCCCAAAATCGTGGATCTGGTGGCCGAGATTATTAGAGAGATCTCCCGGCAGGGGATCACGATCCTGCTCGTGGAACAGAAACTCTCGATTGCCCTGGAGCTCGCCGGCAGGATTTACATCATGAGCAAGGGCATGATCCCCTGGGAAGGCACCCCGGAGACCCTCAGGCAAAACGAGGAGGTGAGAAAAGCGTATTTGGAAGTATGAATAACATCAACCATCGAACAGAGGAGGAAACCATGAAAAAAGTTTTGCTTACGGCTTTGTTTGTCCTGATCGCGGGCAGCATGTCCTTTGGGGGTGCGCTCTGGGCAGCGGATACGGTAAACTTCGGCATCTGCGAAATCCGATCCGGCGCATTCAAGGACAATGGAGATCGCACCATCTGGGGAATCGAGGCCGCGGTAAACGAGGCAAACAGCAAGGGCGGGCTTCTGGGCAAGAAAATTCAGCTCGTGATCGAAGACAACCAGGGAAAGGGTGAGATCGGCGTTCAGAAGGTGAAAAAACTGGTGATGCAGGACAACTGCGTGGTTGTGATCCAGGGCTCATCCAGCGGCGTAGGAGGCGCCATCGGTCAGGCCATGCCCCGGCTCAAGAGGATTTATCTCGATACAAATGCCGAGGCCATGGGCATCACCGGTGAAAACTACAACCCCTATGTGTTTCGCACCTGCCTGAATGCCGGCATGCACGTAAAGGCGATTGCCCAATACGTGGCCGAGAAGACAAAGCTCAGAAAGGCCTTCCTGATCAACCAGGATTATTCCTGGGGCTACGATGTGGCCAACTACTATGAAAAATCCATCAAGCAGATGGCCCCGGATACACAGATCGTCGGCAAGGAGTTTCATCCGGTGTTCAACAAGGACTTTGCTCCATACGTGAGCAAGATCATGGCTTCGGGGGCTGACTACGTGGTGACCGGAAACTGGGGGACCGATCTGCCGCAACTCATTGTCCAGAGCAGGAACCTCGGCATGAAGGCGCCTATAGGCTGCACCTTTCTCGATGATGACGGCGCCATGAATGTCGCCCGGGAAGCGGCCCAGGGCTGTATTCAGGCCAATATGTATATCCTCGGGGTGGATTCCGACAAGGCGCGGGAGTTCGAAGAGACCTTCCACAAGTTCAGCGGAGGCAAGTGGCCCTCCTTCGTGATCATGGAGGCCTATATCGGCACGAAGATGTTCATCGATGCCGTGAAAAAGGCCGGGAGCTTTGACACGGAGAAGATCATCAAAGCCTTTGAGAACATGAAATGGGAAGGACCGATCGGCACTATCACCATGAGGGCTCAGGACCATCAGGCCCAGACGCCTGCGGTCATAGCCGAGTATGCTGCAAAAACCAAGTACTATGATTTTCCCTACCTGAAACCCGTCATGACCATTCCGGCTGAGAAAATCTCTCTTACACCCGAGGAGAGCGGCTGGAAACCGTACAAGGAATAGCGTGCCCCGGGCCGGACACCAGGTCCGGCCCGGGTAATCCCTTGCTGACCTCCGACTATCTGATCTCTGATCCGACTTCTGACCTCTGACCTCTCATCCCCGGCCTCTCCAACCGTCAAAGTTCCGACCCTAAGCAGTCGAACTATGACGGGAACGTTTCCATTTGTTTCCCTCCTAAAGATTGCCTTTCGGAGCGCAGCAGAAACGCCGTGCGTTTCTTGTCATGCTGAAAAGCCTTTTCAGAATACCCGGCTTCGGGTTCAGAACAGCATCTCTTCTCGATTCGGACTTGCATCCGTATCGGCATTGTGCAGGCTGAGTTCCTCTCTTTTCCAAATCGGCAAATTCGGCCCTCATGTCCGGAAACTGCAGGTACATATGAAGACGCCTGGTAAAGTCCGCTTGCCTGTATTCATTCAGCAGATCTCTGGTAGTCACTTTCATTTCTCTTCCCTCCTCCTTACTGCTGATTCGACAATCCTGACCCTCAAGATATCGCTTGATAGATGTGGCGGGAAGTGGCATATACGACAAATGTGGGGTTGATCGTGTCAAATGGAGAGGTTCCGTGTAAAGGTCGCCACAGGGATGTTCTTAAATGGGAGGAACCATGAAAAGGGTTACGATCCTAGCCATGTTTAACACCATGGCAACAACCGTGACAGGACCCTTGGATGTCTTCTACCAGGCAGGGGTCATGTGGAACTACTTCCACGGACAAAGCCCCACTCCCCTTTTTCAGACTGAGATCGTCACCACCGACGGCAAACCCTTCCGCTGTTTGAACGGAACCCGTATCGTCCCCGACGGTTCCATCCGGGATGTGACTTCGACGGATCTCATTGTCGTCTCTTCCATTCTGAACATCGAAAAAACCATGAAGTACCAAGGCGAGGCGGTAGACTGGCTGAAGGACCGCTATCGCGGTGGAGCGCAACTCGCTTCAATATGCACCGGTGCCTTTGTTCTCGCTGAAACAGGGCTGCTCAATGGGAAAACAGCAACCACGCATTGGGGCTCTGCAGATGAGTTCAGAAGAAGGTACCCGCGGATCGACTTGAAACCGGAGCGTCTGATCACGGACGAAGGAGATCTATTCTGCTCCGGCGGAATGAATGCCGGGACGGATCTCTCACTCTACCTGGTGGAGAAATATTGCGGGCATCAGGTGGCGCTGCAGAGTTCGAAGACAATGATTTCGGATATAGGGCGGACCCTTCAGACCCCCTATACGATCTTCCAGTTTCAAAGAAACCATCATGACCAGCAGATCCTGGCCGTTCAGGAGTTGCTGGAGAACAGTTCCGATAAGAATTACTCATACGAGGAATTGGCACGCAGATTCGGAATGAGCCGCAGAACATTCGAGCGCCGCTTCAAGTCCGCCACTGGAGACACCCCCCTGCTCTATCTGCAGCGTCTTCGCGTTGAAATCGCAAAACGGATGATCGAGGAGCAGGACCTGTCTTTCGATGAAATCACTTACCGTGTGGGCTACGAAGACAGCAGCGGTTTTCGCAAGATCTTTCTCAAACTGACGGGACTTCGACCGAGAGAATATCAGAAGAAATTTCAGAGAATATGAAAAAGGTGACGATCTAGGGGGATGATCATTCTCCCAAATTCCTCTCCGCTCACTTCATCCTTCGTGATAAGGAATCTAGGGAACAGGGATACACACTTCCCCCACCTTTCTCCCCCGCAGATCCTTGTTATAATAAAATGGTGACATGCTAGGCATCGGGACGCATGGCCATCATGTGTCTCAACAGCCGTTTGTGCAACATGAGAACAGAAGGAGGAACAATGAGATCCCGTTTCTTTCAGTTTTCATCTATTTGGGCGCTTTTCATCACATTATCTTTTCTCTTTGGATGCACCAACTATTACCGGATAACGAATCCGGACACGGGTAAAGCTTACTATTCCATGGAGGTGGATGAAAAGGGCGATGGGGTTCTGGAGTTCACCGATGCAAGGAACGGAGAAAAAGTCACTCTGCCGGGGTCCGAAGTTCGGGAAATCACGAAAGAGGAGTTCGAGACGCAGCGAGCGAGATAGTGAGGTGAAGTGAGATACCCTGTTTTTGCCGTCTTTTCGAGCCCTGAATAAGACCTTCGCCCCATAGAAATGGCTTGTCGGAGGTTCTATAAGATAGTCGTACAATCGATCTCTGAAATATGTCGGCAGTGATTTTCACCGGGGTGCACTGAGTAGGTTTTTTGCCAGGGTTGAAGGCTCCGAGCGTTTGATCTCTGGTAGGGCGTGCCCGAGAGGCGTGTCCGGGAAAACCGAGTGCCTTTTCAATCGGCCGGTTATCACTTCTCAGGGAGAGGTAGATCCGTCAAACGGTTTGCACTTCTTTGAGGCAGCGATCGGGCTGTGGGAAAAGGTTTCGCTGCGCCCCATTTTTATTGCATCACGGAAAACCTGGTCCTGTGGGCCAGGTCAGAGACCCGTCGTCGACTGGCAGCTGAACGCTGAACACTGAATCCTGAACACTGATATGCTCTCCTGCCCCATCCCTTATGGTTTACCAGTGGCACGTCCCGCACTGACTTTGTAACTTTCCATCGCTGCACCACTCCATTGCTCAAAAAATTCAGAATACACTTATACAGAATACTTTACCTTTGCACAACTGAGACGATGAGGAGTAAATACACTGAGCATCATGAGAATGGCGCTAGGCTGCTTCCTGGCAGGCTTTTCGTGCGTTGTCGTGATCCCGCGCAGGGTCTGAGTGCAAACGAGTGTCCGTGACTTTCTCCTGCCATGGATAAACGACGCGAGAGTGGAACGATGCTTCGAGGGAATCCACCAGTGTCCGGAGGATCTGAGCAAGGCAGCCCGTCGACAAGTGGCATTCATCGAACTGCCCTTCGGCAATCCGTTTGACCAGCAGGAGCCGGACCATTTTTTCGATGGTGTCGCGGGTGGGCGTCCCTAACGATCGGGATGCGGCCTCCACCGCATCGCAGATCATCACGATGGCTGCTTCCACGGTTTGCGGCTTGGGACCTTGGTACTGAAAGTCCTTCTTGAGGACCTTGTTTGGACGACTGTTTTTCGCGGCTTTGCTGTAGAAGAACTCCACCGTCAGCGTCCCATGGTGTTGAAGAATGAAATCCACTATTATTTCCGGCAGGTTCGTTCCCCTTCCAATCTTCTCGCCATTGATCACATGATCAATGATGATTCGTGCGCTTTCTTCAGGCGCCAGCTCGTCATGAGGATTTCTCCCGGCCTGGTTTTCCACAAAGAACCTCGGATTCGCCAGCTTTCCAATATCATGGTAGTAAGCCCCTATTCTCAGCAAAAGAATATTCGCGCCGACTGCCTCCCCCACTGATTGGGCAAGATAGGCCACAGCCATGGAATGCTGGTAGGTTGCGGGCGCCTTGGTCAAAAGTTCCTTGAGGAGTGGGTGCTGAAGATCCGCATAACGGCTGAGTCTGAAGGTTGAGACGGTATGACGGCTCTTCTCCAGCAGAGGGAGCAGCAGCATTGCCAGAGGACCTGCCGCACTTCCGCAGATGAAGGTCCAGCCGAGGTTATGAAGAAATTGAGGAGTAAACGTCTGCATCAATTTCAGGAACCAGGGGTCTGAAGAGGGCTGGAGCAGAGCAATCCAGTCCAGCCAGAAGAAAAGGGACAGCACGGTATTGGTCACACCCATGGCCAGTGACGCGACCAGAAGGTGGATTCTCCTTCGGATCTTGAGGGATACTACAATAGCGGCGATTCCGGAGAAGGAGAAATAGAACAGGGTGTCGAGCGTGCAGCCTGAAAAAAGCGTTACGAGCACAGCCGCTGTCAATGTTGTGAGTGAAGCCGAGATTTTGTCGTTTTGCATGAGAACGAGAATCACCGGGAGTGTCCCGAAAGGCAAGGCTGCAAGGGGTAAGGGAGTCAGGAGCAGGCAGACCTTCAAGAAAACGACGCTCATGATCAGCAGGAAGAGGAAGAGATGGTAGGGGGGGGCCTTCCTCCACTCGTCTTTGATGATCTTCTCCAGGACAAGGCTGTAAAAGACGGCGCTCAGAAGTATGGCGATTAAGATCAAGGGCGCTCTCCCGAAAAGATCCTCTTGCACCTCTTCCATGTAGGCGGACAACAGCAGCAGATCATTCTCCTCAAGCTCGTGTCTGAAAGGCACGACCACATGACCCGCGTCATAGTGAATCACTGTAGAGGGGTATTGCTCGATGATTTTCTTAACCCTTTCGTCGTTCTTCATAGGATCATAGGTAAGATTCGGCTTGAGGGTGGCGAGGGCGATGGATAGAAGCAAATCGCGAGTACCTTTGTCAACCTGCCAGAAAAGCTGTTGAACGTTTTCCTGGAGGATGAGCCGCGCTGCATCCAGCGTGATCACCTCCCTCGCCGGAACGGCAATGATCCCTGAAGGGTTGGGATAAAGGATCTCAACCGTCTTTTTTCCTGTCATGGGATCGGTTTTTTCTGTGATTTTCCCCTTGAAAACGGATTTCTCCAGCGTCAGGATGCCGTCGATCAGGTTCTTCAGGTCTTTGTATCGGAAGAGCTTTTTCACCGCTTCCTCTGAGGATTCCACCCCATATGCCGACTTGATGTATTCCAGGAAATCCCTTGCGCCGGTACTTCTCTGCGAGCGCAGGGAGGAGATCTTTTGATATAGAACCTGAAATTCTGAAGCCGTTTCAGCAACCCTCTTCGGGGTGTAGGTGTACAGAGGAGCGTAATGGGAAAGCGCTGCAGCCCTTTTTTGTTGAAAAGCCTTTTCCTGATCAAAACTGAAGGGCTGTCGGAGACGGATGGAAAAGGGAACCTTGGTTCCCTGCTCCGGAGGCAGGAGGCACAGGTATACATCCTCGATGTATACTGAAAAAAAGCAAACCACAATGAGAACAAGGTTGAAGAAAACTCTCACGGCTGACCTCAAGCAGAGCGATGAAAAAACAAAACAGATCGCTAAAGAGTCGCGTTACAATTACCGCCATAAAGAGAAAGAACGAAACGGTTACTGTTAGACGGTCTTCCGAAATAGGTGAGAGTCTTAGCACTGAATCTTCGAATCCCATCATTCGACCTGCAAGTATATTAGTTATTCCCTGTATCTTAGGTGTTGAGAAGGAGTAGATCTAGTACTCTGCGCTCACCTAGTAGGGGTGTTATTTAAGAATAACTGAAGGCGGCTTTGATCACATGAACTCGTACCGTGATTTTGTGGGTGTGCAGCCTACGGTGTGAATCTTTACCGCCAGGCATCGATCAGACTTCGCACATGCTCGGGCCGGTCGGTCATCACGCCGTCTACACCCCGATTGAGGATCTTGAACAGCTCCTCTTCCTTGGGCGTGCCTTCTTCCGCATCGATCGCAGGAGCAAGACAGGTAAATGAGGTCAGGAAGACATGCACGGCGCCGTTTCGTGCCTGGACATCGCGGATGAGACCAGTCGGAGTGAAAATGCGATGGTACGTCGTCTGAAGCGCCCGGTTGTTCTTCAAATCGGAGAAAGGGTTGAACGGCAGCATGCCCCCAAAACAGGCCGCGACTACCCCGGGCAAGGAAAACCCCGTAGGATATCGACCGCCGCTCAGATTCCTGAAGGCTTCAATCGTTTTTGAGCTCTGGGTTACCACCAGAATGGTGCGCTGGTTACGGTGATGGTCGAGCAGTTCGACCAGTTTCGGGAGATCTTCAGCGGAGAAGCTATCCTTCATCTCCATGTTTACGTGGGAGTTCGGAAATTCCTGGAGAAATTCTCTGAGTGTCATCATCAGACGATCATTGCACTGCTCGACGTTGGAGAGATCTATCTCCCTGATCGGCTTTTTCTTCCCATTCGAATCTATCCATTCAACAGGGTCCGCCACCCAGGCCTTGCCCTTGAGATCCTCCCAATTCCACTCGCGGATGTCATTTTCCCCTTTCGTGCGTTCCCTCGGAAGGGTTGCTTTGGGGCCCTGTAGAGAGCTGATGCGCACGTTGGTTAGCTCGGGTCCATGCCAGATGACGAACTCGCGCTCCCGCCCTTCCCTGCCCGCGTTCAGCGCATGCACGTCAAGTTCCAGCACGTCGGCGCCGACCCGGACAGCATGTCTGAACCCCTTTCTTGTGCTTTCCGCAACTTCCATTGCGCCGCCGCGGTGTGCGAAAAGCACAGGTGTCTCCCTGCCGAAGATGGGATCGATCCTGGTAGGGATTTTCACGGGTCTTGTACCGGCGCTGCAGCCGATCAGAACCAGAGAGAACATCGAAAAGAGCAGCCAAAGCGGCAACAAATTCCCTCCACTCGCAACCACCATATCCCCCTTCCACAGTTCTCCTTCGGACCGGCAACGTAATGCCTTAAAGATCTCCGGACTCTGCGCTGACTCGGCTGAAGCTCTTCTGCAGGGCGATCAACACTTCGGCACAGGAAGTTGTAGTTTTTATACGAGAGGTCGGAGATCAGAGGCCAGGCCAGCCGTTTCCGCCACGCCGCCTTTTGATCCAACGTGAAGTTCTGCTCTTACCAACCCCGAGCCCATGACGGGAAACGGGTACTGTTCAGGGTTATCCGAACCAGTACCCGTTCATTAGTTTCCCGGTTTCATTGGTGCTCATCCGGAAAGTGGGAGTTCCGGACTTGCGCGATCAGCAATCCCCTCTGCAGGTTCTCTGCTTCGGTAGACGGGTCGGTGGTCGGCGCCAGCGCGAGAACACCTGATCGGCTCGGTGCTGCTAGCTGAGTGCCGGCACATCCATCGGATGTCGCTAGACAACTGTGACGTTGACTGCCGCAGGGCCTTTCTTGCCCTTTTCTACCTCAAATGTCACCTGATCGCCTTCCTTGAGCGTCTTGAACCCGGCTCCATTGATAGCAGAGTAGTGGACAAAAATATCCTGTCCGTTTTCCTGCTTGATGAAGCCATAGCCCTTTTGCTCATTGAACCATTTCACAGTTCCATTTGCCATGGTGGCAATATCCCCTCCTTTCTTCTAGATTTCATGGTTTCTGACTTCAGGCGCCACGCTGACAGATGGAACTAAACCTTGGAGCGAAACCACGCACACAAAGGCAGGCAGGCCCGCCATTGGTTGCAGAAAAAGCGCTTTATTGGGAAAATGCGCACTATACTTAAACGCCTGTTTCGAGAAAATCAAGCTTTTTTTTCACCACTCAACCGCCTTTTTGCCGATTCTACTCGACTGAGACCTATTTGACCATCTCTCTCCGACTGTCCATTAATTCACCGTGGCTCATGCACCATTGGAAACCTGGTCCGGCGGGCCGGCTCACAATCACCTTGACGGAAAGGGACTCATCTCCTGTTTTTGATTGTTGTTCCCAATATTCCACTATTCCATCATTCCATTGTTCCAATGCTTCGAACTTCATACTGTCCATGAATCAGGAAAAAGGGTGCATGATTGGAGGTGAATAGAGCCGGTTCTCTACGCAGAATGGCCGAGATTGCGGGGTCGCGATTGAATTCCTTATCGAGAAAGGACCTGACCAGGCTCCGTTCCCAACCGAAGGGGTGGGCAAAGTCAGTGTAGAGGGAGAGATCCCCTTCATAAAAAGGAGAGGTCCCGTAAGCCTCGGCCTCTTTGCTGCAAACAGGCATATTGAAGATGGCGACATTCAGGAAGTCGATATACTCCGCATATTGAGCCGTGAAAATCATGGTCCGCCGAGCTTTCACCAGGTCCTCGGGCGGCGTTCCGAAGAGAAGGTACACATACGTGCCGATCCCTGCGGATTTCATGGCCTTCAATATGTGGACCAGGGTTTCGAGAACGATCCCTTTCCGCAGCTTGTCGAGCACTTCCTGAGATCCTGATTCGACCCCCAGTTTCAGCATCATGCAACCTGAGCGTTTCAGAGCATGGGCGAAGTCCCGATCTGCGAGCAGGGAGCTCCCGCGTACAAACCCGTACCACGGACGGCTGAAGCCACGCCGGGCGATCTCCTGAAGAAAAGCGGGGGAAAGCGCATTATCAACAAAATGGACGAGCGATGCGCCCGTTTTCTCCGCCAGTTCTTCCGCCTGTTCGAGAGCCCGCGAGGACCGAATGGGTTTATAAGCGTTCCCTTCCGCAGTCTCAGGACAGAAGCAGCACCTGTGCCAGTAACACCCGGAGGATGTGCTGAAGGGGAGAATAAACCCGGGCGCAAAATACCTGTTTTCTGGAAGCGACTCGAAATCCGGAGCATCCTCCCCGGGTTTGTAGACATGTCCGAGATACGAGATCAGCCATTCCTCACCGGGTCCTGCTGCCATGGCATCGATGAGACCGGTGAACGGGTTTTTCCAGTTCGGCCTGTTCATCCATGAAGTGACGAGCCCTCCGCCGAGGATGACTTTGAGGGAAGGGTATTCCCGCTTTATGAAACCGGCCATCGCAAACGTGCAAAGGGCCTGGCTGAGGTAATTCAGGGAGAAGCCGATTGTCCGGTGATCTCCCTCTGCGACGATCTGATCCAGCCGTTTCATGAAATAGCCGGAGAAAGGGTTTCTCTCCGGCTGTTCGGCGGCCCTGAGGAGGTCCCTGCTCCTGAGGGGGGAAAGCTCCTGATCGACATAGTTCACAAGGGACGCGCGAACACCCATGTCGCAAGTCGCCTTGACCAGAATGCGATTGAGATCCAGGACCGCCCGCCGGTAGCGGTCCGGACTTTTGTAACCTCCGGGATCCCTCAACTCCTGGAGATGAGCTGCGCGATGACGAAGTGCGCGGGTTGTCCAGGTATCGGAACTCTCAAGAGGTTGGCTCAACAGAGAAAGAATCCCTTCGATATTCGCATCCAGAAGGCGGCATGGAATCCCATGCCTCTTCAGCGTGCCGAAGAGCTTGGCCAACCCTGCGGGGGGCTCGGAAGGCTTGGCAACAGGAGGGTATATCAGGAGCATGCATCCTCCAGAATCGTGAGTTCACCATCTTGCATCACGATTCTTGAATCCTGTACCTTGGATTTGTAATTTTCCCATCATTCCATTATTCCACCATTCCCGTGTCTCTTGTATCTCCCCACCATTCCATTATTCCACTATTCCATCATTCCCAAGCCTCCTTCCCTTGATCATATTCACCGCCTGCATCGGGATGTAGACCTTTTCCTTCTTCTCAGCGTGCACCACCACCCCTTCCATTCGCCTCGCTTTGCCATCCAGGATCAGCCAATGTTTGTTGATCGGCAGTTCAGCGTCCTTTCCCGCGTGCCGGACCCGGAGAACGGGACTCAGGCGATCGCTCTTGTCAACCTTCACATTGGCGTCGCCGAATATCCTGGCCGCATCCACGAATAGTCGATCGTTCAGGCTTTGAAGGCTCAGCCCCATAGCTTTGGCACAGACTCTGCCGATGTCGGGACCGTCCAGCAAACCGGTGGGCTTTCCCGGGCCAAACGCATGAAGGGGCACATCGCCGCCGGTGTGACCATGTGTCGACCAGCCAACATGGGTGTACCTTGGGCACAGGAAACGGCCGAGCGCAAGGTGCTCCGCCCTGCCCTTTTTCTTGTAGTCACCTGCCAATAGAAGGAGCTGTTCGGCATCTACCAGGGTGATATCCATTCCCCATCCTTCCATTACGGCTTTCTTCACCTTATCGGCCGACTTCTCGTCTCCGATCCCTTTCCACAGAATAGATGTGGACTTCTTCATTCTCCTGAAAGGCGCCAGAAAAGCTTCCTGGCTTACCCCGGAAAAAACACTCCCCATTTCATAATTGCCGATCGAGAAGCCGCCGGTGTTGTGATCCGAAAGCACAAGAACCAGAGTGTCCAAGTGCTTGCGGGCAAAATCGAGCGCCGCTTCCGCTGCCCTGTCAAAGGCAAGCAAATCGCTCAAAAGATGAGCAGGATCGTTGGTGTGGCATGCCCAGTCGATCTGGCTTCCTTCGACCATGAGGAAGAAACCCTCCGGGTCACGGGAGAGGATTTCTATGGCCTTTTGTGTCATCTCCTCCAGGGTCGGCTGATCAGGATGCAGGGAGGGACGGTCGATTTCGGCATCCATGTGGTCCGCCGCAAACATGCCGAACACGGGTCCTTTCCTGAGCTCCATCATCTCTTTGCGATTTTCCACGATTTTATAGCCCATTCCTTTGAGCTCCACGGTCAGATCTTCATCGTCTCCGCGCTTTCCGTCAGCACCTTTCGGCAGGAGCAGATCCTTCCCTCCTCCAAAAACCACGTCGATTCTCTGGTGGACCATCTGCAGCATGATCGTTTCTTCATCATCTCTTCTGTCGGTGTGGGCAGCATACGCAGCAGGAGTCCCATGGGTCACACTGGAGGTGGAGACAATGCCGGTTGCCTTTCCCATGAGTCTTGCGCCTTCCAGCACTGTGGCCAGGGGTTTGGACTGCAGTTCGGGTTCCGGCGCGGGAACAGATTCAATGGTCTCGGGCCGCGGACCGACGCTGACAAACCTGCTGCCGGTCCTTACGGACGTAGCATACGCGGAGGCGGCGGGCGCTGAATCAGGGACAATGGAATCCGCAATGAAGGTCCTGACCGCGCCGGTTCGATAAGAATCGAAAGAGAGCGGCGCTCCCTTGAACCAGCGAGCAAAGGTGTACTGCTCTGAAGAGCAACCGTCGGCAATCAGGACAATCACGTTCTTCGCCCTTTCAGCCCCCTCTGCAAAGGAACACCATGATGCATTCACGGCAAGGATGACCACGATGAATGCGGCTATAGCATTGGATGAGAATCTATTCTTCATGAGTTTTCCCGCAATGCTCTTTTCTGTTCGCCATGCGCTATGCTCTCTACGCTATGCGCTTTATGCAGGATACAGGTTGCACAAACACGAGAACTTCATTCTCCGCTCGCTTTCTTTTCGATGTATCCCTGGATGTGACGCATAAATTGGACGAAATCTTCCAGACGGTTTTCCAGCAAATCGTGGATCCTGGAAACATCCACTTTGATGTACTCGTGGATCAGGATGTTTCTTAGACCAGCCATTCCTCGAATGCGTTCAGCGAACTCTTTCGGGATAATCCCGTGATGTCCTAACTTGACGATGATTTCACCATAGTCATCCCAGTCATTCTTTATTTCGGAAGAAAGAAGATGGGCTCCGATATCGAGAAGATTCTGGATGAGGATCTCCAGTCCCTTTTCGGCAATCCAGATCAGGCTGACATCCTTCTCGAAATCCGACACCGGAACATGCCTGTAACGGGAAAGATTCTGCAGCGCCTCTTCCATATTGCGCAGGTGCTGCTCAATGATCTCAAGGCTATTCATATGCACCCATACCCTCTTGAATCCTGTCTCTCATGTACTCTCTCTTGATTCTCCTGAGGTGTTCCGTGTCCGCGTATCTTTTTAGGGCATGGACTTCAAAACGGACACGGTCCTCCTCGGATCTGCAGAAAACAAGCTCACCGCTCCTGATGACTTCTCTTACTAAAAGGGGAGGCGCACGGTTGAGCAAAGTCAAATCTATAAACTGATATCCGAGCAGGTGGACCAGCTCACTGTTCAGGAAAACAGTGTAACCGTATGGCAGTTCGCGATTTAAAGCAGGGAGAAAACCAGGGTCGGCATAGACGGCAATGTCGATGTCACGAAAGTCGCGAGTCTTCTGCAAGTAAGACCCAAACAGATAACAAAGGATGATTTCCTGCCTACCCTCTAAAAAGGTTTTCAGTACCCTTTTGGTTCCACTCCTGTCTTCCATCATGTATTCTTTTCCAACATTCCACTATTCCATTATCCCATCATTCCAGATCTTCCCTCTTGCATCCCTTTCTCAGGCATTCTAGCCCACTGAGGTTGATTGTCAACTTAGCCGCAAGAAATCATCTCTCACAGGGTCACGGAACACACAGACCAACGCCGAACCTCTGGCACCTCTCTTGCGATAGCTCATGTAAAACGGTGCTCTCATGGTGAACCGGTGTAATCGAAAGGGCGGAGCTTTGTTATTTCGGAGAGCAAAAAAGGGTTTGCATATATCTCGCAGAGCCCACAGAGCGAGTTGGTACTCGATCGACGGCGGAACCGAGATGTCACCTATGGCTCTAGGCCCGAAGGGGTGAAGGGGAAACTCTGTGACCTCAAGCGAAGCGGGCGAGAGACACTCTTGGTCCTCCATCCGACATGCATTGACCCTTTGCTCATGATGTCGCGATTACCATTATGCCAAGTCGCCCCTGCTTGACCGCCAACGTTATTACCGTCAGCACCAATAAAGTTGGCACCTGCCAGTCGGGAGACATCTGTGAAATCTGCCTGCCATGCCGTAGCTTCCCGCGAGACGACGCACGGGATCTTGGGATCAGCGAAGGCTGGTGCAATCTGTGGATGCTATTCTCTTTCAATCCTTCGAATAATCAGCGAATACACGATCTCCTTTTCAATAAAGACCGGCTGAATCTGGTAATCGGCCCCTGAAAGTTCTTCAAGGTCCATGGCCACTCTGACCCTGGGAGCGAGACCTTCGCCCTCCGAAACCCTGATCTCTCTTACAATGGAACCCTGCACCCGGATCACCCTTTCCATGTCTTTTCCGACCGTGGCACCTATAAAATCGCAAATCACCCGAGGAGCAATCCCAGTTTGGGAGGTAACTACAGGAGGAAGGCGGCGACTGAGGAAAAAAACACTCTCTCCTCATCCCCGTCGACCAACTGATGTCGGATCTCCTTTACTTGGTTCCATTCCGCACTTTGAGGCGCTGAAATCCGCTCCGCTCCGGAAAGTATACTTTTATGTGCCCAACCCAGGGTCCCATCCTTGAGCTCGATCGCATGCCACTCCCCCCTATTGGCCAGAGCAAGGACCATGTCTTCCTTCCGTAATTTTGCAATGACCCTGGATTGGGTTGTGGGCTGTTCGCGAACAAGTCCGACCGTTACAAGCACCTCAAGCCTTCGTTCATCTGCAGTCCTTGAGTAGACTTTCTGCTGTAAAGATTGTCCATGTGAGTCTGCAAACAGCATCTCGTGAGCCCAAGCCAACCGATCGTCGGAGTGTTTGACCGCATACCATGTTTCTTTTTTGAGCAGAAGAGCCACCTGGGGTCCCATGGGTAATTTGGCTACTACATGCGAATCCAGTGAAGGCCTCGCCCGCAGGTTACCAACTGAGACAACCACCCTGCCCTGCTCGTAACCCCAGTCCGGGACGCTCTCCTCAATGGATGCTCCATTCACCTCGGGCTCATTTGTCCAACCATAGAGCGCTGAGCCAAGTAGGATCAGAATCGAGACCAATGCTTTCATATAGGCTGAAAGGTATGCGGCTGGAAGTTTGCCTGGATCGTCATCTCCCGATCCAGGCAAAAAACATCCTCTCTGCGCGCTCTGCGCCTCCGCGGTGAACAACAATTCTTTATCTCTCAGTTTAACGGAAGTTCCTGCTGCCGGCCGGTCCCGTAGCTGTCTGCGGGAGGCGAGCTGTTTTTTCATTGCCGAGTCTAAAATCCTGTTGATCCTGTTATCCTGTCTATTTTTCAGCCGCTATTAACACATCGCCCATTCATTTACAATCTTCCCCTTGTTTTTTTCTTGTCATTCCACACTTATAGTGGTATTAAGCGCCCGATCTGAATGCCTATAGAATGAATCAACAAGGAAGCCGGTGCTCAACATACTAAGACGAAAATCAGTCTTCTCGCAGGCAGAGCTCTTTTCTCGCGCGACTGCAGGTCGAGCGAGAGAGCAAGCCGCTCCGCTCAAGGCAGTGCTCACCAAGGCATACGGCTATTCCGAGATAACCAGGCTGAGGGAAAAGGTCGTAAAGGAGCTCAGAGAACAAAACAAGAAAACGCTGATGGTGACAAGCCCTCGCGACGGCACCGGCAATACGCTTCTGGTATCTGTCTTGGGCTACAGCGCGGCTTATTTCAGCGGCATGAAGGTCTTGCTGGTAGACCTGAACATGAGAAGGCCGGAGCTCCATCTGCCGTTCGGGATCCAAAAGGAAAAAGGATTTACAGACATCCTGATCGATTCTCTCCCTTGGCAGGATGTGGTCAAGTCTACTGGTCTTGAAGAGCTGGAAGTGATCACTGCAGGCGATCCGGACCAGGACCTCTCATTCTTCCTGAACAGGCCGATCCTCAATGAAATCGTCCCAGAGATGAGAGAGAAGTACGATTTAGTCGTTTTCGATACCTCACCGGTCCTGATCAAAAACCGCAACAACCTCGATCCCGTTCAGTTGAGCAACACCTGTGAAATGATTCTTATGGTGGCACAGGCAAAAATGACCTGCAGAAACGACCTCAGGCAGAGTGTGTCTGCCATTCAGGAAGGCGGGGGCCAGGTTCGAGGGGTCGTCTACAACAAGCAGTTTCATCGAGGGGTGATCAGCACGTTAGGGCTTGCTGATGGTGCAGGGTATGGAACCAAAACAGTTTGATTTCTCCGTACTGGTTGCAAGGTATGTTGTCCCCGTGCTGGAAAGAAAGATCCTGGTTCTTGCCGTTTTCTTGCCGATCTTTTTCCTGTTTGCCCTCTTGTCTTCGATGGTAAACCCCGAGTATGTGAGCGAAATCGTCCTCAGGATCGATGAGCCATTTATCAGGGCTTCCAACAGAATCAGCAACCAGGATTCATATCAAGCGACAAGGTACGCAGCACAGGAGATCATCTCCGAAGCAAGAAGGATTCAGAGCCCGGCATTTTGTGCCAATGTCTTTTCCCGGCTCCCGGAAAACGCTAAAGAAGATCTGAAGACCCCTCTCGATCTGAGCTCCCAGATTATCTCAGGCATGCGCAATCTCTTCAGTATGAATGGGGGCAGGAAGAGATCCAAGATTCCTAAAGAATATATCATCATGGAAATGGCACAGAGGCTTACCATTACCACCGACAATGAAGCTCGCCTGATTTCAATCAGGACAAAGGCAGTCAACAAGGATGTGGGCCCGATCATTCTGGAACATATGGCGGAGATATTTCTTGAGATGAATGCGCAAGAAAACAAAGCCAGTATAAGAGGTGAGACCCATTTTGTCGAAAGTGAGAAGGCCAAGGCCTATCAGAAATACCTGGATGCTGAAAACCAGATCGTTGAGTTAAGGAAAGATTACGGGATTCCGGCAGAAGTGGAAATTACTAGAGATATAGAGCTTCAGTTGGAAATGCGACGCCGCGAATTCAACCTGGACATGGCAAAAAAACGCTACTTTACTGTGGAACAGCTTTTAACGGAAACCCAAATGCGCGAAGCGGGCATGCTTGGCAACATTAAGATTATAAGCCCAGCATCTACTCCTTTAGAGCCCTCCAAGACTGCCGGACGGAAGATCCTCGGCACTGGGTTTTTCTTGGGTCTTGCCCTTGCGCTGGGTGTCGTTTTCATCCTGGAATTTGTGCAGGCGCCCCTGCGGCATGAGTTGGATGTTGAGAATGTCATGAGAATTCCGGTCATGGGGGTCATTCCGAAGATCTAGCCTCCAGGAGGCTATTGGAATAATGGAATGTTGGAATATTCGGGAACAACAGCCAATAATTGAGGATGGAATACTGGAAGGATGGAATGGTGGATGGAGAAAAACTGGAAGGATGGAATGGTGGAATAGTGGAATGTTGGGAGAGCATTGAAAGAATGGAATGAGGTAATGTGGGTGGAAAAACTGGAATGATGGGAAATGCAAGACTGGAATTCAAAGAGCACTGTTTCTGTCATTGAAACATTTGGTATTTGTTTCGGATTTCGATATTCGGATTTCGAATTTTGGCCAATGAGGTTTTAATGAACAAGCGACTGTCGTTTGATTATTTAGCGGGTACAAGAGCTATCATGCTCACGCTTTTCGCTGCAATTCTGTGTGGGGCCTGTTCCACTACTTCCACCCTCTCTACGCGGGCCTCACAGATTCGTTTAATCTCAGCACTCCAGGCACATGAGATCGAATCGAAATGTGAGTTTCTCGGCAGTGTGACAGGGACGCATCCTTACAATTCCTGTTGCCTCTTCGGTTTCACTTTGTACGGCAGTTATTGGAATTATAACGATTATGCATTGAATCATTTGCTGGACAATGCCGCCGAACTTGGTGCTTCCCACGTTTTCGTCAATCAGGGAAATGGTCTGGAATTGCGGGGTGAGTCCTATCTGTGCGCGAAGTGCGTTGATTCTTATGGAAACCCGGATCAAGATTATTGCCTCGATCCCGAAGGCAAGCCGGAAGTTGACTTCTGTGTAGACAATGAGGGAAATCGCATAGGAGCCGCCCACTGCCAGGGTGCTGAGGGGGATACTCCTGAGAAGTGCAAGGCGAATCGCGGAAAGTGGATGCCTTCCATCCTCCAAGCCCAATGCGAAGCCAGAGGATACGCCTGGGTGAACAAATCCGGAGATCTGGAGACATGCGTCTCGAGAGGTGGGGAGTGGAGATCCCGGGCCAAAGACCAGATATCCTGTGAATCCAAGGGAGGCGATTGGATCGTGGATGAAGACGCACTGAAATCCACCCTTTCCCCTGCCAAGGGACAAGAGGAGCGCGGGAGTGAACCGGCGCAGAGGAGAAGGGCTATACCGCAACCACAATAGAACAAATTCGAAACTCGAAAATTGAAAAGTCTTTCACCGCAGAGTCGCAGAGAACGCAGAGTGAATTATTTCTTTCGTCTGACGGGAGACGACGCCAGACGAAAGGAATCGCTTCTCCGGTGTAAGTAGGTCATTTATAAAATGTGGGGACGTATTCGTTCCGAGTTTGTACAGATGCGGTTACTCCGGCAAGTAGATCGCTTCACACTCGGTTTCTAAGAGCGCGTGCTCTTTTCATTTGTCGGCATCTCCCGACAAATGAAAAACCATCGACTCTGCGCACTCTGCGTCTCTGCGGTGAACCTTCTTTTCTTGAAATTTGGCGATTCAACTCTTTTTCGGATTTCGGATTTTCTTTATCGAGGTCATAATGTTCAAATTCACTCACCGATTTTTACTCGTCGGATTCCTGGCATTACTGCCTCTGTATGGCTGCGGTGGGCATCGCATCTATTATGAGCCTGATTATACAGAGCGCTTCTACGTGCCTAAGACGATCCCAGTCAAGACCGAGATGCTTTCGGAACAGGTGTCTTACCCTTGCAAGGAAGTCACTCTCATCAATGACCAGATTGCCGCCGAAAACGTCTCGCTTAGTACTTGCGACCAGTCGTTTGAGCAGGTTGGAGCGTACACCCATAGGTGGTTTGCGAGTCTCAGATTGTGGACGGAAACCTCTATCGACGTTGCCCGATCTGAGATGATCCGAAGAGGGGTAAAGGTTACTAATACAGCCTCCAAGGTCCTCAAGCTTTCTTTGAATAGGGCGTGCCTTCGGTGGGCCTTTCGTGACATCGGATGCTACGTTGATCTCAAGGTGGAGACAGGCGATGGGTATGTGGCCCATTTTGAGATAGACAACAGGTCTATTGACATCCACGATAGTTGCGACGGAGCCATTACCCGGGCAGTGGCTGCTATGTTCAACAACCCTATGATTCGGGCGTATCTCACTTGTCCACCGCCGCCGCCGCCACCTGCCCAACCCGCTGCCGCCCCTACCCTGAAAAAACCTCCTTTGGATTCCGACGGCGATGGTGTAACGGATGACAGGGACAAGTGCCCCGGCACCCCGAAAGGGGCGAAGGTGGACCAGTGGGGATGTTGGATCCTCCCGGACATTCAGTTCGAGTTCGATAAACACGAAATCCTGCCCAAATATCGTCCAATCCTCGATGAGGTCGCGGAGGTCATGAAGTTGAACCCCGGTCTCAGAATGATCCTTGGAGGCCACACCTGCACGATGGGTACCGAAAGATATAATGTCAGGCTTTCAGAGAACCGTGCCGAAGCCGTGAAACGGTACCTGGTCAGCAGGGGCGCGGATTCGATGAACATCCTTTCGAAATGGTACTATTACAGCCGGCCGAAAGTCTCGAACGATACGGATGAAGGAAGATCGCGCAACCGGAGAACCGAGTTGGAACCGGTGCTGCCTTTGAAAAGCAATTAATACGATCTGCCACAAAGGCACTAAGACACAAAGAAGTCCACGATATTCTTTCTTGGTGCCTTTGTGTCTTCGTGGCGGAATTTGTAGCCTTTACTTTTCCAGTTTGTTTCGGATTTCGATATTTGAGTTTCGGATTTTATTCCCTTATCTCATTCTGGTCGTCCCCCCAGGAATGCTTGGTGAACCCCTCCGAGAAGGCCTCTCCCCAAACGGATAGAGCGCATAAGACCCGGACAAGGTGAAGAGCACCCGGTTGTCAACGTATTCATTCGCCTCTTCATCACTACTGACATCGAGATAGTCATACTGCAGCCCCAGAAATACCAGCTTGGTCACTTCATACCTGAGCCCTAAGCTCCCGTACAGGATTGAATCATCAAGGTTGGTTTCAAATTCTCTATCGTTTTCACGGTAAGAAATGCCGGCATTTGCTCTCAGATCCTCTACAAGTTCATAATCCACTCCGCCCGAAACTCCCCAGAATTTAGTGAATCCTCTTGTGTCCGTTTCCAGAAAACCTTCATCCCATCCCGTTTCGACTCCGAATCTGAGACTTCCGTCCTTGATCTTCCTTTGAATCCGGCTGCTGAAGAGTGCACCTCCGCTCAAGTCTCCTGATGGTTGAAAATAACCACTTTCTAGCGCAAAACTCCAGTTTCGATCCCATGAATGCTCAAAGCCGGCCCTTACTTCATGAATCTCATAATTCGGCTGCTGACCTTCGAAATCCCTCAGGTACATTGCATATCCGCCAAAGACTTTAGTGTTCCTGTTAAGTCGATGAATATATCTCGCTTTGGCATCATAACTGTTCAGATCTTCTCGATCCGGCCTGCCGATTTCACGTTTAAAATCATAACTGCCAAAGCGAAAATCAGTCTCGATCCCATTCCGGGAGTTCAGCCAATATGCCAGGGAACCGATAGCGCCGTACTCAGATCCGTCATCAAGAAATTGATCCTGGTTCTCCAGCAACTGGTGAACGATTCCAAATCTCACAGAATCCTCCCGGCCGAACTGATACCTCATGCTTGCGCTCACGGAATTGCTCTCATAGATATTCCTGTCCCGTCGGATGTTCTGTGTTCTCAGGGCCGGATCAAGGGCCTGCAAATAAGGGTCTTCGGTCCTGACATAGCTCTCTTTCAAATCCACGGAAAACCGTCTTGTAAAGCGGTGCACGAGATCCATTTTCGCATTGTGTCGGACAGTATCCCTGTCTGAAAATTCGTGGTACCACACCCAAGTTGGAAAATACTCGAGGTTCAGTTTGGTCTTCACAGAATTCACACGTGCCGATATCCCTGGAGAAGCAGTCGTGATCAAGTCTGATTGTTTGTTGTCTCGGGAGAGAAAGATGTTGTCTTCGTAAGCTTGTCCCACAACCACCGTAGGCAGGATCTCAATTCTGGTATCTCTTTGTCCGTAACAGGCGGTGGAAATCGCCATTACGGCGGAGAGCCCGACAATGGCATACCTGATCAGAGTCTTGGATATTTGCATTCTCTCTTCGTATGTGCTTTCTACCCCAAAGCACCCGCCTAGACGGCGCCTTCGGCAAGGCCCGTCAGCTCTTTTCAGACCCATCATTCCAGTATTCCACTACTCCATCATTCCAATTTTCCATCATTCCACTATTCCAATATTCCAAATTCCTTTCGAGTTTCGATATTCGGATTTCAAATTTACCGCATCAATTCTTTGTGTCTTTGTGTCTTTAGCGAAGCGGGTGGCAAATCTTTAAGGTACATAGATCACATCATTAGGCTGGACATATATATTAATCTCCGGGTACTTCCCCGCAATTGCCCTCTCGAGATTGTAAGGGATATTCTCCTGCTTGCCGGCCACATTTCGAATAATCGTTATCTTCTTCACATTGGCCCAATCGGTAGGCCCACCTGCGAGGGCAATCGCATGAATAACCGTCATTCCATCCTTTAGCTTGAATCCCTCTCCCGAGCTGCCTGTGCTGTTTTTCACTTCTCCAAGGACAAAGAACACCTGATCCTGTTTAGGTTCCATAACGGTCATTCGCGCGTAGGTGACGTATACTGTGTCGCCTCTCATGATCGTAGGCAGATTTATATGGCCCTTTCCTTCAAGGTACTGCTCCATGTTGAATTTCACCTGGACCTTGCCATTCCGAATGATCAGAATCCTGCTTAGATCGGCAACGCTGGTCTCCCCCCCTGCAAGCACCAGGGCCTCCAGCAGGGTCATATCCTCCCTCGGTTCGTATGTGCCGGGATTGTAAACGGCACCAAAGACCTTGAACTTGCTCTTGAGATCCTCATCCAGCCTCTCAGGCGGCGGGGTCCAGACGTTCAGACTCCTCTTTACGTCACCGAAAACGGATGAGATGGGGACATGAATGACATCATCGGTATGTATAGGTGTAAGAAGACGCGGATCGCCTGTGATATTGTACTGGTGCAGATTGATCCTTAAGCTTCGCAGGAGGCCTCCCCACTCCCTCTGGATGGATATCTCGCTCATCACAGCACCATCGATTGCTCCGCCAGCCCGGGCCAGGACCTCCTGAAGGTTATCTGTTTCCCTAACATTATGAAATCCGGGCTTGGCAACATGCCCGAGAACCTGAACGGAATGCTTTTTCTCGACGATATTGACCTCTACGGCCGAATCATCTGCAAGATATTTAGGCAGACTCTGCATGATGAGCTGCCTCACCTCCTTCGGCGTCATGTTGTTGATGTAGAATTCTCCGTATTGCGGAATGTGGAGAAATCCCCCCCGGTCTACTTCAATACGGTTCTGCATGGCCTCCTCAGCGATACGCATGGACGCGACATTCACGGACCGTACGGGAGGCTGCTTTTCCGGAATGCTGACGTAAATCAAATCGCCGGAGTCGATCTTATCATCAAACCCCTTTGGAAAAGGAATGTGAATCAGATCATCCGGAGCAAGGCTGATTTCACCTCGCACCGGTATCTCCTGGGAGCCCGCGGGAGTCTTCCGCTTCAACACGATCCTGGAGTAGTCAGCACCGGCCAAGAGTCCCCCTGCCATATCAATAAGATCATTGATATGGCTCTTCTGCGGCACTCTATACCAGCCTGGATACCGCACCCCCTCCTGGATCTGAACATATCTCTCGCGCCTTACAAGCAGAACGGAGATCTTGTCCCCCTTACTGACGAAGGTCTTCAACGTTTCAGTAATGATGTCGCTCAGTTCCTCTGCGTTCGCACCGGAGGTCTTGACCCTTCCAACGAGGACAATGTAAATATTCCCGTCAGGATCCACGTCATAAATCCTGCTCATCTCCCTCTGACCCGGTACATTGATCTCGATTACATCTCCTGGCGCAATCAAACTGTCGATTGGGGATTTCTCTCCGGTCTCTTTCTCATTGAGAAGACTGGAGACCTTTTGAGAACTAGTACTCATTGGAACCCGAGTTCCAGTTACTTTTTGCCGACTGCTTTCTGCCTCCACTGCGGGTGCAATGATGCCATTGGCATAGGCAGTCTCCACATTTAAACCTTTCTTGTGGGCAGTTACAGAGAAATAATAGTCCTTTGATCTTCTTAGACCATGTAGTGTCAGCTCGTTCACCTCTTTCTTCACGTCAATGGGGGGGCGCCCTTCAAATGCAAGATCATCACGATCGGGATCCCATACGGGACCTGGGGTCGTGTCGTAGTAGATTCTGTAGCCAGTAACCTGATCGTCCTGAACCGGGTCCCACGTCAAAGTAACATCTCTCCTGTCGCCATCCGCCTCCTTCATGGAGGAAACCTTCGCCCTCGCAGGAGAGGGGTTCGGGCTACTGTGTTTCCCGTTATTTCCATTCCCGGATCTTTCATCCCTGCTCTGGACGATAAGGATCTTGTATGGAAGCCCCGCTTCCCCCAGTCTCTTTTTCTGACGCACGGCCTCATCGAGCGTTGGTATAAGGGCGGTTCGGACCTTGTACCATGTCCCTGTCGAAGGGTCTGCGCTTTCCTGCACCAGAATGTGCGACTGAGCCCCTTTGGCTGTGAGCTCTTTTACCGCCTCTTCCGCCCCCTGTTTTGTCTTGGACGAGAGGAACTGCAGGCGGTAAGCGGGATATCCTGTGGAACTCAGTAAAAAAACACACATAATCTGCAGTATTGTAAGGCGTAATTTGTTTCTCATTCTCTCACCGTGTCGCCGCCTTCCTTTCTGGCTTTGAGCAGCATGGCTGCATGGAAATAGTTCGAGACCAAACTCCTGCCCGACATATGGACAGGTTTATGCCGTTAGAGACAACGGCATTGAAATTGCAGCCCTTTTAGAACAGTTTTGGAGATAAAGCAAGTGGTAGTTCGGACCACTGATGAGTGGAAACGGTTCGGCCCATTTGAACCAAACCTCCACTGATGTCAGAGGGCTATGCTGAGAGTTTAGTGCGGCTCTTGCCCTTCGAATTATCTTTACACTTCTGTCAAATTCGCTATGATACCGAGTTGCCTTAGAATTTCGGTAGAAACTGCTTCTTTTGTGGTGGAAGCGAAGGAGCGGAGCTTTAGCCGGAAACCCCGATTAATCTCGCCAAGCGCGCTCTGCACGAACGAGGCTGTAGGGGGTTCTTCAGGAATTCCGGGACCGACTTGCCTTGTGCGACGGTTGAATGGAACTCATCTGTCAGCGGTTTTCCCCATCCCGGAACTGGAACAGGACGAACGCCCCGATAAGGTTGATAAGCATGCAGAACATCTGTGAGACTCGTTCCAATGCGATCCCTTTACATGATCATCACATATTCATCACCGGGGGGGCCGGCTTTATCGGTTCCACCCTCATTGGCCGACTAATCCACTCCAACCGCATTACGGTTTACGATGACCTCCGACGGGATGCGCTGAGCGGCAAACCATTTGCCGGCCATCCGAATCTGCGAGTCGTGAGAGGCGACGTGCTCGATCAGGTTGCGCTCTCGAAGGCAATGAAGGATGCGCAGATCGTAATCCATTGTGCGGCCATTGCCGGGATTGACACCGTAATCAGGAGACCGACGGAAACCATGCGGGTGAACATGATCGGCACCGCGAATGTGCTGGAGACCGCACGTTCGTTGTCCCATCTTCAGCGATTCGTGGATTTTTCCACCAGTGAGGTGTTCGGTACTTCCGCTTTTCGCGCTGAGGAAAACCACCAGACCCATATCGGCGCCGTGGGGGAGGCGCGGTGGACCTATGCCGTAAGCAAATTGGCCGGCGAGCACCTTGCCAAGGCATATCACGTTGAATTCGGAATGCCGACAGTCACATTGCGTCCCTTCAACGTGTACGGTCCCGGCCAGATCGGAGAGGGGGCCATGCGCATCTTCATTCAAGCCGCCTTGAAGAACGAAGAGATTCAGATCCATGGGGACGGCAATCAGATCCGCGCGTGGTGCTATGTGGACGATTTCATCGAAGGGCTGATCCTGGCCATCATCCATGCCGATGCTGTGGGGGAGGCGTTCAATATCGGGAATGCGCGGGCGGTGGTTACGATATTCGGGCTGGCGCAAACCGTGGTGCGTGTGCTGAAGAGCAAGTCACAAATCCGATTCACGCGCAAGGATTACGCCGACATCGAGCTGCGGGTGCCCAGCGTCCAAAAGGCTCGTGAAAAGCTGGGGTTCGAGGCCAAGGTGGACTTGGAGGAAGGGATTGCCAGGACCGCGGAGTTCTACAGCCGCTGTATGTGAGGCAACCGTTGATCAGGCTGGCCTATCCCGATATACGCGAAGAAGATATCGCACGCGCCGTTGAGGTGCTGCGTTCCGGCATGCTCGTGCAGGGAAAAAATGTCGCCGCATTCGAGCGGAAATTGTCGTCTTTTTCCGACCTGCCGCATGCCGTAGCCGTCAGTTCGGGAACCGCCGCATTGCACATGGCACTTCAGGCACTGGGCATCGGGCGCGGAGATACCGTCCTTGCCCCGGCCTTTACTTTCCCCGCCACGGCCAACGTGATCGAGGCGATCGGGGCCGAAACGGCGCTCTGCGATGTGGATCCCACCACATACGTGATTACCCCGGAGGCGGTGGCTGAACGCATCGCCTCCTTGGAAGGTAGGCGGCTGAAGGCCGTCATGGTGGTCCATGAATTCGGCTGTCCGGCCAGGATCGCCGAAATTGCCCGGCTGTGCCAAAGGAATCGGCTTTTCCTCATTGAGGACGCCGCCTGCGCCCTGGGGTCCATCGCCGACGGCAGGCATCCCGGCTTCTATGGAGATATCGCCTGTGTCTCCTTTCATCCCCGCAAGGCCATTACCACAGGGGAAGGCGGCGCGATCCTGACTCAAAGAAAAGATATAGCTGACAAAATCTTCTCCCTGCGCAATCATGGAATGGTTTACGGCAACGAGGGAATGGACTTCCAGTATGCGGGGTTGAACTATCGTCTTACCGATTTCCAGGCTGCACTGGGCCTGGGTCAGCTCGAACGCTTTGGGGATGAGTTGGTGCGACGGCGGGAACTGGCTGCAGTGTATCAAAGAGACCTGCGAAACGCCAATGGCGTGACTCTGCCGCAGATACCCGAAGGGCACTCCCTTCAAAGCTTCATGGTTATCATGGATGCAGCCGTCTCCCGCAAAGATCTGATCGCCGCCATGCTCGACGCTGGGATCGAGTCCAACCTGGGTGCCCAAGCGCTGAACTGCCTGACCTACTATCAACGAAAATACGGGCTCAAAGAGGATACCTGTCCTGTGGCCACCCGGCTTTACCGGTCCGGACTCGTCCTGCCCCTTTATGGGCGATTGACCTCCGGCGATGTCGTCGAGGTGTGCTCCACCCTGCGCCGGATTTTGCCACTCGTGAATGCGCCCCAAAGGGATCGTTCGTGCGGCACCAAGAAGTGAAGTGATCATGTTAACCAGGAACGCGCACAGGCCTGGAAAGCATCGAGCTGCCGACATCCTCCGAGAGGCCGGAACCGCCAATCCACTCCGGGTGGTTGAGATCATGAGACGATCAATCGATTTTCTTCAACTTGACCTCTCGGGACTCACCGTCCTCACGGAGGCCGCAAGCGGCCCCTATGTCGTCACCCCGGTCATTGCATGTCTGGCAGGAGCGGGCAGGGTTCTGGCCCTCACGCGCGATACCAGATATGCAAGCTCCCAAGCGGTGATGGAACAAACGAGGGCACTCGAAGCCTTGTCTGATGCCCCGGTTGAAGCCTCCATATATACCCAGAGGTCACCGGAGCTCTTTGCGCAGGCTGATGTGGTGACGAACCTGGGATTTGTCCGACCGATCGACGGCAATGCAATTGCCGCCATGAAAGCCAATGCCGTTATCTCGCTCATGTGCGAAGCGTGGGAGCTTAGACCCGGTGATGTCGATCTACCGTTCTGCGGTTCAAAGGGTATTAAGGTAGGAGCGACAAATGAAGGTTATCCCGGACTCGATATCTTCTCCTATAGCGCCTGGTTATGCCTGAAGATGCTTTTCGAGGCCCAGATCGAAACCCACCAGTGCAAGATTGTCGTCGTCAGCAGCGACAAGTTTGGAACCACAATAGAGCGTCTTCTTGGAAAAGCGGGTGTGGAGGTCATGTTGTTGAAGCACCTCCGGGGGCTCCAGGTGAGGCAAATCCTCGCGGGAGCGGACGCGCTGGTTATCGCCGACTATACGAGGAGGAGTCCGATCATAGGGGAACAGGCAGACATCGAGCCTGCAGTTCTCGGCAAACATTTCCCTTCCCTCACCATTGTACACTTTGCAGGAGTCATCGACGTTCAAGGCTTGGCCCATGCCGGAGTCGTTCTCCATCCGGCCCATGCTCAGGAATCTCATCGAATGGCCATGACCCTGGCTTCGCTTGGTCCGGCTCCTGTGATCAAGCTACACGCCGCCGGGCTGAAGGTTGCCGAACTCTTGGCTCGCAAACCTCCCGGGAGCGACCGTTTTCGGAATCTCATAGACCCGGTCCCAACGCATGCCTTCACGTGAAACTTCGGCAAGGAGTCTTTAACGACCGTGCGGAATAGCCCTGAATGGCTCGCCTCATGCAGGAGACCATAGATCGGATGGACCCGGTAACCGACATGACTTGGTTTCTTGAACGGAATCTCTCGCGACTTTCGGACCGGATCCCGGCCGAGCAAATCCTGCGGGACGGCCGATTTGGCTCCACCCAGCCAGCCGATACCCAACTGCCTCACTCGCTCTGCTTTTGTGAGAGCGCAAAGTATGTGAAAACCGTCGCGACAAACCCATCCGTCACTTGCGTTATCACGACACAGCAGCTCAGCGGCCAATTCACAGAAAGGCTTGGAGTGGTGGTATCGAACTATCCCCGGATGGATTTCTTTATTCTGCACAACAGGCTGGCCCAATCAAATCGGATCAGATTGCCATTTGCTCCAGTGGTTCAGAAGACGGCCCGAATTGATAGTTCAGCCACAATCGAGGAGCACTGTTTTATCGGGAATGAGGTGCAGATAGGCGCGGGTGCCAGAGTTCTGAACAACTCATATCTGTCGGACGGTACCGTGATCGGACCCAATGCGGTCGTCGGCGCCGAGGGGTTGGAGTTCGAGCGTCTCCCAGACCGAGGTTTACTAAAGGTGACCCACGCAGGGGGGGTGTACATTGGCCGGGGGGTCGAGATCATGGCTAATTCGGTCGTTTGCCGAGACGTGTACCTTGGTTACACCCGCATTGGAGCCGGAACCAAGATCGGTCCGCTTTGCAGCATAGGGCACCATGCCGAAATAGGTGAAAACGGCCTGATTTCCGGAAACAGCATCGTCAGCGGCAGCGCGAAAATCGGAAATGGTGTTCGAATCGGCCCCTCCGTCACCATTGCCTACGGCATTTCCATAGGAGATCATGCCGAAGTCACGCTCGGTGCCACAGTAGTCAAGTCCGTTCCAGCTAATCGAAAGGTATCCGGCTTTTTCGCGCTCGATCATGTAAAAGCCCTGAAGCAGTACGCCGCCCTTTCACAAAAGGAGTAAAGAGATGTCTCCGGGTGAAGAGATCACCCAATTTCGATACAAGGGTAAGCGAACGTATGTTCAGGGTCCCGACATCTATGACGCCGTGCTTCAATTCGCTCATAGGTCACTGGGTGATTATCCTGAATCCATGAGCGGTTCCTTTCACTGCTTGCTGAGGAACAATGGTATTATCCGCCTCCAGGAGGCCGACATCATCCGTAAGGATCCCCTGCTCTGTGCCTACTTCACCCTCCAGCGTGGAGGGAAACATTACTATGTCTCGGTCGTGGATGCCGGAGTGCCGATCGCCGCTTCCTCCGAGTATGACGAAGCCGATGTACTGTCTTCCAGTTCCTTTGCCGAGAAAACGGCCGCCAAGAAGTTCAGTAGCGGGTATACCTACCTGGAGCAGTTTATCGCAATGAACAAGGCTCTCCACATCGCCAATTATCCGGACGCAAGCAGGACCGGCAAGTGGCTGTTTGTAAAGTTCGAGATGCGGGACGCGATCGACCCCGCTCAATACCGGGATGGTGCGATCATCCGTGTGCGTATTGAGCAGAGTTATTACAACAAACACACCCGCTCAGTTATCGGCCTGGAAAACCGCCCGGTGGGGAGTGTCTGGTTCTCTCTCTTCAAGCCATAGGGGATAACCGTGATAGGGATTAGCAATATCGGAATCTATATTCCTGAACAAAGGCTGAGCAATTATGAAAGGAAAGAACAATTCAACCTGACTGACGATTTCATCAGGACCAAACTCGGAGTCGGATCAGTCTCCAGGATGAGAACGGATCAGGACACATCCGACCTGTGCTGCCTGGCCTACCAGAATCTGCGGGAATCTGCAGGGATTGACGCGAGCAAGGTGGAAGTCCTGGCGGTATGTACGCAGAATCCCGATTACCGTCTGCCCCACGTGTCCGCCATCGTCCATGGGAAATTGAGCATGCCAGAAGGCTGCGCCGCGTTCGACCTCTCTATCGGGTGCTCCGGCTATGTTTACGGATTGTCGGTCGTACAAGGCTTCATGGCTGCCAATGGCATGCACGAGGGACTCTTCTTCACCGCTGATCCTTACTCGAAGATTCTGGATCCGGACGATAAGAATACCTCTGTGCTGTTTGGGGATGCGGCCAGTGTAACGCATCTGAGTGATCGGGGCATTTTCAGACTCGGCAGGTTCACGTTCGGAACTAGGGGAAAGGATTGGCGACACCTTGCATGCATCAACGACAGGCTCAGCATGAATGGCCGGGAAATATTTAATTTTGCCGCCTCAACGGTTCCTCCCGATGTTTCGCGAGTCCTCAAGATCAACGGGTTGTCTCTGGAGGACATCGACCGCTTCCTCCTTCATCAGGGAAGCAGGTTCATAGTGGATTTCCTGATCAAGAGACTCGGGCTGACGCGGGAAAAAGTCCCTTTCATGATGGAGGAGTACGGAAACACCGTCTCCTCCTCCATACCCATCATCCTGAAGCCGCTGATCCATGATCCCGACGTCCATCGAATCCTGATCAGCGGCTTTGGGGTAGGCCTCTCTTGGGCGAGCGGCATACTCTTCCGCTGGTCCTGAGGGAGCCTGAAATCTTTAGGAGGTTCACAGAGCAGATGATCACGACACAGGACTTCATCGATATCATGAAGAAGATCGAGATCAAGGCGGATCTCGACCACCTCGACCCTGATTCCCCTCTGTCCGATCAGGGGATCGATTCCCTGGACATGATCTCCATTCTGTTTGCACTCGAAGAAAGGTATGGAGTCAAGATACCGGAAGAAGAGATTTCGGAGGGGAGGCTCTCCACCATGAAGACCATAATTGAATACCTCAATCGCGCCTCATCCTAGCCTGCTTCTCCGTGATCTGCGTCAACGCCAGTGAACGAATGCACATCGAGACCCACTCGCGTATGCCCAATAGAGCGATGAAAGTTCTTCATCTGCCCTACAACATTGCCTCTCAGATCTCGGTGACAGTCCAGGGACTTCGCGAGATCGGAATCGATGCGAGTGGAATGGTTTTCGACAACAACGTCATTCAAGACCCCAGCGGGCTCTTGATGTTGCCTGAGATCATGTCCCGCCGCCGCAATCCGATTCGGGGTTCACTGAACCTATGGTCCTTGAGGCGGACTGTGCTTCATGCGATACAACTGGCGGATGTGGTGCACTGGCATTTTTCATGGGCCTTGCCGAAGGCGTTTGACGTAGAATACGCCGCGCGACTGGGGAAGACCGGTATTGTGGAGTTCTGGGGGAGTGACATCCGGATCCCAAGAGTGGCATCGGCCGAAAATCCCTATCTCACAAGGATGTACCGAGACCACCCTCAACTGGATCAAGGCGCTGAGGAGCGCTCGCGAGAGTCCCAGCAGACATTCTCCAGACACGGGATGACCTGCCTGATCCCGGGGCCCGCCCTGCTCTCCCATGTGGATCGGTCCCTGTTCCCCTCCTTCTACAGAACTCGCCAGCGGGTGCTGATCCGTGAATACGAGGTTGCTTATCCAGACCCGGGCGGAAAGAGGCCTCTCGTCCTTCATATGCCTTCCAACAAGATCTGGAAAGGCACGGATGCCGTGATCCGTGCGGTCGAGCAACTTCGACCATCGTACGATTTTGAGTTCCGGCTCGTCCATGGGGTGAAGCGATCCGAGGCCCTGCAAATCCTGCGCTCCTGCGATGTGTTTCTGGATCAGTTCGTCGGAGGGGGTCATGGATTGGCTGCTCTGGAGTCCATGGCCTTCGGGAAACCGACCGTCTGCTACATCATGCCTTCCCTGGTGCCCCTTTACCCTCCTGATCTGCCGATTGTGGTCGCCACTCAGGATAACCTGTCCCATGTACTGAGTGGTCTGCTCCGGAACGCTCAGCGGCGCCACGAAATCGGTCGTCTGAGCCGGACCTATGTCGAAAAATATCATGATGCGCGACTACTGGCCGGGGAGTTGGTGAAGATCTACGAGGAGTTGCTGTCCAAGTCTCGCCGGAACCGATCATCATGAGCATCCGACATTACCTGAAACAACTTGCAGGGGAATCTGCGATCTACGGTGTATCGGGCGTGATCGGCCGCTGCGTCGGCATTTTTCTAATTCCGATCTACACCCGTATTTTCACGCCGGCGGATTACGGTGTCATTTCACTGCTAGGCGTTTTTGGAAGCCTCGCCGGAATGATGGCGGTGCTCGCGCTGGATAATTCTTCGGCGCGCTGGTTCTACGACACGGAGCAGGCGGAAGACCGCCGTGTTACCATCAGTTCGTGGTTCTGGACTCAACTGAGCGTCGGCGGCGTAATCGCCGTCGTCAGCTGCGCTCTCGCTCCTCAGATCTCAAGGCTCCTGACGGATTCCGAAGAGTACGAAAACCTGGTTCGGTTGGTTGCCATAGGGATACCGCTTGCAACGGGAGGAAAAGTCCTGGGCAATTGGCTCCGCTACCAGAGGCGCGCGACTTCGGCGGTGATCTTCACGATTGGCCAGACGCTTGGAAATGTCGGGCTGATCATTTTCCTGGTCGTTTTCCTCAGGTACGGTTTGACGGGGCTGTACACCGCCCACCTCGCAACAGCGATGGTAATCCTGATGATATCCGTCACCATTCTCAAGGAATGGATTTCTCCATCGGTCTTCTCATGGCCGCGTCTCCGGAGCATGCTGCGCTACGCCCTGCCCCTGATCCCTGCGGCCGCCGGGTTGTGGGTGATGGCGAGTATGGATCGCGTCATGTTGAAGCGGTTCACCGCAATATCCGAGGTCGGGCTGTATTCGATCGCGGCGTTGGTGGCCTCCGGCATCGATCTGCTCACGGCGGCCTTTACGCAGGCGTGGGGACCCTTCGCGTATTCCATCCTCAAGCAGCCCGACGCCGGCCGGGTTTACTCGCGCGTGCTGGACCTCTACAGCTTCCTGGGATGTGTAGCATGCGCCGCGCTTTCCCTGTTCGCGCCGCTGATCCTGCGCATTTTGACCACCGAAGCATTTTATCCCGCTGCGTCCACGGTAGCATTCCTGGCATTCGCCAGCTTGCTGTACGGGGGCCGGTTCATTGCATCCCTCGGCTGCGGTATTGAAAAAAAGTCGGTTCCCGCGGCCGTCTCGGTGGCGATAGGCGCTGCCGTCAATTTTGCCCTGAACCTTCTTCTGATCCCCTATGTCGGGCGCAACGGCGCTGCCCTGGCCTCCATGCTGGGTTGGGGAATCAGCGCGGCTTATCTGTTCCGCGCCAGCCAACGCTACCATCCCATTCCGTATCGATGGTTGACGCCCCTCAGCTCCCTAGGTTTGGCCTTCGGGCTGATCGGTCTGGACCGTTGGCTCATCACGGGTCATGGGGTGGCGGCGAACGTCGGCCGCGGCGCTCTGCTGCTGTCGTTTATTCCCCTGGGCGCAACGCTGGGCCTCCTGCGATGGCGGGACATCAGGAGCGTAGTCAACAGTGTGCGTCGGCAACAGGCCTTTACCACGAACACTCCTTAGGACCGGCCATGGCGTGATGCACTCCCGGCCGCCATGAATAACCCTCAGATTCGACGAAAATGAACATCCTTTCCATCGATGTGGAAGATTACTTCATGGTCACGGCTCTTGAGCCGGCGGTCAAGAGAAGTGAATGGGACCTATATGACTCCAGGGTCGAGCGAAATACATACCATCTGCTCGAGATCCTTCAGAGTGCTTCAACGCAAGCTACTTTCTTCAGTCTTGGTTGGGTTGCCGAACGGTTTCCTACACTAATCAAGGAAATCCAGGCATGTGGTCACGAAATAGCTTGTCACGGCTATGACCATCGCAGAATCAATTCAATGTTTCCCCGTGCCTTCCAGCTAGACATCCGCAGGTCCAAGGCAATCCTGGAAGACTGTTCGGGCGATCAGGTGATCGGCTACCGGGCTCCTTCATATTCAATAACCGCTAAGAACCTCTGGGCATTCGAGGTGCTTGCGGAAGAAGGTTTCCTGTACGATTCAAGCGTTTTTCCAGTAAGACACGATCTGTACGGCTTACCTGATGCCCCCAGGTCACCATCCTTTGTGGTCAAAGACGAACGCGGCATTGGATTTATGCCGCTGAATTCAAACATTGCACCCACTTCACGAAGGGAAAGCAATGGTGCTGAACCAGCAGCACCATTGCTGGTTGAGTTTCCCCCCTCCACCATTAGGCTGTTTGGTCAGAATGTGCCGGTGGCAGGAGGAGGCTACTTCAGGTTCTTTCCAATGTCTTTCACAAGATGGGCAGTGAAACGTGTGCTAAGAGAAAAGAATCTTCCTTTTATCTTCTATCTTCACCCATGGGAAATCGATCCCGGCCAGCCCAGAGTTAGGGGAATCTCGTTGAAGTCGAGGTTTCGCCATTACCTCAATCTTGGTAAGACTGATGGCCGTTTGAAGAGCTTGCTTCGCATGGTGCCGTTCACTTCCTTCCGCGACTACTTGAAAGAAGAGAAGATACTCAGCCACAAAGACACCAAGGCACAAAGAAGGGCCGGAATAATGGAATGACGGAATGGTGGAATGGTGGGGACATGGAAGATTGGAACGATGAACCTTCACTTTCCACCCACCAGACGCGAAGTGGCAATATGATGATATTTGATGAAGAATCAACTTTAATGACCTTTGTGCCTTAGTGTCTTTGTGGCTGATCTGTGTTTAGAAAGCCTTGCCACCAAGACATCAAGGCGCGAAGCAGCAAGTTTATGATATTAGCCAAAAAATCAATAGTAATACCTTTGTGTCTTCGTGTCTTTGTGGCGAATCTGTAGTGAGGACACTTCCTCCCACTGCTGCTCCTGTCCCGCTTCGGACCCTGATCGGTGCTCTGTTCGAGTCCATCGGGAGGAATGGAAGTGAGTCGCTCTTTCGAGATGAGATCAAGGATTATTTCAAGGCAAGGCATGCCTTCCTGCTCTCCTCCGGCAAAGCTGCTTTGTATGTTGCTTTTGCCTCCCTGCAACAAATTTCCAACAGGCGCGAGATAATCATTCCGGCCTATTCCAGTTTTTGCCTGGCATCTGCAGCCGCACGAAGCGGACTTCGCGTTAAACTCTGTGACATAGATCCGCATACTCTCGACTTTGACCTGAATGCAATGGAGCGATTGGCTGATGAAAGGACCCTGGCAGTGATACCGGTCCACAACTATGGATTAGTTTCCGACATGGCGGCCATAAAAGAGCGGATTTCGGGAAAGGGGATTTACATCATTGAAGATGCGGCACAGGCAGCGGGTGCATCTCTTGGAGAGCAGAAACTAGGTGTTGCCGGAGACCTCGGAATTCTGAGCTTCGGGCGCGGGAAGAACTTTTGCGCACTGGGAGGAGGCGCCATTGTCACCAACGATGACACTCTTGCCTCCATTGTTGGCAACCAAGCCCAAAAACTGTGCAATGATAAACGACCTTCCGGGGCAGCTCTCTTCTTGACCGGGACTGCTTTGGGGCTTTTTCTGCATCCGGATAGATATGCAGTTCCGGCCGCTATACCTTTTCTGCATTTGGGTGCGAATGTGTTCGACCCTGACCTCAAGCTCTCCCGTCTTCCGCACATCAGCGCGGGAGTGGGAAGGCGAACACTTGCTATTCTCGACAACGAGAACGATATCAGAATTGAGAACGCCCTTTTTTACAGAAACAGCCTTCTTTCAAATGATAGACTCGTTGTCCCAACCGCTGCTTCTGGAGTTAGATCGGTCTATTTGCGTTTTCCTATCCTGTTTGAAAGCAAAGAAGATCGTGAGAGGGTCCTTCTCTTGCTGACAAAAGGGAGGCTTGGTGCAAGCCGCTCTTACCCTGCTCCACTGGACCAAATACCCGGTTTTCGAAAGAGCTTGATCGGAGACTGCGAAATCCCGAATGCTCGGTGGGTCGCAGATCGGATCCTAACACTCCCAACTCACCGCTACGTCCGAGAAGAAGACAGACAGCGCATTGCCAATTTAATAAATTCTGCCACAAAGGCACAAAGGCACAAAGAAGGGATATGAGGTTTCAGCCTCTTTCAACAGAAGCGCAGTCTGTTAGCAAGAAAATAGTTGATGCTCATACACGGTTCATAAGGCACTTGGACCGGGTTTGCTTGAAAAAGCGTACGAAGCGTGTTTTTGCCATGAATTATCTAAAAGAGATTTGAAGTATCATAGACAGGTTGACATCCCGATCACCTATGATGGGGTAACATTTGATGAAGGATTGCGCCTGGATGTCTTGGTGGAAGACCTTGTTATTTGCGAGCTGAAGGCAGTCGACGAAATGAATCCTGTGTGGAAAGCACAGATAATCAGTCACTTAAGACTGGCTGGGAAGCGTCTCGGTTTCCTCATTAATTTCAATGTTCCCATTATTAAAAGCGGCATTAATAGAATTATACTGTAATCCACTTTGTGACTCATTGTCTTTGTGGCATGGAACGCCAGAGTTCTACAATGAAAAGAACCCTCGTGTCTTAGTGGCTTTGTGGCGAAATTCTTGAAGATACGGCTCATGACATCAGCAGATGAATCCAGGTGGGACGCCTATGTCCATCGTCATCCAGACTCGACCCACTGCCATCTTACCGGATGGAAGCACGTCATTGAGAACACTTATGGTCACCGGTCCTATTACCTTCTAGCAGAAACCGACTCAGAGATGGTTGGCGTCCTCCCTCTCTTTCATATCAAGTCGCTCCTCTTCGGAAATCAGCTCGTTTCCATGCCCTTTCTGGACTGTGGCGGTGTCATCGGGAATTCTCGGGATGTGATAGAAACCCTGGTTCAACAAGCAATCGAAATTGGTGCCGAACTGCGGGTCGATTCCGTTGAACTGCGCCAAGCAACCCCTTTCAATATCAAAACCGGTTCTTGGCACCCTACAGGACAGGACAAAGTCAGAATGGTGTTAAAGCTGCCGCCTTCATCCGAAGAACTCTTCAGCTCGTTCAAAGCAAAACTAAGAAGTCAGATCCGCAGGCCTCAAAAGGAAGGAATGAGAGCAGTCATCGGAGGCAGTGAGCACCTGACCCATTTCTACGAGGTATTCTCATCTAATATGCGTGACCTCGGCAGTCCGGTTCATGCAGCGGACATGTTCAATGAAGTATTCAGATTCCTCGATGCAAAAATCAGCGTTGTTTTTTATGGCAATCGCCCGGCAGCTGCAGCGATCATGATTTTGTATAGGGAGACTGCCCATATTCCATGGGCTTCCTCCCTCAGAAGATATAATGGACTCAGCCCTAATATGTTACTTTACTGGCGCCTTCTTGAATGTGCCTGCAATCAGGGGACTCACTTTTTTGATTTTGGCAGATCCAGCACGGGTGAAGGTACCTACAGGTTCAAACAGCAATGGGAAGCGGAGTCGATCCCTCTTCATTGGCGGCAGTGTAACAGGACCGGGACAAACGGTACACCGCTGAGTTCCCTGAGTCGAAGGTTCCATCTGGCCTTGCAAGCCTGGCAAATGCTGCCTCTAACAGTCACGCTTTGGTTCGGCCCGATGTTACGTAAGTACATCTCTCTCTGACATTTTGATCATGGACAAAAGCATCATCTCTGCTGCCGAGAACAACCATAGGTATCTACACTCCAATGGGGTGAGTTTTCTGTTCATGCTGTTTCTTATGTGGACATTCGTCCTTCTAAGCCGACCTCAAGACATTTTTACCGGACTAGCCCCGGCGAGGCCGGCCTTTGCTGTGGGGATCGTTGTTATCTTCTTCTTCCTTTGCCGTGTTTTTGCTTCGTGGCTCAATCCCGATCCTGCCGCCGTTCCACTCCCCCGCTCCCGTCAGACGAACATGTATATTGCCCTCCTCTGCATCATGATCATAGGAGTGCCATTCGCCTATTATCGAAGAGGTGCATTTCTCTTTATCTTCACAGATTACATGAAAGTCGTCCTCTTTTATTTCATCTTCATAAAGATGGTCGACACTGTGAGAAAACTGGAAATCGCCTTAATTTTGGCCTGCTTCGGGACGGGCTTCTATGCGACCGTGGCTTTCATGCAAGGTGTGCTGAAGACGCAAAGGTTGACCTTCGGAACCATGTTCGACCCGAACGATCTCGCATTTTTCACTCTTTCCTTTCTTCCTTTCAATTTTCTGTTTATCTCGAAGGAGTGTCCACTTTATCAGAGAGTATTCAGCATGGTCAGCATCATCTCCAGCATCCTCGTGATACTCATGTCGGGATCCAGGGGAGGGTTTCTGGCCTTTCTCATTGTAATGGTTCTCCTCCTGAAGGAGAAACGCACGGTCAAGAGGTGGTTCAAGGTTTCTTTGGTTGCAACTGGAATCGTCTTTATTTCATTCAACATAAACAAGATCAACTTTTCACGTTATACCATCAGCGGCATAGAGAACGACTACAACTTCACGGGCGAGCAGGGCAGAATTTCTATCTGGAAGAAAGGAATGCGGTTCATGTTCTCCAATCCACTGACTGGGGTAGGTATCTCTTGTTTTCCTAATGCTGTAGGTGAATATCGTGCGGGGAGCGGCCTCCCGGCAAGGTGGCAAACAGCACACAATTCATTGATCCTCGTGGGAGCTGAAACCGGAATCGCAGGATTCGTGCTTTTCGGTCTCATGAATATCTACGCTTTCCGGATTTTCTCGCGAGCCAGCAGAGAGTCTATCTCCGAAAGACTGCTCAAAATAGGGGAAATGGCCAGGATTGGTTTTGTCGGCCATTTTATCTGCATTATGTTCCTGAGCCAGACCTATTCCTTCTACTGGATCTTTTATATTGCACTATCATGCGTCCTTGACCGATTCATGCAATGGGAGGCTGAGTGTGCGCCTCAGGCAGAACCCTGTACCTGGGCGTCCATTCCTGCTCTGTTTGCCGGAGAGTTGCCCAAGCTCCGTTTGACTCGAGATCTCCCGAGGTCGGGGAACGGTGATCTAACATGCTAGAGGATTCGTGAGACCCTGCGTATGTTGAGCGTAGTGAAAATAGGGGAAGGAGAGAGAGAGGATTGGGACAAGGCGGTAGCCAAATTTTATATCGCGCACCCTCTGAATGCCTATGGATGGGGAAAGGTAAGGCAGATCGACGGATGGTCTCCTGCCTACTATCTGGCGAAGAGGGATGGCTCGGTGACCGGTGCGATGATGGTCCTGGCCAAGTCTTTGCCTGGCACGGGTCTGTCGATCTTTTACGGTCAGAGGGGTCCAGTCTGGAACCTCGATGACCCAGAGACGCTGAAGGCCCTTATCCGCAGTGTTCGAGAAGATGCACGCAGGAAAAGGGGCATCTTCCTGAGAATCGATCCCCACCTTCCCCTGGGAGCCTTTCCGGCCGGAAAAGATCCTTTAGTCAGTGAGGGATTTCTTTCTCTGCAAAGTCGATGGTCATATTGGAACTCTCCCGCGGATGTCTTCCGCATCGATCTCACCAAAGCTCAGTCAATAGAGGAGCTGTACAACACACTTGCCCCGGATGCAAGGAGGTGCATTCGCAAAGCCAAGAAAGACGGCATTCTCTTGAGACCAGCCGAGTGTTTGGACGAACTCAAGACCTTCTTTGCAATTTACAGGTGTTTTTCATTTCAGAAGGGTTTCATGTCCCGGGGGTATGCATACCAGAAGGGGCTATGGGACGAGTTCATTTCGCGTGGCAACGGCCGGCTATTCCTGGTCATCTATCAGGGGAAAATCATCGGTGGACTGATTGCGATAGCTTTCGCGCGCAGGTGTTTGGATATGCACATGTGCTCGCTTTATGAGTACCGTCGATTGCAGCCGAACAATGCGGTAGTGTGGGAGAGTATCCAATGGGCGAAAGAGAAGGGTTGCCTGTGGTACAGCTTCCGAGGCGTCGGCAGTTCCCTTACAGAGAAAAAGTTTAAGAAGAAATACGGGCCCGAGGAGATTTCGCTCCTCGGCTATTATGATCTACCGCTGCGCCCCACACTCTATCGACTTTTCAGAAAGATCGAAGCCGAGCTGCTGCCAAAAGCCTATTCCGCCCTTGTCCGGTTTCGAGGAGGCTGATGCACCCCGCATGGGGACTGCAGAAGTCCTTGGGCTTAGCCCGGTCCCGGAGCAGGCATCTATTCATGAACAGACCCCCTCACACGATTCAACCGCGCGTGATGGTCATCGTCGCCTCGGACGTGGTCAGCGGACCGGCCAAGGGCATCTTTCAACTGCTTCAATATAATCAGACCAGAAATGTCCGCTATCATCTCTATAATTTCAAGACCAGCAATCTTTTGCCGGACTCGTTCCTCAATGAGGCGAGACAAAGGGGGATCGACGCTTACCTTTTTGAGAACGGTCGCAAGCCTTACGTTTCATTGCTGGGCCAGGCTCGACGGGAGGTCCGGAAAAATAGAATTCATATTGTTCAGACCCACGGGTACAAGGCATCCATTCTAGGCCTTTTCTTGAAATGGCAGTGCAAAGTGAAATGGGTCTGCTCCATGCATGGCAGAACGAGTGAATCCTTCAGGGTTCTAGCTTATCAGCAGCTCGATCGAATCTTGCAGAACTTTGCCGATCGGGTGGTCTTCGTCTCCCAAGCCGAAAGAGATGCGACCTTCTGCAGGGGTGGAAACGGGCGGGTGCGCATCATCCATAATTGCATCGATCTAGAACAGCCGGCGCCGGTCTCCAAGGATACCCGTGGTATCAGAGAGAAGCTGGGCATTGGGAAGAGCGTGCCATTGATATCCGTGATCAGCCGCCTCAGCCCCGAAAAGGGGGTAGACATCTTCATCCGCGCCTTTGCAGAGATCAGAGGATGTTTTACAAACGCGCGCGGCCTGATTGTGGGTGACGGGTGCGAACGGCGCTCTCTGGAAAAGCTGACCGCAGAACTCGGACTGGGAAACGCGATCCTGTTTGTCAGTCATACGGAGACACCGGGAGACTTCATTGCGGCATCTGACCTGATCGTTCTGCCCTCACGATATGAAGGAATACCCAACGTCGCTTTGGAGGCCATGGCTTTCAAGAAGCCTGTGGTCGCCACCCGGGTTGGCGGCACTCCTGAGGTCATCGAGTCCGGGATAAGCGGCCTGCTGGTTCCCCCTGAAGATCCGCAAGCCATCTACCTTGCGATCCGAGAAGTTCTCTGCGACCCAGCGACCGCCCAGCGGCTGGCAACAGGCGGATACCTCCGTGTGCGAAACTTCTTTTCCCCTAAACAGCGCGCACTGGCGTGGTTTGAGTTGTACGAAGAGCTGCAAGGACAGGCAAAGCCGACCTCGATGCATTGCAGCCCGAACGGCGGTTGCGGCAGATCAGACCAGAGAAGACTAGAATGAACCACAGAAACAATTCCGGAGGCGATAAGGATTTTGATGTAGCCTGGCGCCTCCGATACGAGGATCTGGGAAGGAAGGACGTGCCGGATCACGAGAAGGCCACGTACCCTTCCCAGGAGCACTTCTCTCTTCGAGACCTTTTCCTTCATCACTTGACGGGGGATCTGCTGAAGGGTGATGTGCCGTTCGCCGGAAAGAGGATGACCTGTCTGGACGTCGGCTGCAATGCGGGTCTCTATACGAAGATGCTTCGTGACCAAAACATGGACGTCGTGGGAATCGACTATTCCGAAAGTCTGCTTCGACAAGCAGCTAATGATTACCAGGATATTTCTTTTCAAAAGGCCAATGCCTATCATCTCCCCTTCAAAGACAACAGCTTCGATGCGGTGGTCTCATTCGGGCTGATTCAGTGTGTTGCGGATTGGGGTAGCGTCCTTTTGGAGATGTGGAGGGTATTACGGCCCGCTGGCATTGCCATCGTGGAAACGAATCGCCCTTTCCCATTGGCGGAAAAAATGGTGCGACACGCCAGTTGGCTTTTGAGGGGCAAGATGAATCTGCGTTCCGCTATCGATGACCTGAAGAAGGACTCCCGTTCCTCCCTTCCATCATGTGCATTCAGAAAATACTCTATAGAGGAAATCACCCGGTTCCTGATCGAACGAAGTGTCCATCGCATCACCATCCATGATCCGGCGAGACTCTGGCTATTCCACAATTTTTTCTGGGGTATCAATTTTACGAAACTACCCGCCGGCATCGTCTCATCCGGCCGTGGGAAGGTACGGCACTGTCCCTTGTGCCTTCGATCGGAGAGATGGAGAGTGGATGAACTCCGGTGCCGATTACCGCGCCCATGACACTTGCGACCAGGAAGAAGCTGATCAACGACTGCTCGGTTCCCCGAATCGTCGGAGCCCCACCGATGTGCGGGTGATGCACTGGATTTTTCTTCATGTGCGGGATCTTCGGAATCGTCTCTGAACACATTGACCGGGTGGCGGTCGAGAGAGCAACCGATGTGCTCGCCCACCGGGGGCCGGATGACAGTGGGATTTATATCTCCCCGCACGTTGGCTTAGGTCAGCGCCGGCTGAGCATCATCGATGTCTCCGGGGGGCATCAACCGATTCTTAATGAAGACGGATCGCTGTGCGTCATCTGCAATGGGGAGATCTACAATCATCCTGAGGTCCGCCAGGTTCTCCTCGGGTTGGGGCATCGATTCAGAACTCGAAGCGACACCGAAACCATCGTTCACGCTTACGAAGAATGGGGAGAGTCCTGTGTCCATCGTCTTCGCGGCATGTTCGCGTTCGCTGTCTGGAATAAGGACACCCGGGAAGTTTTTCTCGCTCGCGACCGTTTGGGGATCAAACCCCTGTTCTATGCGTTCCGTGGAGGATCATTCGTCTTTGCCTCGGAAATGAAGTCCATCCTTAGTTTGGAGGGTTTTCCCCGGCAAATGGATGAGCAAGCCCTGGCCGCTTATTTCACGTTTTCGTATGTCCCCAAGGCCCTTACCATTTACAAACATATCTCAAAGCTTTTGCCCGGCCACACCCTTACCTTCAAAGACGGGCAATGTCGTTTGAAAAAGTACTGGGATTTTCGCATTGAGCCTCAATATGGCAAGAGTGAAGAGTACTTCATAGATGGTTTCATGGGTCTTCTCGAAGACGCTGTGCGCACGCACCTGATGAGCGAGGTACCACTGGGCGCCTTCCTCAGCGGAGGAATCGATTCCGGGACCATTGTGGCCCTCGCGAGTAGAAATTCGAACTCGCCCGTCAATACCTTCTGCATCGGTTTCGGTGGAAACAGCGGCGGCTACCTGGACGAGCGACCGTTTGCGAGGGAGATTTCACGACTGGTTTCCTCAAACCACAGAGAATACGAGGTGGAGCCACGGATGGGAGGCCTCCTCGATATCATCATCTCTGCATTCGACGAGCCTTTCGCGGACGCCTCGGCCGTACCGTCCTATCACGTATGCAGGATGGCGCGGGAAAATGTAACCGTCGCCCTGTCCGGGTTGGGGGGAGACGAGGTCTTCGGCGGTTACGAACGCTATCTGGGTCTCTCCCTGCAGAAACTCTACAGGAGAGTCCCCCTCTTTTTTCGGGAGGGATTTATCCGAGAGTTGGTAGAACGGCTCCCCGAGAGGAGCGACGGGCATTATACCGTAAACCATATGAAGCGGTTCGTACGTTCGGCGTCGTTGCCAGCGGACCAAGCATATTTCGGCTTTTCCATTATAGCCACTCCTTCAATCCTGAGGAGCCTTTTTGCTGAGCCGGAACATTTCACACGCCATTTCGATTCATGCCGTGCGCTTTTTCTTGACGAGTTTAACTCGGAAAATGTTGTAGAGCCACATGATTTCCTCCATCGGGCGATGTATTGCGACATGAAAACGTACCTGCCGGAGGACATCCTGGCAGTGACCGACCGAATGAGCATGCAGCATGGACTGGAGGTGCGGGTCCCGTTCCTCGATCATCGATTGCTGGAATTCTGTGGAACCATCCCTGCTGATCTCAAATTGAAGTGGTTTCAGAAGAAATACCTGCTCAGGAAGGCTGTCAGGAAACTCTTACCAAAGCAGGTTCTCGAACATCGCAAGCAGGGCTTCGTCGGTCCCATGACTCAGTGGCTAAAGAAGGATCTAAGGCCTCTTTTGGAATCCCGTCTGTGCACCTCAGCTTTGCGAAAGCATGGACTATTCAACGAGCAGACGGTGGCGAAACTTATCCAGGAACATACGTCCGGAAGGGAGATACATGACACCCTGCTCTGGGCCTTGCTGGTGTTCCAATCGTGGTATGATCATTATATTGTAAAGCATTAGTGGATTTGGCTTTATGGGATTTGTTTTCCTTATTTGTTGTGGCCTTAGTTTGTATCCCTACGTTATTTATCCGCTCGTGCTTTTTGGATTATGCCGATTGTGGGGAAGCGGCTGGGAAAAGGGAGAGAGAGCGCTCTCCTTCTCCATCATCATCTCTGTTTATAACGAAGAGGAAATCATCGAGCAAAAGGTTCAGAATGCATTTCTGCTCGACTACCCGGAAGGGCATTTTGAAGTTGTCGTTGTTTCAGATGGATCCACTGATCACACTCTTGAAATTCTCTCCCGAATTCACGATCCAAGATTGGTTGTCAGAGCTTATGCTGAAAGATCCGGCAAGACGGCCTGTCTCAATAGAGCCATTCCTGAAACTGACGGGGAAATTCTCCTTTTTACCGACGCTAATTCCATGTTTCCTTCTGACCTTTTGAGAAGGATTTCCATGAATTTTTGTGACGAAAATGTGGGCTTGGTGACCGGTTGGACTCGGTATCAGTCAGCAGAAGGTTCAGCAAAGACCACGGGAATCTACTCGCTGCTGGAGAAAAGGCTCAAGCAAATGGAGAGTCAACTCTCATCCTGTGCCGGCGCAGACGGCGCGGTATTTGCCATGCGCAAGTCTCTCTATCGACCATTGAAGGCGGATGACATCAATGATTTCGTCCTTCCACTCCGAGTTGTTGAGCAGGGGTTTCGTGCGGTCATGGATCCAGCCATGTACATCATCGAGCAAAGCGGGAAAGACAGCGCCAGCGAGTTCCACCGACAAGTGCGGATCACCAATCGGACCATCAGGGCACTACTTTCCAATGCTCACATGTTCAATCCGCTCCGGTTCGGCTCGTTTTCCTTTTTTCTGATCTCCCATAAGCTTCTTCGTTTCCTTGTTCCGTTCTTCATAATCGGTGCAATGGCATCCGCGACCGCACTCGCTTTGGAGTTTTCGTGTTCCGTCTTTTTGCTGGCCCTGACAGGAGTCGCCGTATTGATTCTCGGGGCTGTGATCCACAAGAACAATCGATTTATCTCACTGATAAGGATGCTCCTGATCATGCTCGCCGCCCAGTTGGTGGGGTGGTGGCATGTGCTGATCGGCCGGAAGTTTCTCACGTGGACGCCGCAACGATGATGGAGCAGGCGGTCAAAGCACATAATTCCAGTGGGACCACTCCGCATCCATAAGCGCGCTCACGCCGATCAGCCTGTCCGACTCGTCCAGGTCTTGTACTCACTCGGACTTGGAGGGTCTGAAATGCTCGGAAGGGCCATCGCGGCCGGACTGCAAGGCCAGGGATTCACCTCCGCCGTTTGCGCCCTGGATCGAGGTGGTGAGATCGAGAAGGATTTGAGGGAGCGGGGTATTCCGTTTTTCATCGCGGGGAGAACGCCGGACGAGCATCTCTCCGTCATGGTCCGGATCTACCGGTTTTTCAGGCTATTCAGGCCTCACATCGTTCACACGCACCATCTATACGATCTCGTCTACAGCATTCTCGGAGCCAAACTGGTCGGTGCAAAGGTCATTCATACGGAGCACGAGTATTTCTCGCTGTTGTCCGGCCGGGCCAGGCTCCTGCTTAGGATTCTTTCTTTCTTCTGCGAACGCATCACCTCCGTTGGACCGAAGATCACGGATTACCTGCGAGAGGGTGTAGGAATCCGGCAAGATCGGTTGGTGACCATACCCAATGGCGTCGATCTGGAGAGATACAGTCCGACCCTTGCCCCTTCGCCTGAAATTTCCAGTTTTGCCGCAGGAAGAGCCGTAATCGGCACAGTGGCCAGGCTTGAAAAGGAGAAAGGCCAAAGCACTCTCTTGAAGGCTTTCGAGCAGATACAAAGAGTGGAAAGGAAAACGGTTTTGGTGCTCGTAGGCGACGGCAGCCTGAGAAAAAGTCTCGAGTCCGAAAGCTCGAAGCTCAACATAGACGACCGAGTACTCTTTATGGGAAGCCGAAACGATATACCGCCCTTACTTGCGGCCATGGACGTCTTTGTCCTCTCCTCTGTGCAGGAGGGACTCCCCATTGCCCTGCTCGAGGCCATGAGCATGGCCAAAGCGGTGATCGCAACATCGGTCGGCAATATTCCCCAGGTGATCAAGCATCGTGAAACAGGAATACTGGTCGATCCTGAAAACCCGGACGCCTTGGCGGAGCAAATCCTGAGGCTCCTGAATGAACCCGCTTATGCGAGGTCCTTAGGAGAAGCCGCCCGCAAACTCATCATGAGGGAGTATGATCTGAGGCAATCATTGGCGAGGTACGAGGCCTTGTACCGAAAGGTCCTGGGGGTATAGGATATGTGCGGCATTGCAGGAATTTTTGCGCGCAACGAGAATCTGACCGTCTCCAAAGAAGAATTGACGGCGCTGACGGATGCGCTTTCCCATCGGGGTCCCGATTCCGAAGGGTTTTACGTGAATCCGAACCGCTCGATTGCACTGGGCCACAGAAGGTTGAGCATTATCGATCTAACGGAAAATGCGCGCCAACCCATGACCAACGAGGACGGCACCCTATGGCTGGTCCTGAATGGAGAGATTTATAATTATCAGGAACTCCGAAAGTCTTTGGAGAAAAAGGGGCACAGGTTCGTATCCCAGAGTGATACTGAAGTGATTCTTCATCTTTACGAGGAACATGGCACCTCCTGCGTACAGCATCTCAGGGGGATGTTTTCGTTTGCGCTGTGGGATGAGAAGAAGAAACGCCTCTTCCTGGCAAGGGATCGGATTGGGAAGAAACCTCTCTATTACGCGTCCACGCCCCACAGCTTCTACTTTTCTTCTGAGCTCAACTCTCTCATGGAGTCCAGTCACATCAGGAGAGACATCGACCTGGTCGCATTGGATCTGTTCCTGACCTATAGCTACATACCTAGTCCATACTCCATATTCAAAGGCGTGCGGAAATTGCCTCCCGCCCATTTTCTCCTGGTGGAGAAAGGCAAGCTCCGCACCGAAAGATACTGGATACCCCGGTTTACCCCTAAGACAGTCATCTCCTTTGAAGAGGCCAAGATCGCCCTCCTCGAGAAACTGCGGGAAGCTACGCAGATCCGGCTCAGAAGTGATGTACCGGTAGGATGTTTTCTGAGTGGTGGTGTCGATTCCAGCTCCATCGTCGCCATCCTGTCCAAAGATTTCGGTTTGAAGGTGAGGACCTTCACGATCGGATTCCCGGATGCTGAATACGACGAAACCGGGTACGCTCGTACGGTCGCGGATCTTTTCAAGACCGAGCACGAGGAATTCGTCGTAAGGCCGGATGCCGTCGAAATCCTGCCCTCCCTGATCCGGCATTACGGAGAGCCTTTTGGGGATTCATCGGCGCTCGCCACATGGTATCTTTCGGCCTGTACGAGCAGACATGTCAAGGTCGCGCTGAACGGCGACGGCTCCGACGAGATCTTTGCCGGCTACAACTGGTACCATACCTCCCAATTCCTGAAACGGACGGGGCGGATGGTTCCCCCGATGCTGAGCGCGGTCTTTCTCCCTCTCCTGGCCGGCTTTCGCAAAGGATCCTGGCCCTCCAAAGTGGCCCGGCTCTTCGAGCTGATTGGCAAGGATTCTCCATCCAGGTGCGCGGATCTAAGGGCGCTGCTTAAGCTCAAGGACAAGAGAAAACTCTATTCCCGCGACTTCCTGGAGAATCTCGACGAACAGGCCGAATGTTATATCTCCAGATACTTCGACGAAAGCACGGGTGCCGACGAACTGGATCGTATGCAATATACCGACACCATGACCTACCTTCCGGAAGAGGTCTTGGTCAAGGTAGATCGAGCGACCATGGCTCATTCTCTGGAGGGGAGGTCCCCATTCCTCGATTACGAGCTGCTGGAAATGGTTGCCAAGTTTCCCTCTTCCTTCAAGTACAATCATGGCATCACGAAGTACATTCTGAAGCAGGCCATGGGGAAATACTTTCCTCCCGGCTTTCTGGATCGCGACAAAATGTGCTTTGCGGTGCCTCTGAGGGACTGGTTCAGGCGCGACCTCAAGACGTTTGCCTTGGAGGCGATCTGCGACGGCGGCATCTCCAGATTGCCCTTCTTCAATTTGCATGCGGTCAGAGATCTCATCGGAGAACACGTCCGAGGGGTGAGAAATCATGATTTTCAAATTTGGAACCTGCTGGTTCTCTCCCAATGGGCGCAGATTTACCTGTAGTATGAGGAAACACTCTTTCGTTCGGAATCGCGTCCACGCCCATGGATACTGAAACCTCGAAACCATTCTCCCGCATACGGCCGACTTCAGCGTTTGCCGGAATGTTTGTCTTGATGCTGACCCTTCTGGTCGTCGGCACCGATCCCATACTGGGCTCGAATGGTTTTTCGCTGCCCTTGACCATTACAAACACCAGCGCCATGAATTATGCCTCTGAGCCGATCACATCCGGAGTGCCGCTTTCCAAGCAGATCAACATCACGACCACCGATAACCTTGTGATCACAAAGGCCGATGGAACTTCTGTACCGGCCCAATACAGGGTACTTTCACGATACGGGCCTCTCTATGACAGCTCACGGCCGATCAAATGGGTGCTGGTCGACTTCCAGGTCGATGTGGCGCCTCGAGAAACTTCCATATACTACCTCAAGAAGGGAGAACAGGGTTCCGTCCCAGGTATCACCGTTACTGAACGCCGGGAAGAGATCGTAGTCAACACGGGAGCGCTGACCTTCGCAATTCCGAGGTCCCATTTCCAGCTGTTCAAGAATGTGACCATCTCCGGACATTCCATTCCGATGGTGACGGGGGATCCGGAAGCCGGAATTGTGATTGAGAAGGGAGGAAAGATCTTTAGCTCCTATTATGACGATTCGCCCGTGGTCGTTGTCGAGGAAAAGGGGCCGTTGCGAACCGTTATTAAAGCTGCAGGGAAGTTCCGATCGGCCGAAGGCGAACTGCTCGTGGGTGGAGATGCCAGAATGTATCTGCCCCCCACGCACAAGCCCAAGCCTGAAGGTTATCCCCTGACCTACACGGTCCGCATTTATGCCTACAAGGAGAAAAGCTATCTCAAGATAGTAACTACGCTCGAGAACGACGGAAACACCATCAATACCTATTACCCGGTAAACGACATCTTCATCGACGGTCACTACCTCAGGATTAGGCTCTCCGGCATGACGGAGACATTGGTTGGCCGGACCGCCACAGCCGCTTCGTCGATACAGTCCTCCGATACCCTGAGCCTTTTCCAGGACCACAGGATCATCGATGAGGGAGATGAAAGTAGAAATTTCCTGTACACCGTAAAGAGGAATGGCAGAGAGATTTCTAGTGGGAAACGATCCGACGGGTGGATGACGATCAGTGATGCTCAGGGTCGCGGCGTGGCGCTTTCAATGAGGTACTTCTGGCAGAATCACAAAAAGGAACTCGTGTGGAAGGATGGCTACCTGCAAATGGGCATTCTTCCAGGTGACAACGTTGTTCCTGAAAATGGGGGCTATTTTACTCATTATGCCGTCGGTAATCATTACTTCAGCGGAGGATGGCACAAGACATGCGAAATATTCCTGTACGCCCTGGACGGCGCCCTCCCGGCATCAGAGATGGAAACACAAATCAGGAGATTCAATCATCCACTCTTCGCAAGATGCGACAAAGAGTGGTATGCCGACAGCCGGGCATGGAGTCTGATTGCTCCCTCTCGTTTTCCGACCAAGGGTTTACCGAAACTGAACCGAGACGCACTGGATCGATATGAGGATTACATCGGCATGTTCGTGGACGAGACCAAGGATAGAGTGAACCATTTGACCATCGAGAAACTGAGGGAAAGCAGAGGATGGTGGCCGAATTCCAAAGCGGACTGGTACGGATGGGAGAACTTCGGCGACATGTCATGGGGCGCCAATACCTGGTGCTCCCTCGTGTATGACTGGCCCTTCTCTTTCTGGCTGCACTATATGAGGACCAATGATGAGAGGTACAGGGTTCTCGCTAAGGAAGCGACCGATCATCACATTGACCTGGACCTCATCAAGTTCCACGGTGGGCCCGCATCCTACGGGGGAGATGGGACATGGATGTGGGAGGCGCAGGGAGGAGAGTTCGTGAATAACCACCACAGATCGACATCAGCCAGTGGATTCTACCTGACCCATACATGGAACGGTGGTTACGCCCTCGGTTACCTCTTGACAGGAGAGTATCGATACTTGGAAGCGGTGCGGAGGACAGCCGACGCGGTTCGGGCAGCTTACAGCAGCAAGAGATGGGGTTGCCTTCATGGAAAGAACGTTGTCTTCACCCAATCACGTGCTCAGGGATGGGCGATTCTCCTGCTCGTCAACGAATATCGGATCACCGGTGACCGCCAGAATCTGGAAGATGCAATGAAGATATTTCGCCATTCTCTTTTGTACATGGAACGATTGCCCGAATTCCCCGGGAGCAACGGACAAGGGTACATCCTGTACAAGGACACCGTTTACGACCGCAAAGGCATTGTCACCTTTCTGACCTATCCTCTGGAACCGTTGTGTGAGCTTCATTATGAGGCGGTGAAAGCCGGAGTTGACGTTTCAGACCTGGAGTCCTATTTGAAGCGATCTCTCAACTGGCTGAAAGATTATGCCTATGTGGGAGGCAATATCAATCATCAGGGCCATTATTCCCTGCTGACGATCTCCTACGCCACCGACCCCCGAAACCCTGAGAAGAATATGGGAGGTGCGTTGGCGCACAACATCCTTGTGGCCGGGGCGTTCGGTTATATGAGCGATGTTCTGAAGCAGACGGACCCGCGGCTTTCTTCCGTTTACCTCGATTTCGCCAGGAATGCATTCAAGGATCTGATGCTGTACCGAACGGCCAATAAAAAGCGAAAAAACGATTACCTGGATCCTAACTCCTACTCTCCCGTCAGTTGGGGATGGCTGCCGACCATGCCCAAGGAAATGGGTTGGATAGGACGAGGGGGACAGTTCTATCTGCACGCCGAGTACCTGAGAAGATCGAGGGATGCAGCTCATTCTCCAAGGCCTTGAGTCATACTCATGAGCGCCGTTCATACCTGTATCGGGAGGGGGGTTGTTTCTCCTGTGGAAAGACAACCCAGGCTTCTGTTCCTCTCCTACTTCTTTCCACCATTCCATACGGTGGCCAGTATTCGTTCGGCCAACCTGGCCAAGTATCTTGCAAGATCCGGATGGGATTTGACGGTCGTGACGCCCCATCCCTCTTTCATAAAGAACCGTGATGGGAGCGAAACCGCGCTCAGGGAGATCGAGGCTCTCGGTGTGAAACGGATCCATACCGGCCATCGTCTGCGTTTTCTCCCGGTGGATTGTGTGACCCATCGATATGGGGCCATGGCAAGGCCCCTGGCATCGCTTGGTCGAAGGCTCGTATGGCGGCTGGGATTGGACTATTTTGTCGGATGGATCCCCGAGGCAATGAAGGCATGCAGGGGATTCGGGCACGATGATGTAGAATTGATTCTGGCGACCGGCGGACCCTGGAGTGTATTCTATGTTGCTGAACGCCTTGGACGAAGGCTTCAGAGGCCGTTCGTGCTCGACTATAGGGATTTCTGGACCACCGGTGATCAGGTGGATCCTTTGCAAAACGGGCACAACCGTCGTTTGGAGGCCAGAATAGCCGCAAGAAGCGCGGCCGTGTCCGTCATATCGCCCTCTCTGGCCTCCTCTCTGGTCGAGAGATTCCATATCGGCTCAAAGCTCCGAATTGTTCCCAATGGATATGATCCAGTCGACTTGGAGCGTGTTTCACCTTTTTCCTACGACCATTTTGCGATTGTCTATACAGGAATATTCTATCCCCCCCAAAGAGACGCGGGCCCCCTGATGCTCGCCTTGAAGATGTTGGAGGGTAGTAAGACGCCAAAAGACTGGCGGTTCCATTATTATGGGTACCATCATGAGATGGTTGCGGAGACGGCCAGAATGCATGGTCTGGAGCATCGGGTAGTGAACCATGGCCTGGTGTCCAGGCGCGAATCTCTTTCAGCCGTGCGTGCCGCCGATGTTGCGGTGGTGATTACCTCTGTTCATGAGAAATGCGATCAAACCGCCCGGGGGATCATCACCGGGAAGGTGTTCGAGCCGATCGGCATGGGGACGCCCATGATGGTCATTGCTCCTCCGGACGCAGATATTCGAAGAGTGATTGAAACCGTTGGGGGAGCGCGGGTCTTTACAGGCAGCGACATCGAGGGCATGGCTCGCTTCCTCATGGACGTCATGTACGGACGTCTGCCGCTTCAAAAATCGCCCGAGAGATACTCCTGGCCGGCCCTCATTCAGGAGATGAACGACCTGTTGCTTAGAGCCATGTACGGCTGCTTTTCCTGACGGGTGATGTCCCACGGGAAGTCGAAGCAGGATTGGATTTCTTTCCGCATGACGCCATACTGCCACCGCTCCGGCACGGTTTCTTGAACCTTCCGGTTTTCTGATCCAGGGACGACGATGACCATTATGTGGCAGAAGTTTCTGTGGAAAACGTACTGGAAGATCGAAGGGTTGCTGGTGCCCGAAATGGGACGCCTCCAGCCGAGCTACGGAGCCGTCCTCCGATCTTGCCTGGACTTCTCAACCACCTGGCTGGATCTGGGTTGTGGCCATGCTTTGTTGCCCACCTGGCTTTCTACCGAGGAGAAGGCCCTTTCCAGGAATTGCCGATGTCTGATCGGGATTGACTACGACATGGCATCCCTCATGAAGCACCGCACGCTGGATAAGAAGATAAGAGGGGATATCACCGAGCTGCCGCTGAAAACGTCTTCCTTGGAGCTTATCACCTCCAATATGGTGGTCGAGCACCTGAAAGATCCTCTGTCCTGTTTCAGGGAGGTGAACAGGGTCCTCAAGCCGGGGGGACTGTTTGTTCTCCACACACCCAACATTCTGGCGTATCCGGCTCTCATCTCCCTTCTGATTCCTGAGAAGGCCAAGAGAAAGATGATTAGGGTTTTACAAGGCCGAAAAGATGAGGATGTGTTCCGGACCTACTACAGGGCCAATTCCAGATACAAGCTGGCCGAGCTTGCAAGACGTTCCAATTTCATGATCCGGAGATTGGACCTGCTCGTCGGCCATGCGTTGTTTCCCCTGATCACCCCTCTCGCGGTTCTTGAATTGATGTGGACCAGACTTCTGATGATCAGCCGGTTTGAGGGTATGAGACCCAACATCGTGGCCGCGCTGCAGAAAAGGAGAGGACGTTGAAGGCCCAACATAGGATCCAGGTAGGATGGTGAACTTCGAGCAAGTCGATGATTCCTTCTGCCGGGAGTGGGATCGTTTTGTAGAGGCGCATCCGGATGGGACCCTTTTCCACCGGTGGAAGTGGCTCGAAATCCTTGAAAAGGCACAACGGGCAAGGAGGCATCAGTATGCGGCTTACCGGCAGGGTCACCTCGTCGGGATCTTTCCGTTTTATGTCAAGAGATACTTCCTCCTGCGGGTAGCCGGTTCACCCCTGATCGTCCCCGATACTCCTTACATGGGTCCACTGATCCAGGAGGCACATTTCAAGGAAGCGATGGAGCGTCTGGATGTTGTTTTTAGAAGTCACAAGACGCACTTTGTCAGGATCCTCATGACTGCATCGCGACAAGCCCGTGAGTATTCGGAACTGCCCTATGCCATCACTGTCAAACACACTCATGTTCTTGATCTCTCAAAAACAGTGGATGAGTTGTGGAAAAGAATGGAAGGGCGTTGCAGGACCGCCATTCGGAAGGCAGAGAAGTCCGGCGTCCAGGTAAGGACGGCATCCGATAGAAACTCGATTGAGACCTACTTCGAAATGTCTGAAAGGCTTTACCGCCTGCAAGGAATGCAGCCGCCGAATTCCAAAGACCTCTTCTACCTGATGTGGGACCATTTCTATCCTGAGAGCCTGCGCCTCTACCTTGCTGAGCACGGTGGGAAGGTCATAGCGGCCGCCATCATCGTCCATGATAAGGACACGGCCTACTATCTCGACGGCGTATCCAACAAGGACTATCATCATCTCTGCCCCAATAACCTCCTGCAGTGGGAAGCTATAAGCGCGGCGAAGGCTCAGAGACTTGGAAGGTACGACTTCGTCGGCTCGGATCTCCCCTGGTTGGCCAAATTCAAGATGAGTTTTGGCGGCGAAACAGTAACCTATCCGTGCCTGGAAAAAGCAACGACCCCATTCGTGGGGTTCCTGAGGAACCTCTACCCGCGCTACAAGGAAATGATGGGAAGGATCAGGACCCTATCCTGAGCCTCGGCGTTCCTTTGGAGACACGATTCGAGTGACGAAGTTGTTCGAGGCAAGGAGAGTGGATGAGTCTTTCGACCCGGAGTGGGATGAATTCGTCGCGAGCCATCCGCATGGGATCTTGTTCCATAACTCGACATGGTTGGCCATCCTGGAGAAGACCAAAGGCGCACGGAAAATCCAATATGCGCTCTATCGGGAGGGGAGAAACTCGTCGGTATTTTTCCATTTTTCGTCAAGAATACAGCTCGCTCCGAGTGGCCGCATCTCCCCTCACGACCACTACACACCCTCCACCCTAGCCCCCTGTTTGATGTGAACTCTTTTGCGGAGGCCATGAAGACATGTTTGCCCATTTTCAACCAGCACCATGTTCAATTCGTGAAGCTGGTATGTAAAAGATCTTCTGCAATGCTCGGTTTACTTCGCAAGAATTACCCTGCTCTGAAACTCTTTAAAGGAAGAATCGGACCATATTAAACCGGATAAGATGAAAAGAGTTTCCTCTTTTGCATCCCATTGCCTATGGACCATTATCGAGAAGATAATCCGCTGGAGCCCTCACCCCCGAATCCGTAGTTGTGCCTTATCGATGTGTGGTGCATCTGTCGGAACACACGTTAGGATAATGGAGATATTCTTTGCTAACGTCCAACGAGGCTTCGGCAATCTCAAGCTGTGCGATAGCGTGTACATAGGGCCACACTGCATATTTGACCTCACAGGGCCAATTAAGATTGGCCCAAGAACATCTGTTTCCCCAGGTTGTTTGTTTATTACCCATGCTGATCCTGGATCCATGCTCGGCAACCTTCTGAGTGAATTATACCCGAGAAGAATTGCCGGAATCCAAATAGGATCCGACAGCTGGATAGGAGCTGGTACAGTAATTCTTTGTGGAGTAGCAATAGGTAACAGAGTTATTGTTGGAGCTGGCGCTGTGGTCACTAAAGACATCCCTGACGGTTGTTTAGCGGTTGGCAATCCTATCAGCATCATCAAACAACTTTGAAAAGCCCCTTTTGTTTATTTCGTTTCTCACTTCCACTCTTTTTTTATCCTCGTCATCGCGCCAATGAATCTCACTCGGACTTAGGGGAATTGTATGTATCGGTATTGGAGACAGTTTTCGGTGGCCGTCAGACGTCGGGAGTCCCCTCTTTATCATCGCCTTTATAGAATTGCGAATAGAGTACAGAATTTATCGTTTTCCTGCATACACTTCTGCACTCATGCATTTATTATAAGTGGTCAGCCAGAGCCAGTTTATAGCACAATTTCTGCAAAGTCATCTACTATGAGCCCATGTTCAAGTCTCAGCATGCATAGAGGGGGGAAGGCTTCGAAATACTTTTTCAGTGGACTGCATCAGACTCGGCCAAATCTTTTCGTGAGAAAATGCTGAGACCGGGCCTTCCATTCGGATCAAAACCATCCCGGACCTTTCTCGCTACATTTCTCCTTGGACGGGTTCTGCATAACTCTTCCTCTTGATCTGCTGAACCTGAGGAACGGATATATACAGCACCTTTAAACGAGAGTTTGCTTATGGAGCGGCATCCAGCCCGAACGGATCTGAAGTCAACATACCACTCTGACACACTCCATGATCTTTGGATCTCCGTATACAGGAAAAACCCGCATCAGAGCAGATTCAACGAAGAGTTGACGGCGCACCTGCTGTCGAACATCCATGCCAGAACAGGGACTCTTTTTCTTGATGCAGGATGTGGTACGGCATCTCACATGCTCCGGATTGCCAAGGTCGGGTATTCCTGCATCGGTATCGATATCTCGGAAGGTATTCTCAGAAAGGCAGCCCAGAATATCAATCATACCGCTTGTGATTCACGCATTCTACTCTCGTGCCAACGGCTAGAACAAATGGCTTTCCCTGACGAGACTTTCGATTTGGTTCATTGCCGAGGGGTGCTTATGCATATTCCCCTTTGGGAAGAGGCTCTGCTGGAACTCGTCCGCGTTCTGAAAAAGAGGGGAACCCTCCTCATTCTTGAGTCAAACTGCAGGTCGATGGAGATCAAGCTCGTCAGGCTCATCCGCATGTTCAGAAAAGGCCAATCCAGAATGGTCCAACGTCAAAGTGGTCTGGAGTTTTGGTCGGATACTGGCAATGGTTCCTACCTCGCTCGAGCTACGGACGTCGGGAATCTGGTCGGTCGACTGACACAGCTCGGTGTCGAGGTTACGCGACTTCTTTCCACCGAGGCCTTCGAAATCAACCGATTTCCGTCAGGAACGATCAGAAATGGGATAATCGCTCTGAACCGCATCCTGTTTCGCCTGAAAATTCCTCCAGTACTGAGCAGTGGAATTGCGATAATTGGCAAGAAACTGCGATGAACGAGTACTCTGGTCTATCAAGATCCAATTTCCTTGTTGAGTTGAAAAAAAAGGGCAGTGAGATGACAAGGAAAATAAAAGTTGTAGTACGTAGTACTGCTGATCGCAACAGAGATAGTCACCCAACTCTTTTATTGTGTATTTGAATGAAGACTATGCGGATATGTTACTTGTATCAGGATGAGTTTCCTTGGGATATCAGGGCGGAGAAGATCATGAACTCCATCGCTGACGCTGGTATGGAAGCTCATATCATATCTCGTAACAGGAGCGGCCTGCAAAGATTTGAAAGACTGAGAGATAATGTTTACATACATAGGCTGCCGGATTTCGGTAGCAGGCTTTTAAGAGAAGTTTTCAGTTTTCCCGCCTTTTTCTCGCCCGTGTGGCTCACCGAAGTAGTGTCGGTAGTCAGAAAAACCAATGCTAACCTACTGATCGTCCGGGACCTTCCACTCACTCCAACTGCCTTGTTTACCGCTTCAATCTTGGGAATACCGGTAATGATGGATATGGCCGAGAATTACCCTGCTATGCTGAAGGACACCTGGAATTACAGAGGGAGAAAGCCGACTGATATGTTTCTACGAAGTCCCTTTGCCTTGCGAGTTCTGGAGAGGGCCGTACTTCCAAGGCTCGATGGGATTCTTGTGGTCTGTGAGGAAAGCAAACTACGAGTTGCAAGCCTGAGTAAGAGGAGGAATGGAATATGGGTAGTAGGAAATTCCCCTTCTTTAAAATACACCACCATGGATTCTGAGGATCCATCGACTCTGCATTTGCGAGGGCATGAGGGGCTTAAACTGTTGTACATAGGGGGACTGGAGGAATCCCGTGGATTGGATTTAGTCATTCGCGCCATTGCTGATCTGATCAAGCAGATACCGGACATCCTGATGGTCATCGTTGGAAAGGGCAGTTCTGAACACAAGCTTAAGAGATTATGTGCTCAATTGAAGATCCAAAACCATATTCTATTCACCGGCTGGATTGACCAGAGATACGTCGCCTCGTTAATCCGACACAGCGACATCTGCCTAGTTCCCCATCTTGTGACAGATCATACCGAAACAACTCTTCCGAACAAACTTTTCGATTATATGGCCCAGGGTAAGCCTGTAGTTGTAAGCAACGCCAAACCTCTCAAGAGAATTGTCTCATCACACAACTGCGGTAGATGCTACGATCCGTTGGATATGGGGGAGTTTTCAAGATGTATACTTGGGTTAGTTGACCTAAGCACCAGGAATGAGCTTGGAAGAGCAGGATTGAAGGCCTTCCATGAAAAATTCAACTGGCAGGAAGATGAAAAGGTACTTTTGGAGGCGGTATGTTCGGTCGCCGTTTCAAAAGGTGTCGTGATCCGATAATATGAATACCATCTCATCTGGGCTAATAATATTCACGACTCTCTGCCAGAATATTCCGAGTTCTGGAAATGATTTTAATGTCCTGGGCCAGAAGAGCAATATTTGCATGGCTCGGGACGGGATCAAGAACGATCAGGCATTAAAGACATGCCATGTGATTTTCACCACCGAGGGTAAAAATTAGGGTTCAAGCTCTCCGCCTCTATTTCTCGTGGTTTCATCTTAAATCCTACAAATGATGAAAAGAGCAAAATGTCTAATCATTTTTGGAACCAGGCCTGAAGCTATCAAGCTTGCCCCGGTCATTTTTGAAATGAAGAGGCGGTTGGAGAGATTCAAGGTTCGAACCATAATTACCGCTCAGCACAGAGAAATGTTGGATCAGATTTTAAGGTATTTTGAGATCCATCCCGATATAGATCTTAATGTTATGAGGGAGGATCAATCCCTTGCCGGTCTCACTTCAAACATGCTGCAGGAACTTGATCGTGTGATCAGGAGCGAGCGACCAGATTTGGTTATTGTCCAGGGGGATACTACCACCACATTTACAGCTTCACTAGCTGCATTCTACAATCATGTACCTGTAGCCCATATCGAAGCCGGAATGCGTACATTCGACAAGTACCAGCCTTTTCCGGAAGAGATCAACCGGAACCTGACGACAACCCTTGCATCCATTCATTTTGCGCCAACCGAAAACAATAGGCAGAATCTCCTTGCCAACGGAGTTCCGACAGATGCCGTTCACGTAACCGGCAACACGGTGATAGACGCCCTTTTCTGGAGCCTTGACAAGAACCGAAGATGCGGGGTCCGCTCGCCTTTCCATTTTCCTCCGGGTCAGAAGGTCATTCTTGTCACAGCACATCGTCGAGAAAGCTTTGGACAACCACTCAAAGATATTTGTCTCGCCTTAAGGGATCTGGTGCAGGCAAGAGAGAACCTGGAAATAGTTTTTCCAGTGCATTTGAATCCCAACGTCAGGAAGGTTGTTCATCCTGAATTGGGCAATCTACCGCGAGTGCACCTTATAGATCCACAAAGCTATCAGATCTTCGTCGAGATGATGAGCAACTCCTTTCTCATTCTGACCGACTCTGGAGGGATACAAGAGGAAGCGCCGAGTCTTGGAAAACCAGTGCTTGTAATGCGTGAACTCACGGAGCGGTCCGAGGGTTTGGAAGCCGGGACTGTCAAGCTTGTTGGAACGCAACGACATAAGATAGTGGAAGAGGTTTCCAAATTATTGACGGATCGAATCTACTATGAGGTGATGACTCGAGCCCACAATCCTTATGGAGATGGGAAGACCAGCAGTAGAATCGTTAAACATTGCTGTGACTTCCTCGGCGTGAGAAACAAAAGGTAAGCCAATGGATTTTGGTGAAATCAACGAGCTGCCGTCGACCTTCTCCGCAAGGAGCCGATCCGGTGGGAACCCCCTCAAATCCGAGAATCGCCGGAACAAACTCGAAATTAAAAGGCTCCAACAACCCAAACCTCACTTTCTGGTATCTTAGCATCATTCGTTTATTATGTACCGCTTGGAAGGAAACCGTGCTGCGAGAGCCAAGGCCAAGCATAGGCCTACTACACCCGCTATGACATCCATGGCAAAATCCAGCCCCGGTGGCCGGATGTACTCGAGCCGTGACTTGGCAAATAGGTCAATCAGCTCTTTAGCTGCGATCAAACCCATGAGAAAACATGCGGCCTTTTTGGCATTTAACCACCGCCGCAGTACAAGGGTGAGAATGAATGCAGCCAGGAAATGAAGCATGAAATCAATATGGAACCCTAAAACATCGGCATTTCCAATCAAATACAGTGCATTTCGGCATTGTCGTAGAAAATCAATGATCATACGAGAGTCCACTTGTAGTAAGCAGTCGAATCAGGTCCTGACATTATTCGATCTGCCAGCCAAGTGCAAGGGATCTGTAAGGATTGCAACCAAGAACTTCCGATGGCCCGCCATTCTTCGTCGATCAGACTACATCTTGCTTTTCCCATTTCTCGTAAGTCGATGAGTCACACACAAACCAACGAACTGATTCTCGGTCTTGTCCGCAAGGACTCGGATGGGAGAATGCAGGCGCTCCTCCAAGGGTTGTCCGAATCGGATTGGGAAGGGATTTTCCTGCAGTCCATGCGTCACTGCATCGCTCCACTGGTTTATCATCGGCTCAACTCGACCTACAGGGACGCTCGCTTGCCGGCTGGGGTCATAAGCCGTCTGAAAGACGTGAACCTCTATTTCGCTGCCAGAAATATTCGTTTCTACCATGAACTCGGCAAACTGTTGCAAAACCTCAACGACAGTGTGCCTGTCATCTTGTTAAAAGGTGGACATCTTGCCGCTTTTGTTTACCGTGACGTCAGCTTGCGGCCTATGGTCGACCTGGATATCTTGGCTAGAAAGGCAGATCTGCACAAGATTGATAAAGTGATGGGGGAGATGGGTTACAACAGAGGCACGGAATATCCAGATCATCCTTATCACATTGCTTACCTTGATCCAACCAAGAGAGTGCTTCAAGAAGTACATTGGCATATCTGTTCCGAAACCGTCCGGCCTATGGCTATAAACATCGGTGATTTGTGGAGAGATGCCCGATCAGAGGTTCTGAAGGGAAACGAGATAAAGCTCTTGCGGCCGGAACATCTTTTGCTGCACATTTGCCTGCACGATTCTGGTCAGCATTTTTACCTTTGCGGTTTGAGAACTTTTTGCGACATCGATGCGATTATTCGGCGATATCGAGAGGAAATTGACTGGGAGGTGGTAGTCTCATCTGCGAGCAAATGGGGCATTACTAAGAGCACTTATCTTACTCTTCGTCTTGCCAAGGAAATGATGGGTGCAGAAGTGCCGGAGGAGGTACTGACGGCTATTAAACCACAGGATTTTAAACCGGAGAATCTGGTCTGGGCCAGCAAAGCAATCTTTGCGCCCCTCTCTGAGGATGAACGGGTTTCAGAACATTTTGCGCGGTTCTGGGGGGCTGACCGGTACAAGAGTAAGATGGCACTCTTTTTTGCCAACATTTTCCTCCCTCGAGAGCTTATGGCAAAAATCTATTCGGTGCCTCTGGGCAGCCCATATATCTATCTTTATTATCCCTGGCGGTTGATAGAGCTCTCGATGCGCTACGGCCGTTCCGTCCTGAAGATGAGGGATCAAAGCAACGAACTGTGCATAGGATTGGAAGCAGAGCACAGCCGGATCCTGCTGCGGGAGTGGCTCAAAACATAATTCTGCCACAAAGACACGGAGACACAAAGTAGGATCTAATCTTTAGATGAAGAAGGAAAAAGACGTTTCTTGGTGACTTAGTGCCTTGGTGGCTGCTACTTGTTGCTGCATTCCGCCACAAAGACACCAAGGCACAAAGAATTTCTGTGCATCGCAAAAACCCATAAAGACAGCCACAAAGACACGAAGACACAAAGAATCAACTTGCACTAGTCCAACCACAAAGACTCAAAGGCGCTAAGAGTGACTGTTAAGTTTAGGCCCTTATCAGTGAGAGAGCAATCTGTTGCTGAAAAAATTGTTGATTCGGCATATACAGTCCATAAGACGCTAGGACCAGGGTTACTTGAGAGAGTTTATGAAGTATGTTTTTGTCATGAATTGGCCAAGAGAGAATTAAAATACCAGAGACAGGTAGAGATCCCGATTACCTACGATGGAATCACATTTGATGAGGGATTGCGCTTAGATGTCTTAGTGGAAGACCTTGTAATTTGTGAATTAAAAGCAGTTGACGAAGTTAATCCCGTATGGAAGGCGCAGATAATCAGTCATATGAAACTCACCGGCAAGCGCCTCGGTTTTCTCATCAATTTCAATGTTCCCCTCATCAGAAATGGCGTCAATAGAATAATCGTTTAACCTTTGTGCCTTCGTGTCTTTGTGGCGGCATTATGTTTAACCGGACTTATTCTTGCAGTTCTTTGTCAATAGAATAATATTATAAACTTTGTGTCTTCGTGTCTTTGTGGCGGTCATTATGTTTAAGCCCCTTCTATTTTGGCAGTATGGTGGCAACAAGATAATATTATAAACTTTGTGTCTTCGTGTCTTTGTGGCGGTCGTTATGAGTGAATACAGCGGAACATCCACCATTGTTGCTTCCAAGGAGCAGGTCTTCTCGGAACTCCAGGGCGAGGCTGTGATTCTTAACCTCAAGTCCGAAGCGTATCATGGGTTGAACGGAGTCGGATCGAGGATTTGGAGCCTGATTCAAGTACCAAGGACAATTGACGAGATCCTTGTTCTCCTCCTCCAGGAATACGATGTTGAAATGGAATCCTGCAGACGTGAGCTGTTCGGGTTCTTGCATGAATTAGAGGCGGCCGGGTTGATCGAGGTGAACGGTGGGCAAGCTGGCTGATTTACCGGAATACTGGAATACTGGCTGGAATAATGGAATGGTTGAATATTGGAATATTGGGAAAAGCCAAGAGACAGAATAAAGTCTTTTCAACAAGGCGTCAGGGCTTACCAGCTTTTCACATTAATTTTTCGTGCTGTTTGGCTCAGAGGAAACCCATGAGGATTGGGCTGGCTCTGGGTGCGGAGCTAGACAATCCTATGAAATTTGGTTAGTCTGTATGGCATCGCTTCCACTGCAAAATCCGTTTTTGTTCGGCAATAAGGCGGACTTCATGAACATTGCCGAGGGTTATGGATCGGATTTGGGATAATCCTGACGATGAGGTCTGGAATGACCTGTCACCCCGGAGAGTTCGTGGCGATCGGCAGCATATGAGAGGAAATGAAGAAGACATCCAGAGGCTTGATGCGGCTCTCGCCGAGGTGCTGCCGGATTTTCCGGACATTCGGCTCATCTACCTTTTTGGATCGCGAGTCGAGGGGGAGGACTTGGGGCCGCTCAGTGACTATGATCTGGCAATCCTTCATGGGAAGGCCGAGGGACACGACAAAGTGTCTGCTGCGCTCTCCCATTCACTGCGGAGGAAACTGGAGTGCCGAGTGGATGTAGTATCTCTGAACGACGCCACTGTGGATTTGGCCTTTGGCGTAATTTCTCATGGAAAGCTCCTTTACGAAAGAGATGCTGCCACTCGGGTGGAATATGAAGCCAGAGTGATGGGTTTTTACTTCGATTACCTGCCGGTATTGAAGGAAAATCGTAGAGGAATTCTGGCAGGAGGCGATCATGCCACCAGAGTTCAGCGGTATCGAAAGGCGTTTGGAAGGACTTTACGAACGCTTGGCGAGATTGGAACCTCTCAGGGATAAACCACTGGCAGAGTTTGACGGCGACCCATATCTTCGTGAAAAGGTCCTGGAAATCTTATTCAGCCGTGCCGGCAAAAATTTTTTGATGCACCCGACTTTCTCATGGACAATACGCTCTCGATTATCATTGCCGACTATTTCAGAACAAGGAAGGAAGTGGTAGCCGTTTACCTCTTCGGCTCCTATGCACGGGGACGGGAACGTTCCACTAGCGACGTCGATATAGGCTTTCTTCTGGACGATGCCGCCCTTCCGGAAGCTTTGGAGAAAAGAGATCGGTACATGGTGGATCTATCCAGGCTTCTGAGAAAGGATGTCCATCCGGTCATCCTGAACTCCGCCGGCGAAGAGCTAATGAAACAGATCTTCTCCAGCGGAATCTGCGTAATCGAGAATCATCATCAGAAGCACATCCTTTTCAGAGCCGCCATGTTTTCGAAGATAGCGGATTTCTCCTATTATAGGGACCAGATGCAGGCTGGTCTTGCGAAGAAACTCACGGAGCTGGCCAATGGTCGATAAGGATCTCGTTATGGCGAAGGCCGGGTTGGCTAGAAAGCACCTTAATCGGGTTGAACTGAAGTGCGGAGTAGACTCGCAGACCTTCTTTGGCGATATCGATCGCCAGGAAAGCGTTCTGTTCAATTTGCAGATGGCCGTTCAGAATTGCATCGACATTGCTGCCCACATAATCAGCGAAGAAGGACTTGGGGTGCCCGGTAGCACCAACGAGATGTTCTATCTTCTGGAAGAGAACGGGTATATCGACTCTGAACTGACCGAAAAGATGACGAAGGCTGTGGGATTCAGGAATCTCATTGTACACGAGTACGCCAAAGTCGATTTGCTGCAGGTGCTGCAGATAGGGAAAAAGGACATCCGCGATCTCTATGATTACCTCCGTAGTATCTTCCAGAAGCTTGGGTATCTCGAGTCCAGGGATGATGCAGGATGACGCTGATCGATGTGATCGTACTGCTCGACCTTGATCGGTGGAATGGGATGAGGAGAAAGATCCTAAATTACTGCGGCTGAATCCGATGGATCGACAGCACTTCCTCTCTGCTGTCTCTCCTTCTCGCTGTCGTAAGGATTGAGCTGCTCAGGATGGGTAACTGGACAACCCAATGAAATTCGGATAATCTGTATGGTATCGCTTCCACTGTAAAATCCATCTTTGTTCAGCAGTAAGGAGGATCATGAACATTGCCGAGATTATCTGCCGCGAAGCCAGCCGCCTTCCTGAGAACTTGGCCCGCGAGGTTCTTGATTTCATAGAATATCTTCAGCTCAAGCACGACCTTAGGGAACCTGCTCCTGATCATCTGAGAGCGGCACAGAAAAAGGTTATGGATCGGGTTTGGGATAATCCTGAAGATGAGGTCTGGAATGACCTGTAACCCCGGCGAGCTCGTGGCGATCCCTTTTCCATTTACTGATTTGAAGACGCGAAAACGAAGGCCTGTCCTCGTGATTACCCTTCCGGATCGCCATGGTGACTTCATTGGCATTGCGGTCACCTCGGTCCACACGGACACGTTGTCTGTACCGATCGATGAGAAGTCCCTTGCTTCGGGTCGTCTCCCCAAGCCAAGTTGGGTGCGATGTGACAAGATTTTCACCTTGCGCCAGGAAGATGTTGTCGGAAATTATGGTGCTCTGAAAGACGATGTGTTTTCCGAAGTGCGCCGAGTAATGTGCAAAAATTTAGGCTGCAGAGACTGAAAGCAATCCTACCTAAAGACGTGCCCATGCTCCGTAGCCCGTCGTTGTACATGCGTGCCCCACGCGTCAAAATACAAAAATTGAGTTTCTTGGTTGGTAAGTTCCTGCGGCTTGACCCGAGAGACCGCCGTCTTTTTCTCTCGGCCCTTTTCCTTCTTGCAGTTGTAAGGATTGGGCTATCAGTCCTCCCTTTCAAGAATCTCACGAAAATCCTTGGTAAGCTGAGTCGTGTCGTCAGGTATCAACACTCCTGCCCCCCTTCCCTTCCGGATCGAATCGCCTGGGCCATCGAGAAGGCAAGCGCATATGTCCCGGCGGCGAAATGCCTCTGCCGCGGGCTGGTTGGGCAGGTTTTGCTTTCGTGGCATGGCGTTTCTTCTGATCTCCATATCGGGATTTTTAAACGAAGTGAATCGGAGCTTGAAGCGCATGCCTGGGTAGAAACCGACGGGCGCGTTCTCATAGGCGATCTGGAGGATCTCTCGCGGTACGTTTTGCTGCCCTCACTTCCAAAGATTTAAATTCCTGCCACAAAGACACTAAGACACGAAGAACGATGTAAACTGCCAGCCACAAAGACACTAAGACACAAAGTACAGAGCTCCTGACATGTAACGTTTAACATGCTGTTTTTTCTTGACAGGGAGATCCCAATTGCGTAATTTGGGATGCAACACGAAGCCGAGGAAATCCCATGCTCCAGAGACCCTTCCCGTTGCTC
>Ga0209270_1000561_pt1 | contig 74554 bp, 68 predicted proteins | sample MTBAKSrepl1MetaG_FD_187456 | JGI IMG/M metagenome (GOLD analysis project Ga0209270, IMG submission 187456) | Enrichment culture microbial communities from Arthur Kill intertidal strait, New Jersey, USA, that are MTBE-degrading - MTBE-AKS1... | ecosystem: Environmental > Aquatic > Marine >... | reverse complement strand
AGACCCATGGGCGTTTTCTCCGACAAAACCAGCGTGGAAAGAATCTTATTTGCCGTCTTTATCTACGAAAACAAACAACAAGGAATCAATACCCCTTTCCTCATGACACAAAATTCGTGACATTACCGCCCAGCCGCGCGCACTTGACAAAATCCACGGATTACATATAGGTTATAACCGTTATCGCCACCCGGACCGTCCGGCCGGGTGAATACTTTACCGGGGCCAGAAAAAGGAGCCGGGCATACTATCAAGGGATGAGAGGTCGCCAGGTCAAAAGCTGGTTGTTTTTTTAGCTTCCGGGGCCTACTTGGGGCATGTCCCCTGGGTCCCGGGCACCTTCGGCACTCTGGCCGGCATACCGGTTTACTTGGCCTTGTCCCGGCTGCCCCTGTGGGGCTATATTATCGGTGCGATCCTGTTGGTATTGGGCGGGATTTTGCTGGCCGACCTGGCCCAAAACATCTATGGCCGGACTGACGACCACCGGATAGTCATCGACGAGGTGGCGGGTTTTACCGTGACCATGGCCGGAACGGCCCCGTGCCTTTCCAGCATTGTCCTGGGTTTCGGTCTCTTTCGTCTTTTCGACGTTCTCAAGCCCTGGCCCGGTCGGGTCATCGACCGGACCTGGACCAGCGGAGCCGGTGTGGTTCTGGACGACGTGACCGCGGGCGTATACGCCGCGGCGACCCTGCAAGCGGTCTTATACTTCTGGCCGGCTTAAAGTCCGGCCTGACGGTTTTTCATGCACGGGGAAATCATCACTATCGGGGATGAACTTATCACCGGACGGGTCTGTGACCTCAACTCCCATTTTCTTTCCGCCCGCCTGTCCTCTTATGGGCTGAAAGTCACGGCCATCTCTTCGGTCGGCGACCACCCGCCGAGCATCATCGGCGTTCTGGGGCGGGCGGTGGCCCGTTCGGATTTCGTCATTGTCAGCGGCGGACTGGGACCGACCGAGGACGACATCACGGCGGAAATGGCGGCCCGGTTTTTCAATAAACCACTCCTCATAGACGAATCTTTTTTGGATTCCATCAGACGGTCTCTTCATGACCGGGGCATCGCCTGGGTGGAATCCTATAAAAAAATGGCCTTGCTTCCGGAAGGCGCTCGCTTGATCGATCCGGAAGGCGAAGCTTGCGGGTTCTATTTGGACCATGAGCATGTCCCGGTTTTTTTCCTGCCCGGCGTGCCGGAGGAAGTGACGGTCCTGACGGAAAACAAGGTTCTGCCCTTGTTGCTGGCCAGGCGGTCGGAGCCGGGGGTGTTTCGGCAGAGACTTTTTAAGGTTTTCGGCCTCCAGGAAGCCGAAATCGGCGAGATGCTGGACGGTATGGCTCACGACGAATCCGGGGTCATGATCGGTTTTTATCCCAACTTTCCGGAGAATCACGTGACCGTGACGGTCAGGGCGGCCGACCAGACCCAGGCCGCGAGCGTCCTGAATCGGGTCGAGGCTGAAGTTGAAAAAAGACTGGGCAGCTATGTCATCGCCAAGGATGCCGCCACTCTGGAAGAATCGGTCGGCGTGCTTTTGCGAAGCCAAGGCCGGCGGCTGGCCGCGGCCGAATCCTGCACCGGCGGACTGATCTGTCACCGGTTGACTTCGGTGTCCGGCGCTTCGGACTATTTCGAACGGGGCCTGGTGACTTACAGCAATAAGGCCAAGCAGGAACTGCTGGGCGTTCCGGCCGAGGTGATTGAAACCCACGGCGCGGTCAGTGCGGAGACGGCCGCCCGGATGGCCGAGGGAGTGAGGGAAAGGAGCGGGACCGATCTGGGCCTGGGGGTGACCGGCATCGCCGGTCCGACCGGCGGGACCAAGGACAAGCCGGTGGGGACGGTTTTCATGGCCTTGGCCGCTCCGGAAGGCATCGGGGTCGAGCGTTTCCAGTTCACCGGCCGCCGCGATCAAATTCAAAAGATGACCGCCCAGACGGCTTTGGATTGGCTGCATCGTTATCTGATCAATGGTCAGGTCCTTTTTCGCTATTGATCTTCCCGCGGCCCTGACCGCGGAGATCCAAGTCCTCCAGGCCCATTTGCGCAACGTCGGAGCCGACGTCAGATGGACCAGGCCCGAAGGGGTCCATTTGACCTTGAAATTTTTAGGCGACCTGGCCGAAGACCTGATCGAACCCCTGGCCCAAGCCGCCGGGCGGGTCGCCGCCGGTCACGCTCCCCTGACTTTGCGAGTCTCCGGGGCCGGGGTTTTTCCGGGCCGGAGTAAACCCAGGGTGCTGTGGCTCGGTCTGGACGGCGACTTGGAACGGCTGATAAATTTGCAGAAGGACATCGAAACGGCGGCGGTCGAGTTCGGCTTCGCCCCGGAGGGCCGTCCCTTCCGGCCGCATCTGACCCTGGGGCGCTTTCGCTCGAACCGCCGCAAGAATGAATTACTGGTCCAAGTTGAACAACTGCGCCCCCGGCCCCTGGAGTTTCCGGCCGAGGAAGTCATCCTGTTCAAAAGCGATCTCAAGCCGACCGGGGCGGTTTACACCCCTCTGGGCCGTCTGCCCCTGAAGGGAGAAAAATCGGAGGACAAACCATGACCAAATCGCCGGACAAAGACCGGGCCATATCCCTGGCCATTTCCCAAATTGAAAAAGAGTTCGGCAAGGGCTCGATCATGAAACTGGGCGCCGACGAGCTGATTCGAAACATTCCAGCCATCTCCACCGGTTCATTGGCCCTGGACGTGGCCCTGGGTGTCGGCGGCATCCCCCGGGGCCGGGTAGTCGAGATTTTCGGGCCGGAGTCTTCGGGCAAGACCACCCTGGCACTGCACGTGATCGCCGAGGCCCAGAAAAAAGGCGGCGTGGCCTCCTTTATCGACGCCGAGCACGCCCTGGACGTAAGTTACGCCCGCAAGCTGGGGGTCAACACCGATGAACTCCTGATCTCCCAGCCGGATACCGGCGAACAAGCCCTCGAAATCGCGGAGATTCTCGTCCGGAGCGGGGCCATAGACGTTTTGGTCGTCGATTCCGTGGCCGCTTTGGTGCCCAGGGCCGAGATTGAGGGCGAAATGGGCGACGCCCACGTCGGCCTCCAGGCCCGGCTCATGTCCCAGGCCTTGCGCAAACTGACCGCGGCCATCGCCAAATCTTTGACCGCGGTCGTCTTCATCAACCAGATACGCATGCGCATCGGGGTTATGTTCGGCAACCCCGAGACCACCACCGGGGGCAACGCCCTCAAATTCTATTCGACCGTGCGCCTGGACATCCGCCGGATCGCCGCCCTTAAGGAGGGCCAGGACGTGGTCGGCAGCCGGACCAGAGTCAAGGTGGTCAAGAACAAGCTCGCCCCGCCTTTCAAGGAGGCTGAGTTCGACATTTTGTACGGCCGGGGTATTTCCCTCGAAGGGGATTTGATCGATATGGGCGTGGCCGCCGGGCTGGTCGAAAAAAGCGGGTCTTGGTACTCCTACGGGCCGGAACGCATCGGCCAGGGCCGGGAAAACGCCCGAAAATTTCTGTTGGACCACCCCGAGAGCGCTTCGGAACTGGAAACCAAATTGCGCGGTGCTTACGGTCTGATGGCGCCTGAGCCGGCCGAGGCCCGGCCCAGCCCGAGCGCGGAATAGACCTTCCAGATATTAAAGTTGGATAGAGTCCTGTTTTATAAACTATTATGGAATTTCCAAGGAATTATATTTCAAAAATGCCCGCAGAAACTGCGATCTAGAGGTTTATTCGGATGACCGCTGATGAGATCAGGGCCAAATTTCTGGATTTTTTTCAAAAAAACGGCCACGCCGTGGTCAAGAGTTCCTCCCTGGTGCCCAAGGACGACCCGACCCTGCTCTTTACCAACGCCGGCATGGTTCAGTTCAAGCGGATTTTTTTAGGTGAAGAGAAGCGCGACTACCGCCGGGCCTCCTCGTCTCAGAAATGCGTCCGGGCCGGAGGCAAGCACAACGACCTGGAAAACGTGGGCTTTACCGCCCGGCATCACACTTTTTTCGAGATGCTGGGCAACTTTTCCTTCGGCGACTATTTCAAGGAATCGGCCATCGAACTGGCCTGGAGTCTGCTGGTCGACGGGTACGGCCTGCCCCCGGACAAGCTCTACGCCACGATTTTCGAGAATGACGACGAGGCCTTGGAATTATGGCGTAAGGTCGTCGGGCTGCCCGAGGAGCGCATCCACCGCCTGGGCGAGAAGGACAACTTCTGGGCCATGGGCGACACGGGTCCCTGCGGGCCTTGTTCGGAAATACTGATCGATCAGGGGGCGGCCATGGGCTGCGGCCGGCCCGATTGCGCTCCGGGCTGCGACTGCGACCGGTACCTTGAGCTTTGGAACCTGGTCTTCATGCAGTTCAACCGGGACGAGAGCGGTCAAATGACCCCTCTGCCTCGGCCCTCCATCGACACGGGCATGGGCCTGGAGCGCATTTCGGCCGTGGTCCAGGGGGCTCATTCCAACTACGAGTCCGACCTTTTCCGGCCCCTGATCGGCTTTATCCAGGAACTTTCCGGGGTGGGCTATGTCTATCAATCGGAAATAGAAAAACAGGGTTCGGTCGCGCCCAGGACCAACGTGTCGATCCGGGTCATCGCCGATCATGCCCGGTCCCTGGCCTTTCTGATCGGGGACGGCGTTTTGCCCGAGAACGTCGGCCGGGGCTACGTGCTGCGGCGGATTCTCCGCCGGGCCTTCCGCCACGGGCGGCTTCTCGGCCTGAAAAAGCCCTTCCTTCATCAGACGGCCGGCCGGGTGATCGAACTCATGGGCCCCTTTTACCCGGAACTCAAGGACGGGGCCAGTTTTATCCGGAAGATCATCCTCAGCGAGGAAGAACGTTTCGCCGAAACCCTGGATTATGGTCTCAACCTGTTGTCCGAGGAAATGAACCGGGTCAAGGAATCAGGAGGGTCGACGATTTCCGGGGAAGTGGCCTTCAAGCTTTACGATACTTACGGCTTTCCCCTGGACTTGGTTCAGGACGTGGCCAAGGAAAGCGGCTTCGGCGTGGACATGGCCGGTTTCGAGGAGGCCATGACCGTTCAGCGGGCCAAAAGCCGGGCCTCGTGGAAAGGCAGCGGCGAAACGGCGGTTCCGGCTCCGGTTTCCGACCTGACGGCCTCCGGGTTCAAGGTCGATTTTTTAGGCTACCAGGAACTGGCCGCCCAATCCGAGCTTGTGCTGATAATGAAGGACGGCCGGGAAGTGGAACAAGCCGGGGTCGGCCAGGAAGTCGAACTGGTTTTTCGGGCCACGCCTTTTTACGGGGAAGCCGGCGGACAGGTCGGTGACACCGGCCGAGTCCGGGGGCCGGAAGGAGAAGTCACGGTCACGGCGGCCCAGCGCCTTCCCGGCGAGATCATCGTCCACCGGGGGCGGGTGGAAACCGGTCTGATCAGGACCGGCCGATCATATACCTTGGAGGTCTTCGAATCCCGGCGCCGGGACACCATGCGCAATCACACCGCCACCCATCTTCTTCACAAGGTCCTGCGCCAGGAACTCGGCGATCACGTCAAGCAGGCCGGCTCCCTGGTTTCGCCGGACCGCCTGCGCTTCGATTTCACCCATTTCTCCCATATTCCGCCCGAGACCCTCAACCGGATCGAGGCGAGGGTCAACCGGAAGGTCCGGGAAAACCTGCCGGTCGAGACCACCGTCATGTCCATGGATGAAGCCTTGCAGACCGGGGCCGTGGCTCTGTTCGAGGAACGTTACGGCGAGACGGTCCGGGTGGTCGGCGTGGGCGATTTTTCCATGGAGCTTTGCGGCGGCACCCACGTGGGCCGCACCGGGGATATAGGCGCTTTCCTCATAGTCTCGGAAGGTTCAACCGCGGCCGGCGTGCGCCGGATCGAGGCCTTGACCGGTCGCGGGGCCGTGGAAGCCGTCCAGCGTGATCGGGACCTGTTGAGACAAATGTCGGAAAAGATAAAATCCTCTCCCTCGGAAATCGCCGAACGCCTGGAACGCCTTCTGACTCATCAAAAGGACCTCGAACGGGAATTGGAAAGACAGAAGCAAAAGGCCGCCGCCGGGCAGACCACGGACGTTCTGGCCCAGGTGGAACAAGTGGCCGGGATCAATTTACTGGCGGTCCGGGTGGCGGCCGACAACCCTAAGGTTCTGCGGGAGATGGGCGATCAGCTTAAAGACGGACTCAAGTCCGGGATTATCGCCCTGGGGGCGGAAAGCAACGGTAAGGCGCTACTTCTGGTGGTGGTCACGGAAGACTTGCAGGAAAGGTTTCAGGCCGGCCGGATCGTCAAGGCCATGGCCGCCGAGGTCGGCGGCGGCGGCGGCGGGCGACCGGACATGGCTCAGGCCGGGGGGCCAAAGCCGGAAAACCTGGACCAGGCTCTGGCCAAAGTGCGGGAGATAGTCGGAAACTGAACGAACCGTTAGACAAATAATTTGTTGGAACAGTCATGACCGGCCCGGGTGCAACCAAAAAAATAAAAGTCCAGGTAATTGACCCGGGGTTTTTATTTCTACCCGAAATGCCCAAACCGTCGTTCCCGCGGAAGCGGGAACCCAGGTTCAATGCGGTTTTTTCCTGGACCCCTGCTGGCGAAGGGGCGACAAGATGAGGTTTGACCGGGAAGACCGTGATATAAAGACCTTGCGGCTTTAACTTTAGGATATAATGAGGGCAAAATGAAGATACTGGTCGTGGGGGGCGGCGGACGGGAACACGCCCTGGTCTGGAAGCTGGCCCAGAGCCCCAGAGTGAAAAGGATTTACTGCGCGCCGGGTAACGCCGGCATCGCCGCCCAGGCCGAATGTGTCCCGGTCGGGGCTGAAGACCTGGACGCCTTGGTCAAACTGGCCGGAGAAAAAAAAGTCGACCTGGTCGTGGTCGGTCCGGAAGCGCCTTTGACCATGGGGCTCACCGAACGACTGATCAAGGTCGGGATAAAGGTATGCGGGCCGTCGGCCGGCGCGGCTCGGATCGAAGGAAGCAAGGCCTTCGCCAAGGACCTGATGCATAAATACAATATACCAACGGCCGATTATCAGGTTTTTGACGACTACGACGCGGCCCGGACGTATATCTTGAAGAATAAGAAGCCGTTAGTGGTCAAAGCCGACGGCCTGGCCGCGGGCAAGGGTGTTCTGCTCTGCGCCGACACCGAGCAGGCCTTGGCCGCTCTGAACCGGATCATGAAGGATGTTGAATTCGGATCGGCCGGGGACCGGGTGGTGCTCGAGGAGTTTCTGACCGGTGAAGAAGCTTCGTTTCTGGTTTTCACCGACGGCAAGAGCATCGTTTCTTTACCCACTTCTCAGGATCACAAAGCCGTTTACGACGGGGATGAAGGACCCAATACCGGGGGCATGGGGGCCTATTCGCCCGCGCCGGTGGTCACGGCCAAGCTGCATGAAGAGATCATGGAGCGGATCATGCGGCCGACAATAGAGGGCCTGGCCGCGGAAGGTTATCCTTACCAGGGGGTGCTTTACGCCGGACTGATGATCGGCGAGCAGGGGCCGCAAGTTCTCGAGTTCAACGCCCGATTCGGCGATCCCGAATGCCAGCCGTTGCTTATGCGTCTCAGGTCCGACCTGGTCGACATCTTGGAGGCCGTCGTCGAGGGGCGTTTGGAGGCCGTTGAACCGGAATGGGACCATCGGACCGCCCTTTGCCTGGTCCTGGCTTCGGGCGACTACCCGGGCGCCTACCAAAAGGGTCATGTTATCAATGGATTGGATGAGGCAGCGGCCATGGAGGACGTCTTCGTTTTTCATGCCGGCACGGCCTTCAAGGACGACCTGATCATCACCAACGGCGGCCGGGTCCTGGGCGTGACCGCCCTGGGCGACGACGTGGCTCAAGCCATCGACCGGGCCTATGAAGCGGCCGGCAAGATAAGTTTCTCCGGGATGCACTACCGTAAAGACATCGGCCGCAAGGCCTTGAACCGTTAGAAAGGGAGTGATGATGAGCGGTCCGCTGGTCGGCCTGGTCATGGGCAGCGATTCCGATTTGGAGGCCATGAGCGGAGCGGCCGAAATGCTGGAAAAGTTCGGCCTGCCCTACGAAATGACCGTGGCTTCGGCCCACCGTTCCCCCGAGCGGGCCTGGGAGTACGCCCGGTCGGCCAAGGAACGCGGCCTCAAGGTCATCATCGCCGGGGCCGGTTGGGCCGCCCACCTGGCCGGGGCCATGGCTTCGGCCACCACTTTGCCGGTCATCGGCGTGCCTCTGGACTCTTCCCCGCTACAAGGTTTGGACGCTTTATTATCAACGGTTCAGATGCCCCCGGGCGTACCGGTGGCCGCCATGGCCTTAGGCAAGGGCGGGGCCCGCAACGCGGCCGTTTTGGCCGCCCAGATCATCGCCCTGTCCGACGAGGCCCTGGCGGCCAAACTGGCCGATTACAAAGCGCAAATGGCCCGGGAGGTCGAAGAAAAGGCCGGCCGGGTGGAAAAGCGTTCTTCTTTTACCAGCCGAAATCACTGACCGGATCGGAGGCGGGCGCAGGTGTTATGACCTCGCCCCGCCGGGGAGCTGATCGGGTCAACCCGCCAAAAAAATTGATCCCAAGCTAAGGCCCTCGAGGTGGGAAACAAGTTTGCTTTCTGAAGTAAAAATTATTATAATGGTGAAGTCTATCCGCCTCAATCTCATGCCGGGGGAGCTTAATTTATGAATAAAAAGATGAAAGAGGCCGTGGAGGCTTTAAGGGCGAAATACGCTGATAATCCAGGTGGATCGGAAGCCGGCTTTTCCGCTCTGACCAAGCTGGTTTCCGGCGTGACCTGCGAGGCCGTCATCCGCGATTTCCCGCCGCTGGTCATTGACGAACCGCCGGTTTTGGGCGGCTCCAATGCCGGGCCCAATCCCGTGGAACTGGTTTTGGCCGCTTTGGGCACTTGCCAGGAGATCATGTACGCCCTGATGGGGGCGTTGATCGGGGTCACCGTGGACCAGGTTGAAGTCAAGGTCACCGGTTATCTCAATCTCAAGGGACTTTTGGCCATGGACGAAGACACCCCGGCCGGATTCAGTCAAATCAGGGTGGAAACCAGGTTGAAATCCCAGGATGACCCGGAAAAGGTTAAAAGGCTTATCGAGATGGTGGAAAAGCACTGCCCGGTGCTGGACACTCTGGCCCGTCCGATCCAGGTCAACGGTAAGGCTTGGCTCAATGGGAATAAATTGAACTATTAATATCGGATAGGGGTTATGCCGTTCTGAGTTTGAAACAAAAACAAACAGCCAAGCTGTCATGGCGAGGTCCGTACCAAGCGGACCGAAGCCATCTCTCCCACCTTTGATCATCTGACCTTGATGATTCGGATGCGGTAATCGAAATGGGCTCGTATGTTAAGACGCTGAAGGTTGATGTGCTCGGGAAAGGCCGGGAAAGGATCGGCTCCGCGCACGGCCTCGACCGCGGCCTGGTCTAATAGCTGGCGGCCCGAAGGCGATTCGATGACAATACGATGCAGCTTCCCGGTCCGGTCCAAGGTGAAGACCAGGGTCAGCCGTCCGGATTCATATTTGTCCCGGGCCTCGGGCGGGAAGATCCATCGGCTTTTGATGCGGAGTTTGACTTGGCTCAGGTAGGAGAGGTATTCGGGGGCCTGGCTTTCCAAGGAAATGGTTTCCTCGTCCAGACTCGGGCCGGGGTCGGTCGAGGCTTCAGCCGAGGAGGCGGCCGTTATAACCTGGTCCGCCGAGCGGATTTTTTCGGTTTTTAAATCTTCCAGGGGAGGGGGTGACGTCTCGCGGAGATTTTGTTCGTCCGCCCTCTCGATCTCCAGGACTAAAGGCGGCGGGGTGGGGTGACGGGACTGGGGCGGAAAGAATTGCCACAAGGTCAGGGCCAGGATGTGGACCCACAAGGAGAGCACCATGGCCAGACCCACGGACAGGACCTGATGCCGCCGCCTTTCCTCTTCAGTCATTTCTGACCCACAAACGCTCCTTGCGCTTAAACCACCACCGGGTCCAGTCGGTCCTCAAAACGGCCTGGCACAGGTCTTGACCCGACGGGGTTTTCAGTCTTTTTTCCGCGTATTTCAGCCATTCGGCCGCGTAACGGTTGCCCAGGTCCTGTTTCTCCTTCAGCTCCACGATCAAGTCGAGCTGGTCGGCATCGTGGGCCAACCAGGCTTCCAGGGTTTGGACCTCCCGGAATTCGGCCAGAAGGGCCTCGATCTCCGGACCGCACGAGGCATTGGCCGCGGCGTGCTGTCCGGCCTGGGCTTCATCCACGGTCACATACTGCTTGTTGACGTAGTTCTGGTCGCCGGTCCGGGCTTCGGCCAGGTCGTGGAAAAGACAGAGGTTGAGCACTTTGTTTCGGTCGGCCCCGGGGGTGAGTCGGGCCAGGACAAAACCGATCACGGCCGTGCGGAAGGAATGTTCCGCCACGTTTTCCGAGCCGTTACCCAAAAACTGGTAACCGGTTCGAGGTGTTTTTTTGAGCATCCCGGTCTCGAAAATAAAATCGGCGGTCTGGTCCATGACCACGGCGGGGTCTTGCTTGAGCAGGCAGGCCGGGCAGATTTTCTTTCCGCGCACCCGGCTGAGGCGCGGTTCCATGACCCCTTCGCCGCATTGTTCACAAGCGATGGTCGGAAAGATTCTGGCCGGGGGGGGCAACTCGGCCGTGACTTCGGCCGATTGGAAAAGGTCCGCGTCCGGAGCTTCCAGAAGGAGTTTTTTAAAGGCCTCCCGGTCGGTGCGGCCGTCTTCCAGGGTGGGCTTGATCCGGTCACCGATGAAGACCACCCTGACCCCTCGGCCGTGAGGCCGATGGGCCAGGGTGAAGACCTGCTTGCCCCAGTCCCGAAAAATCAAGTTGCCCTTGCCGAAGGTGCAGCCGGTTAAATATTGAATCCCGTCGGCCGAACAGGAATCGTTTTCGATGATAGCCACAAGTTCTTCGTCGGCCGCCCTTTGCCCGCCCAGGCGTTCCAGACCGAGAACGGCGGCCCGGTACCCGATCAACAAGCCTGGGCAAAGGTGGCCGTGAAAGGCGACGGCTTCTCGGAGGCGGGGGTCTTTGATCTCCAACTTCATAACCATTCTCCAAAGTCAACGAATATCATAAGAGTTTATACTCCGGGCATATTTTAAATCCAGGCCCTCAGGCCCGACCGGCGGACCGGGCCTTTTCCGCCGGGAAACCGGGCAGGACTTTTTGCAGGAAGCGGCCGGTGTAAGAGCCTTCATGGCCGGCCACCTCTTCAGGCGTGCCGGTGGTAATGATCCGCCCGCCCTCGTCGCCGCCTTCCGGGCCGAGGTCGATGATATGGTCGGCGCATTTGATTACGTCCAGGTTATGTTCGATGACTACGACGGTGTTGCCCTGGTCGACCAGTCGGTTTAGCACGGCCAGCAGTTTGTTGATGTCATCGAAGTGCAGGCCGGTGGTCGGCTCGTCCAGGATATAAAGGGTCCGGCCGGTGGCCCGTTTGGACAGCTCCCGGCTGAGTTTTATCCTTTGGGCTTCACCGCCGGAGAGGGTCGTGGCCGGCTGGCCGAGTTTGATATAACCCAGGCCTACTTCTTGAATGGTTTCAAGCTTGTGGCGAATAATGGGGACATTTTGAAAAAATTCGAGGGCCTGGTTGACGGTCATGTTCAGGACGTCGGCGATGGAGGAGCCTCGATAGAGGATTTCCAGGGTATCCCGGTTGTAGCGCCGGCCTTGGCAGGCTTCACAGCGGACGTAGACGTCGGGCAGGAAGTGCATTTCGATCTTGATGATGCCGTCGCCCTGACAGGTTTCGCAGCGGCCGCCCTTGACGTTGAAGGAAAATCGGCCGGGTTTGTACCCCCGGGCCCGGGCCTCCGGCAGCCGGGCGAACAGGTCCCGGATGGGAGTGAAGAGGCCGGTATAGGTGGCCGGGTTGGACCGCGGGGTCCGGCCGATGGGGCTTTGGTCGATGTCGATGACCTTGTCTATGTAATCCAGACCTTTAACGTCTTCGACCTGGCCGGCCCTTTCCTTGGAGCGATAGAGCCGTTGGGCCAGGGCCTTGTACAAGGTTTCGATGACCAGGGTGGATTTGCCCGAGCCGGAGACCCCGGTCACGCAGGTCATTGTTCCCAAGGGGATGGCCACCGTGAGGTTCTTGAGGTTGTTTTCCGAGGCCTTTTCCAGGACGATGGCCTCCGGTTTGATCGGCCGCCTTCGTTCGGGGACCTTGATCTCCTTGCGGCCGGACAGGTACTGACCGGTCAGGGACGGTTCGCTCCGAACCAGGTCCTGGGGCGTTCCACTGAAGACGACGTGGCCGCCGTGCCGCCCGGCCCCCGGTCCCATATCCAAAACCCAGTCCGCCGACAGGATGGTTTCCGCGTCGTGCTCGACCACCAAAACCGTGTTGCCCAGGTCGCGCATCTTTTTCAAGGTGGCCAGCAAACGGGCGTTGTCCCTCTGGTGAAGGCCGATGGAGGGCTCGTCCAAAATATAGATCACCCCGACCAGGCGGGAGCCGATCTGGGTGGCCAGGCGGATGCGCTGGCCTTCCCCGCCGGAGAGGGTGGCCGAACCGCGATCCAAAGTCAGGTAGTCCAAACCCACGTCACCCAAAAAGGTCAGTCGTTCGTTGATCTCCTTGATCACCCGCCGGGCGATTTCCATTTCCCGGTTGGACAGCCGCAGATTCTGAAAAAACGTCCGGGCCTGGGCCACGGACATGGCGATGACCTGATTGATGGTCAGGTCTCCGACCTTGACCGCCAGGGCCTCCGGCCGCAGCCTGGCCCCCAGGCATTTGGGGCAGGGCCGGTGGTTCATGTATTTTTCGATCTCTTCCCGAATGGTCAGGGAATCGGTTTCCCGGTAGCGCCGCTCGAGATTGGGAATGATCCCTTCGAAGGGCCGGTGATAGAAATGCCGCCGGTCTTCCTTTTCAAAAAAGAAGCGGATTTCTTCCCGTCCCGAACCCTGGAGAATCACCTCCTTGACCTTGGCCGGCAGGTCTTTGTACGCCGTGTAGATATCGAAGTCATAGTGGTCGGCCAGGGTTTGGAGCATCTGGATGTAGTAGACGGAACTGGAGTGGGCCCACGGGGCCACGGCTCCCTCCCGCAGGGAAAGTTCCGGATTGGGCACGATCAGGTCGGGGTCGAAATACATCATCGACCCCAGTCCGTCACAGGCCGGACAGGCCCCTTGGGGGCTGTTGAAAGAAAAGAGCTGGGGGGTGAGTTCGGGGTAGCTGAGGCCGCAATGGTCGCAGGCGAAACGTTCGCTGAAAAAGAGTTCGCCCTGGCCGGCCACCTCGATAACCACCTGGCCCTCGGAGGTGCGCAGGGCCAGTTCGAGCGAATCGGTCAGCCGGCGACTCACCCCGTCCTTGACCACCAGCCGGTCGACCACTACTTCCAGGGTGTGCTTCTTTTTTTTATCCAGTTGGATCGGTTCGTCCAGGTTGTGCATCCGGCCGTCGACCCTGACCCGGATGAAGCCGTCCTTGCGCATCTTCTCCAGAAGTTTGCCATGTTCACCCTTGCGGCCGATGACCAGGGGGGCCAGGATCACCACTCTGGACCCGGCCTCCAGGGCCAGTACACGGTCGACGATTTCTTGAACGGTCTGCGAGGCGATTTCCCGGCCGCAGTTATAACAGTAAGGGCGGCCGACCCGGGCGTAGAGGAGACGGAGATAGTCGTAAATCTCGGTGACCGTGCCCACGGTCGACCGGGGGTTTTTGCTGGTGGTCTTCTGTTCAATCGAGATGGCCGGGGACAGGCCCTCGATGATGTCCACGTCGGGCTTGTCCATCTGTTCGAGGAACTGCCGGGCGTAAGCCGAAAGGGATTCGACATAGCGGCGCTGGCCCTCGGCGTAGATGGTGTCGAAAGCCAGGGACGATTTGCCCGAACCGGACAGGCCGGTGATGACCACCAGTTGGTCCCTGGGTATCTCGACGCTGATGTCCTTGAGGTTATGCTCCCGCGCGCCCCGGACCACGATCTTTTTCTGGGCCATCTATCCCGCCTTTTCCTGAACCTAAGGAAAAAGTCGAACCAAATTATTTAGTATGGCACTGGAGAGCGATTGTTGCAAGAAGAAGAGAAACCAGAAGTTAACCAACTAGTCGACAGAGGCGTTTTTCGCCTCTATCCGTCCGGCCGATGGAACCCGGGCCGCCCATCATTGATTGACTGGGCCAAGCGTTTTAGCCGGATTATGAAAACCCGGCCTCTGCGGGGTCCAAACGCTTATGCAAAAGGCCGGGAACGGCCCGTTTCAATCGACTCTGAAGAAAGAATCCTTTTTAGCGTTGCAGACCGGGCAGTTGTCCGGCGGCTCGCCTTCGCAGGTATAACCGCACAAGGGGCAGACGTAATAGACCACCTCGCGGACCTGGTCCAGGCTCTTCAAGCCCTCCTCGAACAGTCCGGCGTGGACTTTTTCCACTTCGTTGGCGTAACGGAAGGTTCTTTCGGCCTTTTTATCGCCCTCTTCCTTGGCCGCCTCGATCATGGCCGGGTACATCTTGGTGAACTCGTGGGTCTCGCCGGAGATGGCTTCTTTCAGATTGTCCGCCGTAGCCCCGATTCCTCCCAAGACCCTGAGGTGGGCGTGGGCGTGGACGGTTTCCGCTTCGGCGGCGGCCCGAAACAGCTTGGCGATGTGGGGGTGGCCTTCCTGGTCGGCTTTCTTGGCAAAGGCCAGGTAGCGGCGGTTGGCCTGGGATTCGCCGGCAAAGGCCTCTTTAAGATTTTCCTCGGTCTTGGACATTTTGTTCTCCTTTTTGAAATAATGGCCAAATTATTTTTGATATATAACAAAACAAGGTCATGGCGAGGCGACCCGCTATGGGCGGGGCGACGAAGCAATCACTTGGTTTTAATAGAGATTACTTCGGTCCGCCTGTAGCGGACCTCGCAATGACAGCCCGGGCATTTGGTTTTATTTCAAACTCAAATTGGAATAATTGCCTATAGCAGCGGCTAGTCTTCGAGTATCTGAATCGGACCGCGCCGTTGTTTGGTTCGGCTTCGCTCACGCTTGGCCTCCAGCCGGCGTTTCTTCGACTCCCTGGTCGGCCTGGTTGGCCGCCGAACCTTTGGTTTTTCCGCGGCCCGGCGGATCAAGCGGACCAAACGGTCCAGGGCGTCCCGGCGGTTGCTCTCCTGGGTCCGAAACCTCTTGGCCTCGATGACCAAGACGCCCTCTTCATTAACCCGCCGGCCGGCCAGACGGATCAAACGCTGGCGAACGTCTTCGGGTAAAGACGGCGAGTGGGCCGCGTCAAAGCGGAGCTGGACCGCCGTGGCCGTCTTGTTGACCTTCTGCCCGCCCGGACCCGAAGCCCGGATGAAGTCCTCCTTAAGTTCGCTTTCGTCCAGCCGTATGTCCTGGGTGACTTGGATCATTGTTTTTTACTTCATCCCGATCACCCAGAGGGCGAAGCCGAGGTTGGCCATTTCCCATCGCCACCGGGCGGTCCATAGATCCATGAAGGCCGTCAGGGCTTGGTTGTCCGGCTCTTGTTTTTTCAGGCGGGCCATGTCCTTCTGCTGCAATTCCCAGGCGGCCTCCCAACCGGACCGGCCGTCATCCAAAATATCGAGCACCTGTCCGATTTGGTTCAAGGCGTTTGTGGTTTCCTCTTTAATTGTTGAAACTTGACCCTCGGGGTCGACGGTGTCTCGGTCAAGAAGATAGGGCTGGCCGATGACCAAATGACCTCCGGAACAAACCAGGGGTTTGACCGCGGCCAGGCCGGTTTCCAGGGAGTCCCAGATGATGGTCATGCCTCCCACGACCAGAACGGCGTCCCATTGTTCCTTGGTCTCGGCGGCGAAACGGGCCGCATCGTCCAGCCGGAAGCGGCAATTTTCGTAAAGTCCGGAATATTCGGCCCTGGACCAGGCCTCGCGGATAAAGTCGGGCATGAGGTCGACCCCGGTCAGGTTGACCTTATAGGTCCGGACCAGGGGCAGGGAGACGCCGCCCTTGCCGCAGGCCAGGTCCAGGACGCGTTGGCCGGGTCTGAGGTCCAGCCTCCGGCCCAGATGGCGGACCGTTTCGGGCAGGATGGGATTAAGGACGGTCATTTCGAGATGCATTTCCGCCAGGAAGGGAATGATCGCCGGTTCGAGGCCCAGGCGGTCGGCCAGGGACTGGTACGCCTCTTTCTCGTTCAATTGGACACCTCGTTTGAGTTGATGCTTTTAACTCAAAAACTTCAGGATAAAGCTTATATACGGCTCAACGGCTATCATCAGCCGACCGGATTGTCAAGTGGCCCGTCTCAGATTAAGTTAACCATTCTAATGAACCGGGTCAATTCCACCGCTTTGAATATGGCCGGTGGGAGTAGATTCCTGCTTTACCCGGAATGACGCATATTTCCTGACGTCATTCCCGCGCAAGCGTCAATCCGGGCCATCAATGACTGATGGAATGCAAATTAAGTGAGACTTGACTTTTGTCTTGGCGGGGTATTTAGATTCGCCATGGACTTTTTGCTATCCCTACCGGCGCTGGTGAAAGTGATTTCGGCCTTCGGCCTGATCCTTCTCCTGACCCGAACCAAAGTCCCCTTGAGCGGAGCCCTTCTGGTCGGCGGAATCATATTGGGCCTGATGACGGGCATGACCTGGGCCGGGATAGCCGCCACCCTGGTCAGCGCCTTTTTGGAGGCTCAGACCCTTTCCCTGGCCCTGATCGTGGGCCTGATCCTGATCATGAGTCGGCTGATGAACGATTCCGGTCATTTGGACCGTCTGGTCGCCAGTTTTGCCGGCGTGGTGCGAAGCGTCAGGGTCTCGAGCATGGTCATGCCGGCCCTGATCGGACTGCTGCCCATGCCTGGCGGGGCTTTGTTTTCGGCCCCCATGGTCGAGGCGGCCAGCCGGGGGACCAATCTCGACCCGGAACTCAAAGCCATGATCAATTATTGGTTCCGCCACATCTGGGAGTACTGGTGGCCCCTTTATCCCGGATTTGTGCTGGCGGTGAGTCTTCTGGGGGTCGAACCCTGGTCGTTCATGGCTTTCCAGTCTTCCCTGACCCTTGTTTCCGTGCTCGGCGGGGCCTGGTTCATAATCCGGCTGGTCCCCCGCACGGGACCGACCGAAAAAGACGGTCCCAGCCGGACCCAAGGACGCTGGACCGAATTCGGACGCGAGGCCCGGCCTATTATATTCTTGGTGTTGACCATTCCGGCCGTGGCCCTGCTCAAGTGGGCCACCGGTCTGGCTTTGCCGCCCCTGACCGCGGTCTTTCTCGGCCTGGGGCTCTGCCTGGCGATGGTCCTTTGGCAGAATCACATCACCGCCGCCCGGGCCGCCCGGTCCATTCTGGACAAATCCCTGCCGCCCATGCTCCTCCTGGTCTTTGGCATAATGGGCTTCAAGGGCATTCTGGTGGAAAGCCGGGTGGTGGCCGAAATCCAGACGGAAATGGCCGCCTTCGGCATCCCGCCGGTCCTGATCATCTTGCTTTTGCCTTTCCTGTCCGGATTAATCACCGGCATTGCCATCGGTTTCGTCGGCTCGTCTTTTCCCCTGATCGTCCCCCTGTTCGCCCAACATCAGGGCCTGGAGTTCCTGGCTTACGGGTCCCTGGCCTTCACCTTCGGCTTCATGGGCATGATGCTCTCTCCGGTCCATCTCTGCTTCATGTTCAGCAGCGACTATTTTTCCGCCAGCCTCTTGAAGGGCTACCGATATTTGGCCGGCCCGGTCTCGATGGTCTTGGCTGCGGCCCTGATTTTTTTCAGCCTGGCCAGATGGGTCTTTTAAATATTTTATAAAATTTTTATTCAGCGGCTGCTCCTTTATCGGCACTATTCGATGGAAGGCTCCCCCAAATCCGAGGTCTGACGACCGGGGCCATGAAATGAACAGCCCAGGCCGAACCCCGAGTTCGCCCTTGGTTTTCCGAATAATAAGGAAGGGCCGGGAACATTTTTGGTTGACGCCTCGTTTGTTAATGAGTTAAGCAAGGTTACAATTTCAATGAATTAGACTAGTCTGGAGCAAGAGAGGCCGAAGTTAGTCATGGAAAAGTACGAGCACCGCGCTATTGAAGACAAATGGAGCAGACGATGGGAGGAATCCAAGCTCCACCAGCTTGATCTCCACCGGGCGTCCAAACCTTTTTACAACCTGATGATGTTTCCATACCCTTCGGCCGAGGGTCTGCACGTGGGCAACGTTTTCGCCTTTGTCGGCTCCGACATCCAGGGCCGGTTTTATCGGATGCGGGGCTGGGACGTGTTCGAACCGATCGGTTTTGACGCCTTCGGCATCCATTCGGAAAACTACGCCCTGAAAATCGGGACCCATCCCGCCCGGATGGTCCCCAAGAACATTGAAAATTTCACCGAAAACCAGCTCAAGCGCATCGGCAACATGTATGACTGGACCCACACCGTGGACACCACCAACCCGAATTATTACCGCTGGACCCAATGGCTTTTCATTCAATTATACAAAGCCGGCTTCGCCTACCGGGCCAAGGCCCCGGTCAATTGGTGCCCGTCCTGTAAAACGGTCTTGGCCTCGGAACAGGTCATCAACGGGGCCTGCGAACGTTGCAGCACCGAGGTGTCCAAGAAGGAGATGGACCAATGGTTCTTCAAGACCACGGCCTTCGCCCAGAAGCTTTTGGACAACCTGGACTGGATCGACTGGTCGGAAAAGACCAAGGTGGCTCAGCGCAACTGGATCGGCCGCTCCGAAGGGGCCCAGGTGGTCTTTCGGCTGGAGGGGATGGACCAGGCCTTCGAAATCTTCACCACCCGGCCCGACACCCTGTTCGGGGTGACCTACATGGTCTTCGCCCCGGAGCACCCCCTGCTCGACCGGCTGGTTTCAAGGGAACAGCGTCCGGCCTTGGACGAGTACCGGTCCCGGGTCGACCGGATGACCGAGATCGAGCGTCAGGCTGAAGGGACGGAGAAGACGGGGGTTTTCACCGGGGCCTATGCCCTCAACCCGGTCAACGGCGAGAAGGTGCCGATCTGGGTCTCGGACTATGTCTTGATGGGTTACGGGACCGGGGCGATCATGGCCGTCCCGGCCCACGACCAGCGTGACTTCGAGTTCGCCCGGAAGTTCGGTCTCGAAATCAGGACGGTTATTTCCCCGGACGGTCGGGTCCATCCCTTGGAACAGGCTTATGTGGGCGAAGGGGTCCTGGTCAATTCCGGACCTTTCAACGGGGTCCCGTCGACCGAAGGCCTCCGCCGGGTGACCGAATGGCTGGCCGAAAAGAACCTGGCCCGGTTCCAGGTCAATTACCGGCTCAGGGACTGGTGCATCTCCCGGCAGCGCTACTGGGGACCGCCTATTCCGATGATTCACTGCGACCGGTGCGGCGTACTGCCTGTGCCGGAATCCGACCTGCCGGTCAGACTGCCCGAGCTGGAGGACTATCAACCCGACGGCTCCGGGATGTCGCCTCTTAAAAGATCCGCTGAATTCTATCACACCAACTGTCCGGAGTGCGGCCGACCGGCTCATCGCGAGACCGACGTTTCCGACAACTTTCTTTGCTCGGCCTGGTACTTCTACCGTTACCCCTCGACCGATTTCGACGACCGGGCCTTTGATCCTCAACTGACCGGGAAATGGCTGCCGGTGGACCTGTACGTGGGCGGCCATGAGCACGCCGTCCTTCATTTGCTCTATTCCCGATTTATTTGCATGGCCTTCCACGAGATCGGCCTGGTGGATTTCGAGGAGCCCTTCAAGAAGTTCGTGGCTCACGGCCTTATCGTCCGGGAAGGGGCCAAGATGAGCAAGTCCAAGGGTAACGTGGTCAATCCGGACGATTTTATCAAGGAACTGGGGGCGGACGCCTTTCGGGTCTACCTGATGTTCATGGGCGACTACCTGGAGGGCGGCGATTTCCGGGATGAGGGCGTCCGGGCCATGCGCGGTTTTTTGGATCGGGTCTGGACCAACCTGGCGTTCGTGGCCCCGGCTTCCCTCGAACCAGGCGAACCGACCGACTCCGAGACCCTGTATTGGCTTCACCGGACCATCAAGGCCGTGACCCAGGACATCGAACGGTTTTCTTACAACACGGCCCTGGCCAGGCTCATGGAGCTGCTCAATCACATCGGCAAGGCCGAAGTCCGCCATCGGGTCGTCTTCGAAACCTTCCTGAAGCTGCTCTCGCCCTTCGCCCCCTATATTTGTGAAGAAATCTGGGAGCGGTTGGGGAACAAAGACAGCATCTTCAAGCAGTCCTGGCCCGGTTACGTGGAAAAATACACCATCCTGGACATGATCGAATACGTGGTCCAGATCAACGGCAAGGTCCGGGCCAAGCTAGAGATGGAAGTGGACCTGAACGAGGCGGAGATCGAGAGCCGGGTCTTGGCTGAACCCCATGTTCAAAAATGGCTGGAAGGCAAGAAGATAGTCAAGAAAATTTTTGTGCCCAACAAGCTGGTCAACCTGGTGGTTAAATGACTTGATATTTGTGGGTTGAACGTTTGAACCTCACCTTGATCCTTAAATAAAAACGGCGGGTTTCAATGACCCGCCGTCTTGGTTCGATGGAGGCTCTCTTAATGGGCGAATTTGCGCCGCAGGCCGGCCAGCCCTAATAATCCGCACCCCAGAAGCAGAATAGGCGCGGGGGCCGGGGTCTCGGGCGAGTCGGGGGTCTCCGGGACGAGGCTCGCGCCTCCGATGATGTCGTTGGCGCAATTGGCATTGGCGAAGAAAAGCCTGATTTCAGAACCCAGGTCGTCCCCGAAGACCGAGGTATTGACTTGGACCGTATAAAGGAAGTCGGCCTCGTGCCCGCTCAGCGCCGTTTTGGACAGCGAAGCGTCCCCCACGTAATTACCGGTTTTTATTTCAACAATGGGCGAGGGGGCCAGGTTGTTCGTCCCCCAGTATTCGCCGTATTCCCAAATGCCGATGGTTTTACCTTCCAGAAAATCCTTCGAGGTCAGCCAGCTCACGCCCGAGTAAACCTTGGCAGCCTGGACGACGTTCTTGGAAGAATCGGTTGTCATGTCAATCCCATATTCATATAGCCCGTCGAGGTCCAGGTCCAGGGCCAGGTCGGCCAGGACTATGCTCACTCCACCCGCGTTTTCGTAACCGTTGAAATCGGTGTAAATGTCGAAAAACAGCCAGCCTTCCAGCCGCCTTATGTCGATGCCGTACACATTGTACCCGGCGCCGATGGCGTCGATCATGCCTCGGTGAACGTTGTCGTTGGTCCAGCCTCGACCGACCAGAGTGGCATCGTTAATGGTATAAGCCGGAACTGAACCTGCCCCGAAGACGATGACGAGGCCCGCGATCAAACAGGCGAGCATAATCCTTTTCATTTTTTCCTCCAACTGATCCAATCGCTCTTACGGAAATATTATATTCGGGTGAGCTACCTATGCATACTGTCAGAAATTGTGAGCCCCCCCTTGAAAGAAGTCAATACGAAGAAAGTATTATTTTCGCGGGGTTTTTATGGGAAACTTCTCTCCAATTCTAGTACTCTTTTCGTATCGGTTTTCTAGTCATATCAGATCGGCTCTTATCGAATGCCCGCTACGTGGCCGCCAAAACGTCAATATATCCGGCTGAAAATGAATTATAACCACAATATGTGGAAAAAAGTCCAAGACGGAAGATTTGATTGGACCTCCGTTCTTCGCCTGACTGAAAAAGTTGCTTGACACTTTGCTTTGGGGAGTATAAATTAAGAACAAAACAAGGCACGAAGCCTGATTTATAAAACGAATTTAGATTAAATAAACAACCAGGTCACGAAGGCCAAGGAAAGGTTCCCCGAGGGAGCTCTATTTGGCCTTTTTTATTTGGCCGGCGGCCGCCCGGGGAAATGAATCAGACATTCATGAGGAGGTTAAACCGGTGAAAAAAACATTTTGGATTACGGTTTTGATTTTTATCTGGACCTTCGTGACCGCCGCCGCGGCCTGGGCCCATTTCGGCATGATAATCCCTTCGGACCAGATGGTCATGTCCGGGGAAAACCAGACGGTTAAGCTGGACATCAGGTTCTGGCATCCTTTCGAAGGCAAGGGTATGAATTTGGAGAAGCCTGCGGCCTTCGGCGTGGCGACCGATGGCCGAAAGGTCGACCTTTTACCGACCCTGAAGGAGAAAAAGATCGGCGACCATCAGACTTGGGCGGCGGAGTATAAGATCGGCCGGCCCGGACTGTACGTCTTTTACCTGGAGCCGAAACCATACTGGGAGCCGTCCGAGGATTGCTTTATCGTTCACTACACCAAAGCTTGCGTCGCCGGGTTTGGCGAGGAAGAAGGCTGGGACCAGCCCATCGGGCTGAAGACCGAGATCGTTCCGGTCAGCAAACCTTATGGCCAATACGCCGGCAACATTTTCCAGGGCCAGGTTCTCCTCAACGGAAAGCCGGTGCCCTGGGCCGAGGTGGAAGTGGAATACTTTGTGGAGCAGGGCCAAGGCCAGGCGCCTAGTGACTACATGGTCACCCAGACCATCAAGGCCGACCCCAACGGCATTTTCACCTATGCCGCGCCCAAGGCCGGCTGGTGGGGCTTCGCCGCCTTGTCCACCGACGAAAAGAAAATCAAGCATGAGGGTCAGGATAAAGACGTGGAGATCGGGGCCGTGATCTGGGTCAGGTTCCACGAAATGAAGTAGGACCGCAACCGGGCGGCCCGGCCTGGTTCGGTCCGCCCAAAATAAATAAGGACCACACCATGCACATTTCCGAAGGCGTTCTTTCCGGACCGGTTCTCCTGTCCGGGGCGGCCCTGGCCGCGGCGGGGACGGCGGTGGGACTCAAGAAGCTGGACTACGACCGCATCCCCCAGACGGCCATCCTTTCGTCCGCCTTTTTTGTGGCCTCCCTGGTTCATGTGCCCATCGGGCCGTCGAGCGTCCATTTGATCCTCAACGGCCTTCTGGGTTTGCTCCTGGGCTGGGCGGCCTTCCCGGCCATCCTGATCGCCTTGGCCCTCCAGGCCGTCCTCTTTCAGTTCGGCGGCCTGACTTCCCTAGGCGTCAACACGTTCAACATGGCTCTGCCGGGGGTGATCTGTTTTTATCTTTTCGGGTCCTGGGCCAGGGGCGAGAGACTGTTCCTGGCCGTCTTGGGCTCTTTTCTGGCCGGCTCCGGGGCCATTTTCCTCTCTAGCCTCCTGATGGGGCTGGCCCTGGTTTGCGCCGGGGAATCTTTTCTAGGTGTGGCGGGCGCCATCATGGCCGCTCATCTGCCGGTCATGATCGTGGAAGGCCTGCTGACCGCTGTCTGCGTCCAGTTCCTCAAAAAGGTCAGGCCGGAGGTTTTAAATGCGATCTATGTCCATTAATCGGATCGGGCCGGGGATTCCGGTCCTGGTGTTATTTTTGACCTTGGTCCTGGTCCCGGCCGTCCCGGCGCTGGCCCACAAGGTTTACTTGTTCGCCTGGGTTGAAGGCGACCAGGTCATGGTCGATAGTTACTTCAGCAAAGCCAAAAAGGTCCAGGGCGGCAAGATCATCGTCTATGACTCTTCCGGCCGAAAGCTGCTGGAGGGTCTGACCGACGATCAAGGCCGATTCTCTTTCAAACCGCCTCAAAAGGCGGACCTGCACCTGGTGGTCGAGGCCGGGATGGGACACCAAGGCGAGTTTCTGTTGCCCGCCGGCGATTTGCCCGAAACGACGGCCGAAGCTCAGCCGGATACAGCTTCCGTCCAATCCGGGGCGGCTTCTTTCCGGACCATGGTCAGCCCGGCCGAGGCCGTTCAAATCGACCCCGACCAGATCAAGAAAGTGGTGGAACGGGCCCTGGACGAACGACTTGGTCCCTTGGTTCGATCCATCGCCGAACTAAGGGAAGACCAAGGCCCGGGCCTGACGGAAATAGTTGGCGGGATCGGCTATATTTTTGGTATTATGGGCCTGTTTATGTATTTCCGCCGAGGGAAAAGTTAGACCGCGCCCCGGCTGAAGGGTAGGCCCTAAGTGCATCTGGAAGAATTCGCCGCCGGTTCGTCCTTTATCCACAGACTGGACCCGAGGGTGAAAATCGTCTCGGCCGGGATGTTTTCCATCATGGTCGCCTTGGCCGATCGATTCGCCGTCCTGACGGCGGCGCTGGCGGTGTCGGCGCTTCTGGTCGGCTTGGCCCGTCTGAGTGGGCGGCGGGTGCTGGTCCGCCTGGCCCTGGTCAATGTCTTTGTTTTACTTCTCTGGTTTTTTCTGCCCTTTTCCCATCCCGGCCAAGTCCTCTTTCGGTTGGGGCCATTGGAGGCCACCAGGGAAGGGATGCTCCTGACCTTGGCCATCACCTTGAAATCCAACGCCATCATCCTGGCGGTTATCGCCTTGCTGGCCACCTCGACGGTTTTTTCGCTGGTTCATGCTCTCCGGCATTTGAAGGTGCCCGACAAGCTGGTCAACCTCTCATTTTTCACTTTTCGTTACTTCCAGGTCATCCACCGAGAATACCTTCGTTTAAGGGCGGCCATGCGGGTCCGGTGCTTCCGGCCCCGGACCGACCGGCATACTTACCGCAGTCTGGCCTACCTGGTCGGCATGCTCCTGGTGCGCAGTTTCGACCGGTCCGAACGAGTCTACCAGGCCATGCTCTGCCGGGGTTACCAGGGTCGATTCTGGATACTCGACCACTTCTCCCTCCAGCGCCGGGACCTGGTCTTCCTGGGAGGGATAGCCCTTTTCACTTTGGCCATGGCGGCGGGGCAATGGTCCACTCTGCTCCGCTGATCCGCCTGGAGGGCCTCTCTTTCGCTTACAACCACCACCGCCCGGTGCTCGACCGGGTGGACTTCGCTGTTTTCCCGGGGGAACGAGCCGGACTGATCGGCCCCAACGGTTCGGGCAAGACCACTCTGTTCCATATCATCATGGGGCTGCTCAGTCCGAACGAGGGCCGGGTGGAAATCTTCGGGCGGGAGCGGCGGGCCGAGACTGATTTCCAAGAGGTCCGAACCAGGATCGGCTTCCTGTTCCAGGACGCCGACGACCAGCTCTTTTGCCCGACCGTGGCCGAAGACGTGGCCTTCGGCCCTCTCAACCTGGGCAAGAGCCACCCCGAAGCCAGGGCCATAGTGCGAGAGACCTTGAATCGGCTGGGGCTGGCCGGATTCGAAGACCGGATCACCTACAAACTTTCAGGCGGAGAAAAAAAACTGGTCGCCCTGGCCACGGTTCTGGCCATGAAGCCCGAGATGCTTCTTTTAGATGAACCCACTTCCGGCCTGGACGAAAAGACCAGGGAAACCATCATCAAGGTCCTAAGTGAATCCAACCTGCCCTACCTGATCATCTCTCACGACCGGGATTTTCTATCCCGAATCGCGACTAGCCTTTTCCGAATGGAAAACGGCCGGTTAACCGGAACCGGCCCCTGACCCTGATCGCCTTTTAAGACCGGGGCGGAGGGACCTGAATCCCTTCGAATCTTTTTTGGATCATCCTCGATGTTGAGGTCGAGATGGGGATAATTGTAAAAAATACTTCATATTAACTGTTTTTACCATGCCAGCGAATTATTCCTTGTCCGATCCCTTCAAATTCCCCCCGCCCGACCCCGGGTTGGCCGGTCTGGCCGATCGGAACCTGATTTTCAAGGTCGGAGGCGATCAGGCCGGCCGGCGGCTGGACCAGTTCACGGCCGCCGCCACCGGCCTTTCCCGAGGGCTGGTTCGATCCTTGATCGATTTCGGTTCGGTTTGGGTCCGGGGCAAGGTCTGCCGGCAACAGTCCCGAGAGCTTCAGCCGGGCGATTGGGTGACGATCCAGGTTCCGGCCTATGGTCCGGTCCGTTTTTACGAAGCCGACCCGGCCCGGATTCTTTATGAGGACGACCAACTTCTGGCCTACGACAAGGAAGCCGGCCTTCCTTGCCAGCAGACCCCTTATGACGGTTACAATCACCTCTACGCGGCTTTACAGCGCCGGAAGGGCGGGTACCTGGCCCTGCATCACCGCCTGGATCGTCTGACTTCCGGGGTGATGGTGTTTGCCTTGAGCCGCCGGGCCAACGGCCCCTTAAGTCGCCAGTTCCGCGAGGGGCTGGTGAACAAAGTCTATCTGGCTGTCGTCCAAGGTCGCCCCCCCCAGGATCAATGGCAGGAAGACCGGCCCATCGCCAAGCTCGCCGGCCGGTATTGCTGTCCGCCCGACAGACAAGGCAAGTCGGCCCGGAGCGAGTTCCAGGTCTTGGCGCGCGGCCCGGACCGCAGCCTGGTCCAGGCTCGGCCTCTCACCGGTCGCACTCACCAACTCCGACTGCACCTGACGGCGGCCGGTCATCCCATTGTAGGCGATCAAACCTATGGCGGTCCGCCGGCCGGCCGGTTGATGCTGCACGCCCGGAGTTTGACCCTCGAACATCCCCGGACCGGCGAGCCCCTGATAATCCAGGCCCCGATTCCTCCCGGCTTTTCAACCGCGAGCCTTAAGGACGATCAAATATTATAAATTTTATCAGTATCCGATTAATTTCTGAAAAGAACGGGCGGACGAACGTTGACCCTGACTTCCTTGACGCCTTCAATCGTCCGGGCGATTTCCTGGATTTGATTGGTAATATCTTCTTGTCGGCTCAAATCCCCCAAGACGTCGACGAAGGCCGCCCCGTCCCGCGCCGTAACCGAAATCGAGGGGAATGACGTCACCAGCCCGGCCTTGACTCTGGCGGCCAGGGTCAGATTTTCCAGGTCCTGTCTGGACCGGGGGGTGGTTTGAAATTGAGGCTTGGACACGGCTTGGCGGATCAAATCCACTGCGTCGTTTACGGTTAGTTTTTGAATATGAAGGACCAGATCATAAAGTCCGGGATCGGCGGTGTCGATGCCATAGAGAGCCAGACTCCACTTGCGGCGCTCCAGGTCGTCCTTTTTCAGGATAGCCAAGGCTTCCTCGGAAGAAACCTTCTCCCGGTCCATGACCACCTTGACCCGATCCTCGACATCGGCCAGAATTCTGACCTTGAGGACGTGAGAGAGGTCCCGAAGAAAGAAGTGCCCGGCCCAACCGTGATAAACCACGTTGTCCTGACCGGCTCTTTCCAATAAAGCCTTCTCGATATAGGCCCGGTATTTTTCCTTGCCGTAAGTGAACCGCTCCAGTACGGACGGGGCGTCGTGCAGGGCCCGGACGAGCTTGATTTCCGGGATGTTAAACTCCTTGGAGGCTTCAACCAGGATTTCTCGGGAAAAGCAATCGAAACCCATTTTTTTGGCCACGCCCTCGGCTACCTCTCGGCCGTGACTGAAAGAACCTCTGGAAATAGTGACGATAGCCATGAAAGCACCTCCGGTGGATGATCAAATTTTGTAATATTTGTGAAAACATACCACCAAAACAGGCGGTCCGCAATAGGTTATATTGTTAAAATAAGGACAAGATCGGCTCGGGCCGGCCAAGACCTCCAAGAGCGGCCGTTATACCCGGCTCGCTCGGAGGAAAAAACCGCAATCCATCAGTCCTTGGTTCGGCCGGAGAGGAAAAGGCGGGGAATGCCCTGTTCATTGGATGGTCGCCACGGGTCTCTTTATCTTGTTGCAGTTTAATTGAGGTAAATGTTACAGAAGGATTAAGCGAACTAGTTGACGACCGCCTATGAAAATGGAACAAACCCGGGGCACCAACGAACAGGAAAGGCCGGAGGAAAACCGGCCGGAGCCGGCGGGGACCGAGCCGTCCGAAGGGATTATCATCAACGAAGTCCAGCTTATTCTGGCGGAAAAAAGGACTTCCCTGTCGGCCATGCGCACGGGCATAGCCGTTTTTGCCCTGCCTTTATCGGTCTTGAGTTTTCTGGTGGCGACGTCCAAGTATTACGATGTCACTCAGGTGATGCCCTTACTCATACCCCTGCTGTCGATTTCCTTGGCCCTGGTCATTTTGGGCGCCTACTTGATTATTCGGGCCATGCACCGAATCAAGCGACATGATCGGCTGATTCTCGAGCTTAAGAAAAAACATGCCAGGATAGCCGAGTTCATCATCGACTGAGGTCCGCCGCCCGGTCGATCCAGGTCTCCGGCGGATTTTAACGAGTTCAACGAAGGGTTTTCCATTTTAATATATTCAAGCACAGGGGTCGGAGATGTCCCAGGAAGAGTCAAGCGTATCGCCAGCCTCGGATCGGTTGGGCCCGGTGCTGGCCCTCCAAGGCAGCCCCCGCCGGGGGGGCAACACGGACCGCCTTTTGTCCGAAGTCCTGGGGGCGGCCGCCGAAAGAGGTCTGACGGCGGAGAAAGTGGTCATCCGGGACCTGAAAATTTCCCCTTGCCTGGAAATTTATCGATGTGTCAAGGACGGTCGATGCGGGATCGAGGACGACATGACCCCGCTTTACGCCAAACTGTCGGCGGCCCGGATCGTGGTCGTGGCCACGCCGATCTTTTTTTACGGCCCCAGCGCCCACCTCAAGACGGTGATCGACCGCTGTCAAGCCCTTTGGGCCAAAAAATACGTGCTTAAAGACTCGGCGCCGGTTCAAAGGGGCCGGGGCTACCTCGTCGCTGCCGGGGCCACCCGGGGACAGAAGCTTTTCGACGGCCTGCTCCTGACCATCAGGTATTTTTTCGATGTCTTGAACCTGGACTTGGCCGGGCAAGTGCTGGTCCGGGGAGTGGATGCGGCCGGGGAGGTCGAGCGGCGGCCGGAAGTCTTGGCCGAGGCCAGGGCCATGGGGGCGGCCATGGCCGAGTTTGGGGGGAATCGCTGAGGTAGAATCAGGAGCGATATGGCCGCGAGGCGGAAAGGAGATATTTTATGCGGCGAATGGTGCTTTTAGGGATAGTCGTCCTGTTGGGTTTGAGCCAGGCCGCCGGGGCGGCCGACCCGACGGCGGCCATTTCCAGGGCCAACACCAGTTATTTTAAGGGTGATTATCTGAAGGCCGTGGACCATCTCCAGGAAGCGCTCCAGGTGGTCTGGAACAAGGCCCCCTTGGCCGTGCGGAATGTAACTTTCGTGGCCGAGCAGCCCCAGGGGTACGGTCAATACCAGCCCCGCGGCGAGGACGTCTTCGAGGCGGTGGACCCGATTCTCTTATATTGCGAACCGGTCGGATATACGGTTCTGGGGGGCGGAGACTCATACAAATTCGGTCTTTCCGCCGATTTCGTCATTCAGGACGAAGGTGGGCAGGTCTTGGGCGGACAAGAAAAGTTCGGGCAGTGGCAGATTGTCAGCCGTTCCTTTGTTACTGAATTCATGATGTTTTTTACTTTAAACTTGAAGGGTCTCCCTCAAGGGAAATATAAACTGGTGGTGACTTTGCACGATCTGAACTCGGATAAAACCGTGAGCTTCGACCAGCCTTTCGCTATCCGGTAATGAGCAGACCAAGTGGAAGCCAGGACGCTCGGACCGTTTCCAGGCGGCTGCGGCGCGGCGTTTTTTTGGCCTTTGAAGGCATAGACGGAGCAGGCAAAACCACTCAGGCCCTTCTCTTGCAGGCCAAGCTGGAGGCCTTGGGCCTGGAAACGGTTTACGTCAAGGAGCCGACCTCGGGCCGGTGGGGTCGGAAAATACGGGAGATCGCCCAGAAAGGCCGCGAAGGGATTTCGGCCGAGGAAGAGCTGAACTATTTTATTTTGGATCGCGAGGAGGACGTCGGCGAGAACATCGCCCCCGCCCTGGCCGACTCCAAAGTGGTGATCGCCGACCGTTATTTTTACAGCACCATCGCCTATCAATCGTCTTTGGGCCTGGACCCTGAAAAAATCCGGGCCAAAAACGCCCATTTCCCCGTCCCGGACCTGGTTTTTCTTTTGGAGATTTCCCCGGAGCGGAGTCAGACCCGTATCACCGGCAACCGCAAGGAAGGGGCCAACCCCGGTTACGAGCAAGTGGATTTTTTGCGGACCGTCAAGGCCAAATTCGATGAGCTGACCGACCGGAATATCGTCCGCCTGGACGGGGGGCGGCCCATGGAATTCGTAACCGGGCAAGTCTGGGCCGTGGTGGAGACCCTGCTGGCCGACCTATATTGCTGATTCGTGCCGCGCTGTCAGCCCGGCCCTGGTTCCAGCCCGGCCGACCGGTCGGGCTGGAATGAAGCTTAGCCGGCTGTTTTTGACAGACCGATCCGCTCGTGTTAATTATTAAAATACAAGGCTGAGGTAGCGGCGACGGAGTCGGAAGGGAGGCAGGGTCGATGCATGTCAGTCGACCGGGTTCATCGCCCAAAAACGGTCCGGGGCCAAGGTTAATGAAAGATCGTACCTATAACAAATCGAGGTGAAAAAATGGCCAAGCCACAATACCCGACCAAGGCCGGGCTCTGGTCCGAAGGAAAAAGGGAAGAAGCAAATTATAAAAAAGTCCGGTTGGGCATGCCCTACCAGGAAGCCGTCGATCAGTTCCGGCGGGCCATCGAAGGACGGCCCGACTTTGACCCGGCCACGGTCTTCGCCTGGGGAACCATGCAGGCCACGGCCGTGCTCAATATTCTGAAAGAGGCCGAGGAAGCCTTTGGCCGGGTGGGCCAAGATATGGTCAGGAAGGCGGTCAATCGGGCCGGATATGAAGCCATGGAGCAATTCTTTCAGACGTCGAGCTTCCCCGAGGACCTCGATGAGATCGAACTGATCAGTTACATCGCCACCGGTCTGAATACGGTGATTTACGCCTCCCTGGAACGGCCGTGGATCGAAAATGAAGACCGTTGCGCTTGCGACATCCTTTGGTGCCCTCACCAGGACCGCTATACGGCCTTTGATTGTCGGGTTCAGCGCTATTTTGTCGAGGGGATGATTCAGGCGGTCGAAGATATAACCGGGATCAGGTTTACGGCCCGATGCGAAAAACTGATCCCTCATGGCGCCGAATGTTGCCATTTTGTGATTGATCAGCTCGACCAGGCGGGGGAGGCCAATCCCTGGCATGCTTACTCGGACGAACTGGCCCGGCGGGCTTTGGAGAAATTGGCCGCCAAAAAGGCCGGGGAGTGAGAGGCAAGGTGTCATACCAAATCACCTGACGCAATATTGCCGGCCCGAATGGTATAAACGGCGACTTTTGTTTATCGTCGGCGAAAGTCATGTCATCTGGAGGAGCGACCAAAGTTAATAAGAAATATGGGCCGTTCCTGACCGTTTTGCTTGTTTTTTTTGTTAGTTCGCCGGGTTTGGCCGAAGAGGGTCGGGATTGGCTCGCTCAAGCCGATCAGGCCTACCAGGGCCGGGCCGACTTGGAAATGGCCCGAAGGGCCGGTGAGTTGTACCAGCGGGCCTTGAAAGCGGACCCGGAGTCCTTCGAAGCGGCCTGGAAACTGGCCCGAGCCATGTGCTGGCTGGTCGAACACGGACCCAAGCCGGAAAAAGCCGTCGCGGCCGAAGCGGCGGTGGCCGCGGGCCGAAAGGCTGCGTCCCTTAAGCCCGACCATCCGGCCGGCCATTTCTGGCTGGGGATCGCCTACGGCTATTACGGAGACGCTTCAGGCCTCCTGAAAAGCCTGTTTTTAATCAATCCGATCATCGAAGAGATGAATACGGTGATCAAACTGGACCCCGCCTATGAGGGCGGCGGGGCTTACATGGCCTTGGGCCGCCTTTACCACCTGTTGCCCGGCCATAATCACCGGGCGGCCGAATACTTGGAAACAGCCTTGAAATACGGACCGGGGCGCTGGATCAATCATCTGTATCTGGCTGAAGTTTACGCCGATCTGGGCCGGAAAAAAGAAGCCTGTCATCTCCTCCGGCGGATCATCGCCGGCCCGGCCGAACCCGGTCTGGAACCGGAATACACGGAATTGAAGGCCGAAGCCGAATGGCTTCTGCGGGCCACCGAAGAATAAAAATCCACGGCCGCTTATTTTTCTTCCCCCAAAACCTCATATTTGAGAAGATTTATTGCTTTAAAACAGCTTGGTTGTTTTATTAAGTTCATCTTTTTTATGTGTCGGCCAGGAAAGTTCAGGGACGGTGTCAAGATATGAGGTGCGGCTGAGTTGCTGGGGTTACGCTGGGAAATTTTCAAAGGCAAATTCGTCCAGAACGTCTTGACTCTGGCCGCCGGGACGGGTTTGGCCCAGGCCCTGGTCCTGGCCGCCACCCCCATTCTGACCCGTCTTTATTCTCCAATCGATTTCGGGGCCTTGGGAGTTTACACCGCGGCGATCAGCATCCTGTCGGTCATCGTCTGCGGCCGTTACGAACTGGCCATTGTCGTGGCCGAGGAAGACCGGAGCGGGGCCGACCTTCTGGTTCTATCCTTGGGCCTGGCCGTGGCGCTGTCCGGCCTGCTTTTAATAATCCTGTCCCTCTGTTCCGGCGGGGCGGCCGGACTTCTTGGCCTGGGCCGGACAGCCCCTTGGCTGTGGCTGTTGCCGCCGGGCCTGCTGGCCACCGGCTGGTTCCAGGCCTTCACTTACTGGGCCGTCAGGAAAAAACGCTTTCGGTCCGTCTCCATGGCCCGGCTGGCCCAGGCCGTGTCCATGGTCGGCGGTCAACTGGCCTTTGCTTTGATCGACCGGCCTTCGCCCACCGGCCTGGTGACCGGCTTCTTCCTCGGCCAATTGACGGCCGCGGTCACGCTGGGTCTCCAAACCTGGTCGGTCGACCGGCGAGAGGTCCGGGACGGATTAACCAGGCGCGGTATAAAATCGGCGGCGGCGGCTTACAAAAAGTACCCTCTTTTGAACAGTTGGCCTTCCTTTCTGGACAGCCTGAGGATGTCTCTTCCGGTGATTTTTCTGGCCAAGTTTTTCGGATCGGCCGCGGCCGGATATTTTTCCGTGGCCATGCGGGTCCTCTGGCTCCCTTCTTCCCTCCTGGGTACGGCCCTGTCTCAGGCCTTCCTGCAAAGGCTGGCTGAGAAAAAATCCGAAACAGGGAAAATAAACGAACCGGTGGAGAAGGCCTTCCGGAGTATGTCCCTGATCGGTCTGCCTTATTTGGTGGTGATGCTCCTGGCCCCCCTCTTTTTTGAATTCATCTTCGGGGCCGGTTGGCGGACCACCGGCCTGTTCGCCTTGATCATGGCCCCGGCCGCGTCCTTGATGTTCGTCGTTTCACCTCTGAGCGTGGCCATTCTCGTTCAGAACCGCCAGGAACTCTCGGCCCGCTGGCAGGTCGGGGCGATCATGGCCGTGGCCTTGGTCCTGGGCCTCAGTCTGCCCCTTGATTCCGCGCCCGCTTCTTTAATCGGCCTCTGCCTGACCAATCTGATCCTATACGTCCTTTACGCCGTCCTCATCTTCCGCGTGGCCCGGACCGATTTCCGGCGGGTCTTCATCCGGGGGTGGAAAAGCTTTCTCTAAGGGCCTTTTTCAATTCGCCCGCGACAAACTCCTGGTCCGCCGTGGTCATGCCCGGAAAGAGGGGCAGGGTGATGGTTTCGTCCTCGCCCCGGCAAGCGTTGGGGAAATCTTCCGGTTTTAGTCCGTATTTATCGGCGTAATAGCCCAAGCGGTGGACGGCGTGGGTCCCAGGCCGGGTCTGGATGCCTTTCCCCGCCAATTTTTCCATGATCCGGTTCCGCCGCCTGCAGCCGCCTTCTCGGAGCCGGACCACGTAGGACTGATAAGTGTGGCCGCAGCCTTCCGGGGCATGGGGGAGGGCCAGGTCGGGCGGATCGTCCAGCAGCCGATTGTAACCGTCGGCCAGGCCTTTTCGTTCGGCCAGCAGGCTTTCGAGCTTGGTCATCTGAGCCAGGCCCACGGCGGCCTGGATGTCGCTCAGGCGAAAATTGAAGCCCAGCCGGTCAAAGCGGCCCATGGCGTATGGTCGGGGCGGTCCGCTGGCTGGTCTAGGTTCGGCCTCGGCCCCGTGGTTGCGCAGGCTGGCGGCCAGCGCGGCCAAATCGGTCCTGTTGGTGGTCAGCATGCCCCCTTCCCCGGTGGTGACGACCTTGCGGGGGTGAAAGGAGAAACAGCCCACCTCGCCCAGGCCGCCCAAGGGGCGGCCGCGGTAATGGGAACCCACGGCGCAGGCCGCATCCTCGATTACGGCCAGGGAATGGCGGCGGGCCGCGGCCAGAATTTCATCCATGGGGGCGGCCAGGCCGAAGAGATGAACCACGACCACGGCCCTGGTCCGCGGGGTGATCGCGGCCTCGAAGGCCTGGGGGTCCAGGTTGAAAGTCTCCAGGTCTATATCGGCCAAGACGGCCCTGGCCCCGACGTACTCGGCGCAGTTGGCCGAAGTCACCCAGGTCAGGGCCGGGACGACGACCTCATCCCCGGGCCCCAAGCCCAGGGCCAGGGCGGCCAGGTACAGGGCTGTGGTGCAGGAAGTCACGGCCAGGGCGTGCTCGACCTGGTGCCGCCGGGCGAAAGTGGTTTCGAACTCCTTGGTCAGGGGTCCCTGGGTCACCCAGCCCGAATTCAGACAGGCCCTGACCTTCTCGATTTCCTCTTCATCGAAAAGGGGGCGGGTGAGGGGCAGGGTCTTTCCCGATCCCCGAGCGGGGCTATTCTTCTCGGCTTGGGCCATCTTTTTTCCCTTCTGAATCGAAATAGACTATCTTTACTTCGAAATTCGGACCGATTTCCACCCGGCCGATGATACGGGCCGGGGTGCCGGCGGCCACGGTGAAATCGGGCAGGTCCCGGTTGACCAGGGACAAGGCCCCGACCAGACAATGATCGCCGATGGTCACCCCGGCCGACACAATGGAGTTGGGTCCGATATAACAGGCGTGGCCGATGCGGGTGTATGACCGTTTAGGCGGATGTTTCCCGCCGGACAGGGCCCATTCAACGGTGTCGTGGGAATAGACGTGGACGCCGGCGGCGATGCTGCAATAGTCGCCGATCTCCAGGCCGCCCGAGCCGTCCAGGATGCAGCCCGGGCCGACCCAGGTGTACCGGCCCGCCTTGACCTCGCCCAAAACCAGGGCGCTGTCGTAAACACTGGCCCCTTCACCGAAACCCAGGAACCGGGCCCGTTCCCAGCGGTCCACCAGTTCGTCGGCCAGGGGCAGGGACCGGCTGAACTCCCGCCGGATTTCCTCTCGCCGCTTATGGTGCAAGGCCAGCAGTTCGGCCCGGAGTCTGTCCGGGTCCGAGGCGTCGGATTTCGACACCGGGGCACCTCCCTTTTTCAAACTCCACTGTTTTTATACCAAGTTGCCTTCAAACAAAGTTTATCCGAATGTCATGGCGAGGAATCCCGCTCTGGCGGGATGACGAAGCCATCTCTTTTAATTTCAATGGATTGCTTCGGTCCGTCCGCGACGAACCTCGCAATGACCTCATCGTTTCTTTAGTCTATGTGTGAAGGCAACTTAGTATAATCCATCTCCCCGCCGGAAGTCCGGATGGTCCAGGTAATGCCTCTGGAGCCATTCAAAGCTGAGCAGCGACCAGATCAGCAGCCGATGGTTGAAGCGGCCTTGGAAATGTTCATCGAGCCTGGCCGCGACGAACTTCTGGTCGAACCACGGCCGGGCCAGGGTGCGCCGGTCCCGGAGGATGGTCTTGATGTAGTCCATGGACGGTCCGCGGTACCAGTTTTCATCGGGCGGCGTGAAACCTTGTTTGCGTTGCCTAGTGAACTCCTTAGGTAAATAGCGTTCCATGGCCCGCCGCAAGACCAGTTTGCCCTCGGAAGTCTCAAGGTATTCCTGGTGGTTTTTCCGTTCGAGCCCTTGGGCGTCGATCTTGAGCGACGCGGGCAGACGCCAGGCCAGATCGGCCAGGTCGTTGTCCAGAAAAGGCACCCGGGTCTCCAGCCCGTGGGCCATGCTCATCCGATCCTCGGTGATCAATAGACCGTGAAGAAAGGTTTTGAATTCGAAATAGAGCATCCGCTGGAGCAGATTATCGATCGGATCGAGTTCGGGTTGAGGCGCGGGGGCGCCGGCCATGACCTGGGCGAAGGTTGCGGCCGGCCAATCTGCCCCCTGGGCGTAAACGTCGCCGGCAAAAAGAGCTGGGAGATCAGCCGGGGCCAAGAGTCGATGCCAATATTCGAAATAAAGCCGGTCAAGTTCTCCCGTGGAGCCGGCGGCCAGGCCGCGGCGGTAGCGCCAGGGATAACCGGCAAAGAGTTCGTCGCCGCCGGTCCCGGCCAGGCAGACCTTGACGAACCGGCTGGCCAGTTTGGCCACGTACCAGTTTTGATAACAGATGCCCACCCTGGGGTCGTCCATGTGCCAGGAGGTCTTGTCCATGGCCGCGGCCAGGTCGCCCGAATGGAGGACCACGGCGTAATGTTCGGTCTGAAGCAGGTAGGAGAGCTGTTCGGCCAGCTCCCGTTCGTCAAAGGCCTGCTCGATGCCGCTGACATTGGTCAGGTCGAACCCGCCGGTGAAGGTGTGCAGCCGGGGCAGATGGCGGCCGGCCACGGCGACGATGGACCCGCTGTCCATGCCCCCGGAAAGGTACGAACCCACGTCCACGTCGCTGATGAGTTGCCGTTTGACCGCCTGGGCAAAGGCCTCGGCCACCAGGTCCTTGACCTCTTCCAGGCTTTCAGACCTGGTTTCGACCGGCGGGAAACCCGAATGATAACGGCGGAGCTCGGCCGGCCGGCCCGACCGGGGCCGAATCGTCAAGTATTCGCCGGGATTCAGGATACGGATGCCTTGGAACAGGGTCTGAGTCCCCAGAGTATTCTGGAAGGTGAAATATTCCACCAGCGCGCCGGGATGAATTTCCGGCTCAATGAGTCGGCCAGCCAGGATCCCTTTGATTTCGCTGGCAAAAATCAGAAAATCCTCGGACAAGGCGTAATAAAGCGGCTTGACCCCGAACCGGTCCCTCGCCAGGGTCAGGGTGTTCTCTTCCCGGTCGTAAACGGCCAGAGCGAACATCCCGTTCAGCCGGCTCAAGCAATCGCGGCCGTATTCCTCCCACAGGTGCAGGATGACTTCGGTGTCGCTTCTGGACCGGAAGACGTGTCCCCGGCTTTCAAGTTGACGGCGCAGTTCGGGAAAATTATACAACTCGCCGTTGTAAACCACCCAGTACCGCCGGTCGCTGCTGGCCATGGGCTGGTGACCGTAATGGCTCAGGTCGATGATGGCCAGGCGGCGGTGCCCCAAGGCGATGGAAAAGCGTTCCCGCTCGGTTTCGTCCCGCCAGTATTCTTCACCCCAGACCGGCAGGTGCTGGTTGAAGTGACGGAACCCGGCCTCGGTGAACTCACACCAGAAAAAGCCCTCCTTGGTGGAAGGCTCGCCCAGGCGGAACAGAGCGTAACCGGCGTCGTCCGGCCCCCGGTGGGCCTGGATGTCGCACATGCGTTTGAGGGCCTCCGGCCGGACCGGTCGGTGACCCAGGCTGATTAAACCTGCGATACCGCACATATTAAGGCCTTCAGGCTTCCCGGCCCTTGGCCCCGAGCTGGGCCGCGTGGCTTTGCCGCCACTCGATCAGGCTGGCCATGCCTTCTTCCAGGTCGATGGTCCATTTGTACCCCAGGTCTCTCTCGGCCTTTTGAGGGCAGCCGATGCGGTTGGTGACAAAGGTCAGCCCGGCCGGTTCGTACTGGATCTCGAGGCCGCTGCCGGTCAGTCGGAGCAGAAGCTCGGTCAGCTCCTTGATCGAAGTGCCGATGCCCCGGCCCACGTTGTAACACTCGCCGCTCACTTCGGCCTGCATGGCCAGGACGTTGGCCCTGGCCGTGTCGACCACGTGGATAAAATCGTACTGCTGGCTGCCGTCGCCGAAAACGATGGGCGGGAGGCCCTGTCCGATTCGGTCCAGGACTTTGTGCATGACCGCGGTGTAGGCCCCTTTGTAATCCTGGCGGGGGCCGTACACGTTCATGTACCGCAAGCCGACCCAATCCAGCCCGTACCTCTGGCCCAAACTTTTGAAAAAATGCTCGCCGGCGATCTTGGAGGCCCCGTAGAAAGTGAAGTTGTTGTAAGGATGGTCCTCGGTCATGGGGACTTCGAGGGCGTTGCCGTAAACCGAGGCCGAGGAGCTGTAAACCACCCGCTGGACCTTCTGTTTAATGGCGGCCATGATCACGTTGAAAGTGCCCCGGACGTTCACTTCGAAGGCCGTCTGGGGGTACTCGTGGCATTGCAGGAGCCAGACGGCGGCCAGGTGGAAGACTCCGTCGACGCCGGCCATGGCCTTTTCCAAAATGTCCGGAAAGAGGACGTCGCCGCCGTGGGGAAAGATCGCCACCCGGGGGTCCCGGAGGGCTTCTTCGAGGTTGTCCAGGCTGCCCCGGAAAAAATTGTCATAGACGATGACTTCTTTGACCTCGGTCTTTAATAACTCATCCACCAAGTGGCTGCCGATCAGGCCGGCCCCGCCTATGACCATGATTCGTTTACCCTGTAATTCCACTGACTCTCCTTGGGTCTGTTGAAATGGAAAGGCCCCCATCTCATTATCGGGTTATGGAGACGGCCAATCGGGGCGAATTTTAGCAATAAACGGGCCAGAAAGGCAACCGCAAGAAAAAGCACGGTTAACCATTTAATGAACAGTGGCGTTGCTCGCCGCTTTTTGACTGCCCTATATAATCATGGATTCTCGCTTTCCCATGAACTTTCATGCTTTTTAGGCGCAACCGTATAACGAAAGTCCGGGTCAACGAGGGTTGATGGTTGTTTTCGCCCGAAATACCCAAACCTTTTTTTTTCTGGACCCCTGCTTGCGCAGGGGTGACGGATGGAACTTCGGATCAGGTCCAGACGGCCTGTCGAGGGCGAATTTTCTGTTAAATGACCTCTAGTTACTAACGTCATTCCCGCGCAAGCAGGAATCCAGGTCACCAATTAATGGATAGATTCCAATAATGGTTATATTTAAATCGTTTTTTGCTGAAGCCGCCCCCAATTCTGAGTTATGCTGAAGTCCGGCATCCTGAACTGAACCGCAAGGGGGCGCGTTTGGCCGGGCCTGATCCAAGTCGAGGGCCTTCGGGTCCTGAACGGACCGAAAAGAGGCGGATCGAATTTAGGCCTGGGGCGAAAATTCTTGACTTTTTATCCCCACTGCTCGGCCGCCCGCTCCTGTTTTTTCTGCTTTTTTTCCTGGCCGGTCTGGCCCTGGGGCCTGATTTCTCCGGAAGCATCGCATGGCTCTGGCCTAGCGCCGGGCTTCTGATCGGTCTGAGCGGTTGGCTGATTTGGCGGAATCGGGCGGCCGGCTGGCTGGTTTTAGGCCTGGCCTTCGGCTTGATCGGACTGGGGGCCTCGGCCGAGGTCTTTTCTCTCCCGGCCGCTCCTCATCATGTTTACCACCTTCAAGGACAAACCGGCCTGGTTTTCGGCGGCCGGATAGCCGAACCGCCCGAAGTCGAACCGGACCGGACCAGGCTGATCATCGAGTCCGATGAGGTCCTGCCCGTGGGCGGGCGGCCCCGGCCGGCCATCGGCCGCATCCACCTGACCTTTTTGGGCCGTGATCTTGAGGTTCAGAAAGGACAGCGCGTCCGTTTCCCGGCCGAACTGCGGGAGGTCTCCAACTTCGAAAACCCCGGCCGGTTCGATTATCGGCGTTACCTAGCCGGTCAAGGTATATGGACCAGGGCCTTTTTAAAGGACCCCCGCCTCCTGGCCGCGGCGGTGGAAACCGAAGGCCTCCGGTTCGATTTTATTGACCGTTTTCGTTCGTGGGCCCTCAAATTCCTGGATCGAGTCACCGGTCAACCGGCCCGGGGGCTGATCAAGGCCCTGCTGCTGGGTCGGCGCGGTGAGATCGAACCGGAAATCGAACAGACCTTCCGTCGGCTGGGTCTGGCCCACCTGCTGGCCATCTCCGGTCTTCATGTCGGACTGGTCGCTCTGGCCGCTTATTGGGTCTTCCTCAAAGTTCTATTGTTGAACGAACGATGGACCCTGAGGTTCAATCTTCGCCGCTTGGCCGCGGTCCTGGCCTTGGGGCCGGTCCTGTTTTACGCCGGGCTGGCCGGCGGCCGGCCCTCCACCCTGCGGGCGGCGGTCATGGTCTCTGTTTTTCTCCTGGCCCAGCTCATCGAAAGAAACAAGGATTACCTGAGCGCCCTGGCCTTGGCCGCCTGGATAATTTTGGTCCTTCAACCGGGGGCCGTCTTCACTCCGGCTTTTCAGCTCTCCTTTATCGCGGCCGCGGCCATCATTATCCTGGTGCCCCGTTTTCCGGCCTCTCCATCGGTTGACCAAGAGCCGGAGCCCAGGAAGCCCCTGGGGCGCTTCTGGGGCCTGGCCGTCATCTCCACGGCCGCCCTGGTCGGCACGGCTCCGATCGTGTCTTGGCACTTCAACCGTTTATCCCTCTGGTCCTTGCCGGCCAACATGATCTTCACCCCGCTCCTCAGCCTGGGCCTGATCCCGGCCGGCCTCCTGGCCCTGGTGCTGATGCCGGTTTTTCCACTGGGGGCCCAAATAATTTTCCAGACCATGGAACGTTTCCTCTGGCTGGTGTTGCCCTCCATGGAAGCCCTGGCCGCCGTTCCGGGCGCCGAGGTCCTGGTTCCCCGGCCGAGCCCGGTCTTTCTATCCGGTTATTATTTTTTAGTCGCCGCCGTCTTCCTGGTTCGGCCCTGGAAAAGAGCGGCTCTGGCTGCGGGCCTGGTCGTTTTAACCTTCGGCTTGGGCCTGACCTTGGTTCATCTCGGAGAAATCGGCCGTCCGGAGCTGAAGGTCACGGTGCTCGACGTGGGCCAGGGCCAGGCCGTGTACTTGGCCCTGCCCGACGGGACCCGGATGATGATCGACGCCGGCGGCTTTCCGGGTTCGGAATTCGACCCCGGCGAGTTTATCGTCGGGCCGTATCTGCTCAACCAGGGCGTCCGGCGTCTGGACATCCTGGCCCTGTCCCACCCCCAGGCCGATCACGTCGGCGGTTTGCCCTACCTGGCCCGGACCTTCGGCCCCATGGAACTTTGGACCAACGGATCGACCAGCGAAAATCCCCGGCATCGGGAACTGCTTGACCTGGCCCGACGGTTGGGACTGAACCAACCGGACTTGGCCGAACTTTATCGTCCGCGTAAATTCGGATCAGCCATAGTGACGGCCCTGGCCCCGGCCCCGGATTTTCTTACCCGGCAAGGCGGAAACGAGCTTTGGCGGGAACAGAACAACAACTCGCTGGTCCTGAAAGTGGCCATGGGCCGAACCAGCTTTTTGTTTCCAGGGGATTTGGAAGAAAAAGGCGAGGCCGATATCGTCCGGCGGCAGGGCGAACGACTCCGGGCCGACGTGCTCCTGGCCCCCCACCACGGCGGGAAAGCCTCGCTGACCCCGGTCTTTCTGGAGGCGGTCAGGCCAAAAATAGTAATCTTTTCGGCCGGCCGGGACAACCGCTTCAGCTTTCCTTCGCCGGAAGCCCTGGGCCGGGTCCGGGCCGTCGGGGCTAAAATTTATCGCACCGACCGCCACGGCGCGGTTACCTACGTCGCCGATGGGGACACGGTCAAAATCAGTAGTTTTTTAGAGCAGTAATGGTTTCCATTTATATAGGGGCAAAGCTCTGTGTTCGCCCTAATCCTAGTAGGGCGTCGTGAACATTTTCCGGAAAACAAAGGCGGGACCGAAAAACGGCCCCGCCTGAATAATGAGGTTAATATTCGGTTTTAGTTGGAAAAGCGTCGGCGGAATCCGACCAAGCCGACCAGTCCGGAGCCCAGCAGCCAGGCCGCGGCCGGGACGGGCACCGGCTCTCCCTCGGGGGTTTGCAGGGACAGAAATTGGAAGTCATATCCATAATGACCGGCGAAATTTTCCAACCCGGCGTACTCCCCCGGGACCGGGAAGGGGAACTCGCCCGGGCCGAAGGTGAAGTAATTCTGTCCTAGAATTCCGGAGAACATGGCGTCGAATAAAACGTCTTCTGTCTCATGCCCAGCGGCAAAGAAGAAATCCAGATTGCCGTTGGCATAGGAAGTAGTCCAGTTGGTGGCGAACATTTCATCGAGATACCCGCCTTCACCCCAGGGACCGCCGTCAGATCCATAAAGGCTGCCGTCAACATATAAGGTTTGGTACTGTAAATAATCGGTTCCTCCCCCAATTAATTCGGCCGCGACCAGGGTAAAGCCGCCGATGGACCACTGGGCCAGGGAGTCGTCCCAGGTCCCCGTCCCCGGATCATAAACGTTTTTATCAATGGCGAAAACTAGGTTTCCCGCCGCGCCCGGACCGCCACCGACGAAGAATTCGGCCCACATGCCATCGTGCAGTTGGCTGGACGGATCACCAGGGGCATACCACCAGCTCCCGGCCTGGGCCGAGCCGCAAAGGCCCAAGACCAGCACCATAACCGCCGCCAATCCTAAAAACTTTTTCATAAATACCTCCCTAAAGGTTATATTTTTTACTTTCCATCTTAGAATTTATTTTACGGCCGCGGCGTCCAGGAGGTCAATACGGCGAAAGTACCATTTTTCTAATACTTTTTGACCGTCCGGATTAAGACTAAAGTCCTAGACCGGCCTGACCCCAGGACAAACCTCTTCCCCCACGGCGGAGAGAACGATTGTCCCAGCCGGCTCATCGGATCATAATGATGACGTCGTAATCGGACTTCCAGGTGATGGGGGCCAGGGTCCTGGAGCCGGGAAGACGCCGGACCAGGGTCAAAGCCTTATCCTTGAGGCCGTCACCGTAAAGGACCTTGGTCGGGCCGGGTTGAGGGACCCGTTCCTCGACGTTGACCACCGAATAACCCATGGCCTGCAAGACCTCCCGATAGACGGCCGACTGGTCCGGCCGACCGCTTTCATTGATCAAGGCTAGGCGTAAAGTGGCCGGGGCCGGTTTAGGTTTGGGCTTGGATGAGGTTTGAGGAGAAACGGCCGAGGCGACGGGTTTGGCCGCCGGAGGCTTTTCGGCCGGTTTTGCATCAGGAGTCGGGGAGGCAGCCGGTTCGGGCGGCCTTTCCGGCCGGACTTTTTCCGTTTGGCCCACGTTGAGTTGCTTCCAGGGGGCGTCCTGGCTTGGCAAATCCTCCAGGTCGGCGGACTGACCGACCTTGACCTTGTCCCATTCCTGATCCAAAGTCTGCCAGAGAGGTTTCGGGACCTCGGCGGATGGTTTTTCCCCATCGGGCGCCTTGGCCGCGCTTTTCTCCGGGGCCGAAGCCGGCGGGGCTTTTTCGTTCTGGGCTGAAGCCTCCGCCAGGGGTCCGGAGTCCTTTTCTCCGGCCGGAGAAGGTTCCGGTGTTGGGGTTATTTCTTGGGTTGAAACAGCCGGGCTTGGTTTTTCCGGAGAGAGGTCCCAGGGCGGTTCGACCACTCCGGTCACCCTGGTTTTGACCGCCGGCGTCAACCCCGTGGGCTTGATGCTCCCCTTTAACATGCCCAAGGCGATGAGAGACAAGGCGGCCATGGTCAAAATGATGATCAGGACCATCTGCAGGCCGACCCTGGACAGGGATGAGCCCTTTTTGCCTTTGCGCTGAGGACCGGGGGGTTTGGGTTGAGGCTCGGCCATGATTACCATGGATTTAAAAAATAATTTTAGAAAGTTATATCATAAGGAGCCTTTGCTGGCAAGTTTAAACCGCATGGGTCCGCCGCCTGGGCCGGATTCAGCCTGAGCGGGGTTTCCAGATGGCGAAACACGGTCTCGGGCAAAGGGCTTAAATCAAGCCCTAGCCGGGTCCGCCAAGCTCGATAATGATAAACCAGGTATTTCATTATGATAATTATTATAGGCCGCCGGCCTGGTCGAAACAATCGGATGATGAACCGGAGCGACTTTTTCTAATATTGACCGGCCGCGTCCGATTCGTCCTGGACAGACGAAGGACAGCATGTTAATATCAATCAGGAAATACCAATGGCAATGCGCCGGCCCGAAATGAATCATAGGAAGTTGTTCTTTTTTACCCTGTTGCTCGGCGTCGTGAGTCTGCTTTTGGTCGCTTGCGCCCCGGTCAAGGTTAAAGTCCCCTCACGGGTCATCACTCCGCCTCCGCCGGCCAAGAAGTATCCCCTGTCCGGCAAGTCATATCTCATCAACGGCAAGCGTTACCACGTTCTGGCCTCGGCCGAAGGTTACGCGGAACAGGGGGAGGCTTCCTGGTACGGCTGGGACTTTCACGGGAAAAAGACGGCCAGCGGCGAACCGTACAATATGAATGACTTGACCGCCGCCCACAAAATCCTGCCTCTGAACACTTGGGTCAAGGTGACCAATCTGATCAACCAGCGGGAGGTTACCGTCAAGGTCAATGATCGAGGACCGTTCGTCCGGGAACGAATCATCGACCTAAGTTACGCCGGGGCCAAGGCCTTGGGTATGGTCGATCCCGGCACCGCCCCGGTGCGGGTGGAAGTCCTGGGCGCGGCCGAGGAAAAGGATATAGACGGCGTCAGGACCGCGGTCCTGGTGCCGGCCGCTAATTACAGGGAAGGCCGCTTCGCCGTTCAAGTCGGGTCTTTCCAAGACCCGGACAACTCCCAAGCCCTGGCCGCCAGGTTGCGCCGGGAGTTCGGAGTGGTAACCATAGAGGAATTTGACCGGGGCGACGCGATGTTTTATCGTGTCCGGGTTTCCGAAGTGAAAAGTTTGGGCCAGGCCATGGACCTTCAGGCCAAACTAGAAGAAAAAGGCTACCGAGACTGTTTTGTGGTCGCCCGCTGACAAACCCGGCGGGCTGTTTGGTTTAACCCTCGACCCGGCATGATTTAATCGGCCGAACCACTATTGATCTTGCGACGAAGCACGCCGGAAGTCTTGAAGACGACCACCTTACGGGCTCGAAGCTGCAAATCCTGCTTGGTCTGGGGATTACGGCCTCGACGAGGCCTCTTGCGTTTGACCACGAATTTTCCAAAGCCGCTGATCAGGATGTTTTCTTCACGGGCCAAAGTCGATTTGAGGATCTCCAAAAGGTTCTCGACGACTTCGCGCGATTGGCTTTTGCTCAAACCAGTTTGTTCATAGACTTCGGTGATGATCTTTTCTTTGGTAACGGCCATATAACCGTCTCCTTTCTGTCACGTTCAAGGCCGAGGGCGGTTTCAATCTCTTATATGCCTTATATGCCTTGAAAAAACCGTAATGTCAATATATTTTTAGCTAAAACGGATGAAGGCCCCTTTGAAAAATATCCACTAAATATGGGGTATAAATTAAACTTTGCGTTACGAAGGCCCAATATATCGACCGCCTAGCGAGGCTGGCAGCCTCCTGATTCAGGCCACGGTCGGCTGTCCCCACAACAAGTGCGCTTTCTGCATGGTCTATAAAAAAGGACCGCCCTTCAAAATTCGGCCGGTTCCGGAAGTTAAGGCCGACCTGGATCAGGCCCGCCTGATTTATGGCCCCGAAGTCAAATCCGTCTTCTACCCGGCCGGCAACACCATCGCCATGTCCGCGGACCAACTCGCCGAAATATGCCGGCATGCCCGGAGGTTATTTCCCACGCTGGAACGTCAGACCGTTTACGGCTCGGCCAAATACCTCGTTCGGAAGAATCCGGCCGAGTTGGTGGCCTTGGTGGAATCGGGTTTAACCCGCATTCACCTGGGCTTGGAATCGGGGGATGATGTGATTCTGGCCGTAACCAAGAAAGGGGCGGACGCCGCCACCCAGGTCCGGGCCTGCCGGGCGGCCATCGAGGCCGGTCTCGAGGTCTCCGTATACGTTGTTCTCGGCCTGGGCGGTCGGGACCGGACCAGAGAACACGCCCAGGACACCGCCGAGGTTCTTAACCGGATTCGACCCCATTTTGTCCGCCTCAGGACCTTCGTCCCCAAGACCAATACCTTGATGCTTCATCAGGTTCGCCGAGGCCTGTTCCGGATGCTTTCTCCCCACGGCGTGCTCCAGGAAATAATCACCATTATTAAATCCCTTGACTTCCCTACGCAAATCGTGTCGGATCATTATACCAATTATCTGGACGTCACCGGCCGCCTGCCCCAGGATCGGCCGCGGCTTTTGGCCCTGGTCGCTGACGGGCTCAGGCGGCCGGAAACGGATTTCAGGCCCTTTTTCATTGGAACTGAGTAAATTGAAGCCAAGGAGGCAGAGCTCATGAAGAGCAAGGTTTTCGCCATCGACATGCGCACATCGATGAAGGACAACATGTTGCAAAAACTGGGACGGCTGCTTGAGGCCCTCAACCTGGGCGAGGGAATTAAAAAACGCGATCTGGTGGCCATCAAGCTCCATTTCGGCGAAAAGGGCAACACCGCTTATATTCGGCCCCTTTACATCCGGCAGATCGTGGACAAAGTGGCCGGTCTGGGCGCCTATCCTTTCCTGACCGACGCCAACACCTTGTACGTGGGCACCCGGGCCAACTCGGCCCAACACTTGCGGACGGCCATTGAAAACGGTTTCGACTATTCGGTGATCGGCGCGCCCCTGATCATCGCCGACGGTCTCAAGGGTTCTTCGTCCGCGGCCGTGCCCATTAACCTCGAGACCATCAAAACGGCCTATATCGCCAACGATATTTACGAAGCCGATGTTTTGATCAGTGCGGCCCACTTCAAGCTGCACGAGCTGGCCGGTTTCGGCGGGGCTATAAAAAACATGGGCATGGGGTGTGCGGCCAGACGGGGCAAACTGGCCCAACATTCCAGCATCGCCCCAAAAGTCAAAACCAAGCACTGTATCGGCTGCGGTGACTGCGTCGAGCACTGCGCCCAGTCGGCCATCGCCCTGGTTGAGATCGACGGCAAGAAGAAAGCTCAGATCAACCAGGAAAAATGCGTCGGCTGTGGAGAATGTATCCTGGTCTGCGCCCAGAAAGCCGTCCAGATTCAATACAACCAGACCGTGCCCGGTTTTCAGAAAAAGATGATCGAATACACGGCGGCCGTCCTGCACAACAAGAAAAATAAGGCCTTTTTCCTTAATTTTCTCACTCAGATATCGCCGGCCTGCGACTGCCACGGCCATTCGGACGCCCCCCTGGTCCGGGACCTGGGCATACTGGCCTCGACCGACCCCATCGCCATCGACCAGGCCTCGGTCGATCTGCTCAACCAGGAAACGGCCCTGACCGGAAACTGCTTGACGACCTGCACCGGCCCGGGCGAAGACAAGATCAGGGGGGTCTATTCCCATATAGACTGGACTGTTCAGCTCGATTACGGCCAAGAGATCGGTTTGGGCTCGCGCGACTACGACCTGGAATGGATTCCGAACATCACCGGTTAGGTCGGCCGGATTGAAACCGGGTTAAGCTCGATCTGGTCCGGCCACGAGGGCGGCCCGGTCCGTCCGGGAAAAGACTTCAATCGTAATCGTTCGGTCAATGGTGGCCTATATCCCCGCTGGCGCGGGAATGACGTTAGTCACTCTCCGTCACTGATCTAAAAGTTGCTTGGGCTAAGTTGATAACCCATATAGATAACTATAAATATGTCATTTATCTGAAAGTCGATGCCTAAGGCGTTTTCTACCTGACCCGAAGTTCCACCCGTCACCCCTGCGCAAGCAGGGGTCCAGAAAAGGAGCAGACCGAAGACTGGGTTCCCGCTTTCGCGGGAACGACGGCTTGGAGATCTCGGGCGGGAAAAACAACCAGGCCTCATGTAACCGGCCTTTCATTTCGCGGTTGCGCCTTAAAGGGCATGAGGGTTCCTGCGAAAGCAGGAATACACTTCTGTCGGTCAGGCGAAAAGAGACGGAAAAGGCTACCGTTCACTGAGAGGTTACAGGAAAAGTGCCCGCGATGAAACGTAGCGGAACAAATGCACCGTCAACCGTCTTTTCCACCTTAAGGTGAAGATGAAGAGTCTTCTCGCGGGAGGGCGGGCCTGAAATTCGGCACGGGGCCGGGTCCCCCGGAAAGGAGTGATCATGGACGGGGAGGTCTTGACTCTGGGGCAAGTCGGGCGAGGCGACGTGGCCGTGGCCGGAGGCAAGGGCGCCAACCTGGGCGAAATGGTCGCTGGGGGGTTCCCTATACCGCCTGGTTTTGTGGTTTCGGCCCAGGCCTGCGAATCTTTTTTCCGGCACATCGATCTGGCCGGGCGGATCGAGGGTTTGTCTGAATTGACGGCCGACGCCTTGAAAAGACGCTGTGACGAGATACGGCGTTTAATCTGCCAGGCCGAGCTGCCCGGTTCGCTGACCGAAGCCATCAAGTCGGCCCATGTCGATTTGGCTCAGAACCTCGGGAACGAAACCGTGTACGCCGTCCGGAGCAGCGCCACGGCCGAGGACCTGGGCGAAGCCAGCTTCGCCGGCCAGCACGATACTTATTATTATGTCACCCCGGACAAGCTGCTGGATATGGTCAAGCACTGCTGGGCCTCGCTCTGGAGCCCGGAGGCCGTCTCCTATCGCCGGACCCAGGGGATTGATCACGCCGAAGTCTTCATGGCCGTGGTCGTCCAGGAAATGATCAGGTCCGAGGTTTCCGGCGTGACTTTCACCGCCAACCCGGTCAGCGGCGATTTGGGTGAAATCGTGACCGAGTCCAGTTGGGGCATGGGGGCGGCCATCGTCGACGGCCGGGTCACCCCCGACCACTGGGTCGTGGCCCGCGAGGGTTTGAATCTCAAGGAAAAGCGCATCGCCGAGAAGAAATACATGGTCCCGGCAAGCTTGGAAAAGGAACAAAGAACCAGGCTCATCGAAACGCCGTTGGACCTGAGGAAAAAGGAGACCTTGACCTTGGACCAGATCAGGTTGGTCTCCCAGTGGGCGCTCAAGGCCGAAAAGCATTTCGGCGGACCCCAGGACCTCGAATGGGCCATGGCCCAAGGCCGGTTCTACCTTCTCCAGTCCCGGCCGATCACCATCATGGGTCGGGAGGAGATCGGCCACGATATTGAAGGCTCGTACGTCATTTTCAAACCCATCGTCGAAAACTTCACCGAACCACTCACGCCGCTGACCGCCGAGGCTTTTCAGGTCGCCTTTTCCCCGCCGTTGATGCGGATCATCAAGGGGTGGCTCTATGTCAGCCTGCGTCATATTCGGACCATTCTGCCCTTCAAACTGACCGAAGAGGAATTGGCCCAGATGCTTTACAGTTTCGACAACCAGCCCGAGCGGTTCCGCTTGTCCCCGGCCAAACTGCCGTTTTTCCTGATCGGGCTCTATCTTTTCTATTTAACCATGGGCGTCTTCTCCGCCCGCACCTGGAATATCCCCGGAGACTTCATGGACGGTTTCCGGCGGCTGGCCCGAAAGGTCGATGAAGACGACTCGCTGGGACCCATCGAGGCCATGACCAAGCTGTTTCTTTGGTCCAGTTTTTTACAGCCCGTGGGACATCAAGTCATGTTGGCCAATTTTACCTCGCTCCGGTATTTCATCTGGATGGGGGTCTTGCAGAAGTTTCTTCGCACCTGGGCGCCGGATATAAGGAGCGACGCCGAATCCCTGCTCTGTTCCGGGGCGGAAGGGGTGCTTTCGGCCGAGATGGGACGGGGCATCTGGTCCCTGGCGAAAACGGCCGGAAAAAACCTCCGGGTCCGGGAGATTTTAGGGGCCAACAAGCCGGAAAACGCCCTGGCCGAGCTTAAAGCCGCGCCGGAGGCCCAGGAATTCCTGTCCGAACTCGATCGTTTTCTGGAAATAAACGGCCACCGGGGCCTAAAGGAGCTCGAGTTGGCTTCTCCCCGGTGGGAAGAGAATCCGGCCCCGATTTTGGGCATGGTCCGCAACTACCTGCTGGTCGAGGCCGATCCGGAAGGGCACGAAAAAGCGGTCAACCTGGCCCGGCGGGAGCTGGAGGAGGAAATAAAAACCCGACTGGAAAAACTGCCTCTGGAAAAACCGTTCCGGCCCCGCTGGCGGCTGTTGAAGTACATGGCCCGGCAGTCCAAGTATTTTTCACGGATTCGGGAAAACTCACGTTTCTATCACATCATGGGTTTTTATATCATCAGGCGTAAAATTCTGCGGATCGAGGCCGAGCTGATGGCTCAAGGCCGGCTTAAGTGCAAGGGCGACGTTTTTTATCTGAAAAAGAAAGAGATGGACCGGCTGCGGACCGGGGAACTGGGCTGGCTGGACTTGGAAGACGTCATCCGGGAGCGGCGCATGGAATATATCCGTCTTTGCAAAATGTCGCCGCCCAAAGTCATCGGCATCCAACTGCCCGTGAAAAAGAGGGAGCCGGCCGCGGGCGAGGGAGAGACCTTCCACGGTCAGAGCGCCTCCCCCGGCGCCTACCAGGGCACGGCCCACGTTATTTTGGACCCGTCCACGGACATCGAGCTCAAGCCCGGCGAGATTCTGGTGGCCCCCTATACCGATCCGGCCTGGACCCCGCTCTTTTTAACCGCCGGAGCGGCCGTGGTCGAGATCGGTTCGTACCTCTCCCACGCCGGGACGGTGGCCAGGGAGTTCGGCATGCCTTGCGTGGTCGACCTGCCCGATTGCACCAAGCTCATCCACACCGGCGACCGGATCAGCGTGGACGGCGACCGCGGTTTGGTCCGGCTCATTGGAGCCGAGGAGGATGAATCATGACCATCTTTTTAAAAATTATCGCTTTTCTGTTGGGCTTGACCGTTTCGGTCCAGCTTGTCGCCGCCCTGTTCGGGATATTCGATCTCCGATACGCTTTGTCACGGACCTGGCCGCGCCTGGTTCGCGGGATACTGATTTGGTCCGCGGTGACGATCTTGTTGGCCTGGATCATCGGGTCGGGTTACCGGCTGTTTTTCCTTCTGGGGGTGGTGCTCTACTTACCGTTTTATTACGTCTGCGTCTACCTGGGGGGCAAGCTGTTCTTCCGGAGGAATTTAAACCTGTTGGACAGGGAGAAATAAATAGGGGCTTCCCTTATGCCCTAAAATCCCTGAAGCGTGAGTTATCAAGGCCGGACCCGCGAATCGGTTCGGTCTTCTTCAATTGGCCGCTGATGTCCAGGCCGACCTCGGCCATAACTTGCATGGTCAAGGGATGGATCGGTTGAAGTGCCAACCCGGCGCTGAAGACCTCGTAACCTTCTCCGGCGTAATGGCGGAGGAAGGCCTCGGCCATTTGACTCCGGCAGGAATTGCCGGTGCAAAGAAATAAGACCTGGTATTTGCCGGGCATAGTTCCTTTCCTTATAAACGAATAATGGGGTGATTAAAACCCAGCGAAAAATCGGTCGGGTTGCGGCCGGATGACGGATTGGCGACAAAACGCGGGACAGAATTTAAGGCGGAACCAGTGAAAATTACTCGGTCAAAACAGGTATCCGGACTTGCCCGCCGCAGCCCAGGTCGAGGAAGTCGTCCCCCCAGGCTTGCCGGAACATTTCCATGGCCGCGGGGCCGGTGCAATGGGACGGCCCGACCTTTTGAACTCCAAGTCTCTTAAGACCCGAAATGACTTCCTGAACGGCGGCCGGGGAAAAACCCGTGAGGTGGAAACCGCCCATGACCAGATACAAGTCGCCCGGAACGACCTCTCGCGCCCGCCTAACCATGTCCACAATGCCAGGATGGGCGCAGCCGGTAATGACGACCAGACCTGACTTGGTCTGCACGACCAGAGCTTGTTCCTTTATCTCCCGGCCCATTTCGCCCGTGGAAAAAACTCCCGGTACGATCTGGATCGGCCGGTTTACGTCAATGACCTGGTGGCCTAGTTGTTGAACCTGCCGCTTGAATTCTCCGAGAAATGAGGCGGGGACATATATTTCCACTTCATCGGCCACGGCCAAAAAATCCCCCAGACCGCCGGTATGATCGCCATGAATATGGGACAGGACCACGGCCTGGATCAGGCCGGGGTCTTGGCCAAGCCTGGTCATATTGTCAAGCAGGATATGACCTTGTCCGCCGGTGTCGAACAGGATGGTTTTTCCCGGACCTTCAATCAAGCAGGACATGCCCCAGGCCGTGGTCAGATTGGTATCCGTCGGAACGTTGTTATAGAGAACCGTGATGGTGATGGATAATTTTTCCTCATTAATCATCAGTTCCGCCCCCAAGATATAATTTACAAAGAATAACAATAATATACAGGCCAAAACGGCCGGGCGTCCGCCGGTCATGATGACACACCTTTACCTTCCGACCGGTCGGCCCGGCCGGGAAGGATAATATTGCGGCGGAAAAGTCAGGTCGGGGCTAGCAGCCCCGCCACTTGGGTTCACGCTTTTCCAAAAAGGCGCCGACCCCTTCCTGGGCGTCCATGGTCGTACAGAGACGGGCGAAGGCCTCGTTCATGTATTCAAAGGCTTGGTGCAGCTCCATATCGCCGGTGACGTAACAAGATTTCTTCCCAATCTGGAGAGCCACGGGGCTTTTAGCGGCCAGCCGCCGAGCGTATTGACGGGCGGCGGTTTCAAGTTCCGCGGGCGGAACGACCAGGTTGAGGTGGCCCATTTCATAAGCCCGGCGGGCCGGGACCAGGTCGCCGAACAGGAGGAACTCGAGGGCGTGCTTCCGGCCCACGACACGGCTCAAGGGCACGGCGGGTCCCAGGCAGAAAAGCCCGACGTTGATGGCGGTATAGCCGATTTTAGCGTCCTCGGAAGCCACGGCCAAGTCTGAAGCGGCCACCAGTCCGGCCCCGTTGGCCGCGGCCACCCCATGGACCTGAGCCACCACCGGCTTGCCGATGGTCATGATGCTTTGGAGGGCCTTTTCCATCCTTTCGGCCCAATCCTTGTACTCGCAGGCGGTCTTGCCGGCGAAGGCCCGGATGTCGATCCCGGCGCAAAAGGCCTTACCCGCACCCTTGATAATGATGGCGCGGACCTTGGGATCGGCCTCCAGAGCCCAGACAGCCTGATCAAGTTCTCGGGCCATTTGGTCGTCAAAGGTATTGAGCTGTTCCGGGCGGTTGAGGGTGATCGTTCCGATGTAGTCATCGCTGACTTCCACCAACAGGGTTTGATAGTCCATAATCTCCTCCTTTTTGGTATATTTCAGGGAAAGATGGCTTTGGCTCGGAATTGAGCCTCTATCAGTCCTGTCCTTCGAACTTCTTGAAAATTCCAAGTGCCAAGCGCGAGAATTCGCCGGGGAAATCCTTGAAGGCCCATCGGGAACTCCGGCTGATTATCCACCCGTGCTCATAAATTCCCTCCTGGTCACCGACCAGAGGGCCATTATAGACCGGAGGCTTTTTTTTGACCAGTTCGGCCGGTCAAAGTTCATTAGAAAGTGTTCTTTTTTACACACTGTAAAAAAGACTAGCAGGCAACCAGGAAAAAACCCCTGGCACCCGGTGACGGGGCCGTGAAAGTATTTTATGAATATTACTGTAAAATTATAAAGTTAACATGGTGCACCCGGACAGATTTCTTTTGGCACGTCCTTTGCCATGATGTTCAATAAATCACAAGAGGGGTACGATTATGTGGCCCATATTTGCCACAGTCAACCTGATTTTTATCAAAAAGCCGACCACAGAGAACTTTAAACCCGAGATTGAAATCAGGCGGCTTTAAGCCTGTGTGTCGGAAGGTTATCGACAGGATGCCCCGGTCTTGGGCCTTTTCCATTAATCGAGAAACGGCCCGATCCATCCGGGTAATCGGTCGAGGATTTATCGCCTCGACCCGAAAAAATATTTTTTAGGGAGAAAAGGCCGGACAGCGACCACTTATTCAAAATAAGACAATGGAAACAATCCAATGAAAGAAAACCAATATTCAGCCTTGAGAACCAAGATACTGGCCGGCATGATGGTGGTCCCCATCATTCCTTTTATCCTCATCGTCCTCATCGGCTATTATTACTTCACCTCCTCTCTGCAATCCGGCACCATCGCCAAGTTGACCCGGGTGGTCAACGATCACCGGGAAATGATCGAGTCTTTTCTCGATGAAAGAACCAGCGATCTCAGATACGTGGCCGAAACATATCACCTGTCGGAATTGGCCCGACAAGAGGTCCTCAGCGAGGTTTTCGTCAATCTGCAACTAAAATCGAGCGCTTTTACCGATCTGGGTGTGTTCGACGAGAAGGGTGTTCATCTGGCCTACCACGGCCCGTTTGATCTGGCCGGGAAGATATATAAGGAAACAGAATGGTTTCAGGCGGTGCTCCGGGAAGGGGTTTATATCAGTGACGTCTTTTCTGGCTACCGCAAGGTTCCCCACTCGATTATGGCTGTAGTCAAGCAAGAGGGGGAAAAGAAATGGGTGCTTCGAGCGACGATTGACGCGTCCTTATTCAGCCGGGTCGTGGAGAAAGTCCGGATCGGCAAAAGCGGCGAAGCCTATATTTTGAACAGGGAAGGCAAATTTCAGACGGTCAGAAGGTCAGGGGGCGAACTGATGCAGCCCGATCCTGATTTAAAACCGCCCCTACAGATACACAATGGAGTGAGCACTTTTGTTGAGCGGAGTTCCGGCGGCGAGGAGTACCTTTACGCGACCACCTGGCTGAAAAACCGTCATTGGCTCCTGGTGGTCCGGGTGGAGAAGGCCGAGGTCTTTCAAGCCTTAAAAAGTGTGACTTACCTGGTGATCCTGACCGCCTTGATCGGCGGCCTGTTGATCGTGACCGTGGCCTTCCAGGTGACCAAGCGGATTATCGGACGGTTGGAAACAGTCGACACGGAAAAAAAGGAGCTGGGCCAGCAACTGGTCGTGGCGGGACGCCTGGCGGAAATCGGCGAGATGTCGGCCGGTTTTGCCCACGAGATCAACAATCCCCTTCAGATCATGAAGTCCGAACTCACCTTAATCGACGCGCTTCTCAGCGACGTGCGCGAACGGGGCGAGCTGAAGGATTCGGCGGATTTAGACGACATTATCGATTCGCTCAAACAGATCAAGGGCCAAGTGGACCGGTGCGGCGGGATCACCCAGGGTCTGCTCAAGTTCGCCCGGAAGAAGGAATCGCAAGCCAAAGAGTTGAATTTGAACACCTTTTTGCCTGAGGTCACGGGTCTGGTTGAGAGGAAGGCCAGCGTGGAGAGGATAAACATCAACTTTGAAATCTCCGAAGCCGTGCCGGAGGTTCGCGCTGATCCGGCCCATCTTGAACAGGTCATAGTCAATTTATTGAACAACGCCATTTACGCCATAGTCGAGCAGCATGGCTCGTACGGCGGTCAAATCGAGCTGGGGGCCAAGCCGTCATCGGATAATGAAGTAGTCGTTTCGGTCAAAGACAACGGCGCCGGAATAAGTCCGGAAAATCTCCAGAAGATTTTTACGCCGTTCTTTTCGACCAAACCCGTGGGCCAGGGCACCGGGCTGGGCCTGTCGATTTGTTACGGAATAATCGCGGAAATGGGCGGCTTTATGGAGGTGGAGAGCCAGAAGGGCGTGGGAACGACTTTTAATATTCACCTCCCCAAGGCCTAAATTTTTTATAATTAATGAGAGATTAAACACTTGGAGGACGAGATGAAAACTTTCAGGATAATGTTGGTGGATGATGAAGAAAGATTTCTGGCCACCACGCAGAAGCTCCTGACCAAAAAGGGTTTCGACGTGGTCACGGCGACCGGCGGCATGGAGGCCCTGGAAAAACTCAACAGTCAAAACATTCATATCGTCATTCTGGATGTCAAGATGCCCGGAATGGACGGGGTGACCACCCTGCAGGAAATCAAGCGGCTCTTTCCCCTGGTCGAGGTGATCATGCTCACCGGTCACGCCACGGTCGAATCGGCCGTAGACGGGCTCAAATCAGGGGCCTTTGATTATGTTATGAAGCCGGCCGATATCGACGATTTGGTGGTCAAGGCCCAGGAAGCTTTCGAAAAGAGAGAGCGGATGGAGGAAAAAATCCGCATGGCCCAGGCCCGGAGTTACGTTAAGTCTCCCAGAGACATCCTCAAGCAGACCGAAAAGGAATAGACGTGCTGAGGGCCATGGCCGGTCGGACCGCATAAGCAAAGAGAAAGGGCGAGGATGATGGACAAGAAGATAAAAATATTGATGGTTGACGACGAAGCCCAGTTCCGGGAAACCACGGCCAAGATTTTAAACAGGAGGGGCTACGATACGACCGTGACGGGCAGCGGGGCGGAAGCCATAGACATCCTGAAAAAATCCATACATGAAGTGGTCATTCTGGATATCAAAATGCCGGGCATGGACGGTCTGGAGGCCTTGGCCCAGATCAAGAAAATCGACCCTAAGATTCAGGTGATCATGCTGACGGGTCACGGCGGCGAAGAGTCAGCCAAGGATTCGCTGAAAAAAGGGGCCTTTGATTACCTGACCAAGCCCTGCGACATCGACCGCCTCACTTCCCGGATCAAGGACGCTTACGGGATGACCCACAAGGAAAAACGGGAGGAAAAAAGATCTAGGGAGATAATGATTTCCATCGAGGAATACACCACGATTGATCCGGACAGCAAGATCGGCGAGGCCATTGATGAACTGAGAAGGTCTTTCGAGGGTCTGATATCGACCAGCCGCCTAATGCAGACCGGCCATCGCTCGGTCATGGTCTTCGATCATCAGGGTGAATTGGTCGGGACATTGAGCATCCTGGACCTGATGCAGGCTTTGTTGCCGGCATACCTGTCCGCGCCCAAACCGTCCCTGACTTACGGCATGGAATATTCGACCATGTTCTGGAGCGGGCTGTTCACCAAACAGACCAAGGGTCTGGCCGCCAAAAGGATCAGAGAGGTCATGTCTCCTCCGCCTCCAACCGTTGACGCCGACGCCAATCTAATGGAAACCGTCCACCTCATGCAAACCCAGCAGGCCCGCAGGGTGGCGGTGACCGAACAAGGCAAGGTCATCGGCGTGGTCCGCGAACAAGAAATCTTCTTTGAGATCGCTCGAATTATCTCGGAAGGATAGGGGGTGCTCCATGGCGGCAACTGTGGCGGCGCAAAAGAAAAAGGCCACCGGGTACGACAAGTATGTCAACTGGAAGCTGTTTATCATTCCGATCATCCTATTCGTCGTAATTATGATAATGCCCACGCCTTACAGCATGAAAGACGTGGCGGTGGAGTACAAGGTCGGACCCAAGACGGCGGTCAATTTTTTAACCCAGGAGATGTTCCAGACCAAGGCGGCCGATGCCGAACAGTGGCAGCTTCTCACGGCCCAGATCATGGAAGGCCGTTTGAATTCCGGAGCTCTCAGCCGCAAGGGATTCTTGAAGGTCGATCTAAAGTGGTGTAAAAGCAACAAAATATCGGCTGAAGGCAAAAACCTGGAAAAGGCTTTAGCCTATGTCGAGGCCAATTACACCGACGAATCCTTCCAAGACTTAATGCAAAGAGCCCTGAAACTGGAGAGGACCGACCTCAAATATGAAGACCTCTCGGAAAAAGATAAAAAGGGAGCGGATCAAGGGGCCTGGCACATCAAAGCGGCCATCGCCGTGACCGTTTTCGTGGTCCTCTGTTTCGCCACCGAGTGCATTCCTCTGCCGGCCGTGGCCTTTTGCATCGGCTTGGCCTTCATGTTCACTGGGGTGGTCACCAGAAGCGAAGTGGCCATGCTTTACTGGGATGACGCCTGCTGGTTCATCATGGGCAGCCTGATGTTCGCCGCGGCCTTTGTCAAAACCGGCGTGGATAAGCGGCTCGCCATGATGATCTTCCGACGGCTGGCCGTGCCCAGCGTCAAATGGATCACCCTGATCTTTTTTCTGGTCATCACCCCATTGGCCGCCTTTATCTCGGACCACGCCCTGGCGGCCATGTTCCTGCCCATCGGTATGCTCCTTTATCAAAACAGTCTGTCCGACGAAATCCCCGAGGACCCCGAACTGGGCAAGATGCTGATGATCGCCATCGCCATGGCCTGCAACATCGGCGGGCCGGGAGCGCCTTCCGGCGGGGCCCGCAATGTGATCATGATGACCTATCTGAAGGACATGTTCGGCCTGGACATCGGCTATTTCCAGTGGGTCACCTATTGCTTCCCCTTCTTGTTCGTCATGATCCCGGTGACCTGGTTCATCGTCAACTGGCGGTTCAAGCCGCGGGTCACCTCCCTGGCCCCGGCCATGACTCATCTGCAAAGGGAAATCGGCAAGATGGGCGGTTGGAACAGCAAGCAGGTCTGGGCCTTGATCATCTTTCTGGTCATGGTCTTCGGCTGGTTCACCGAGAAGGCCTTTTACACCAGCGGGATTATCCCCATCCGCCTGGGCATCGGCGTCATCGCCGTGGCCGGGGCGGTGGCCTACATCTTCGCCGGGGTGGTCAACTGGCGGGATTACCAGGAGAGAGTCGACTGGGGCGTGGTCTGGCTTTATGCCGGGGCCATGATTTTCGGCCGGATTCTGGACCGGACCGGGGCGGCTTATTGGCTGGCCCGGAGCTGCATTGATCTGCTGGCCCCCCTGGGCATGGATTCCGGTCTGCCCCTGATGATGGTCTCGAACGGTCTGACCGCCGTCATAACCAATCTCATGGCCGACGGCCCGGCCGCGGCGGCGGTAGGTCCCATCGCCCTGAACATGGCCGGCCTGGTCCATCCCGGATCGACCTTCCTGCCCTTCATGGCCATGTCCACGGCCATCGCTTCTTCTTTTGCCTACTGTCTGATCATCGGCACGCCGCCGAACGCCATCGTCTACGCCAGCGGTTATCTCGAGCCCAAGGATTTCCTCCGGGCCGGAGTGCCCTTATGGATCGCCGCCCAGCTCGTGGTGCTGCTCCTGACCCAAGTATACTGGGTCTTCAGGGGGTTCGTCGGACTGACCGGTTTTTAGCCTAATCCGGCTGACCCGGCCTTGTTTGGCTTGTCCATCAAGGTCGGGCCTGGTCAGCCGGATCAAACTCATGTATTCTTGGGTTCGAGAGGCGATGCATTATGGAGAAAACCAAGGCGACCACCGAAACCACAAAAAAGAAGGTTCTTCACCGAAACGGGGTGACTTATTTCGACAAGGATACGGAGCGAAAGATATTTTTCATTCTGACCGTGATCATGCTGGTGTTGGGCATCCTGGTCAAGTTGGGCGTTTTTTCCGGCTGAAAAGTCCCCGTCGTTTCAAAATCGAAGAACCAAGGATCGAGTTCATGCCCGAATTGGAGGCCAAAAAAGGATTGGGGCCGGCGGGATTAGGCTCCTACTTTCAAAACGTCAAGGCCTTGGCCCTGAGGCCGGGCCGGTTCTTCAGCGAAATGCCGGAGGACGTCGGTTTCGGGCGGTCTTTCCTGTTTCTTATTATTTCCGCCTTAATTTTTTCTTTAATCCACCTGGTTTTTCTTCCTCAAAATTCTGTCCTGATGAGCCTGATTTTGTTCATTAACGTCGTGGGCATGCCTTTGATAACCGCGGCGGTGGGTTTTGCCGTTTCGAACCTTCTGATGAGGCTCCACCTCGGATTTCCCAAATATTTCGCTGTGTACGCCTTTGCCAGCGGCCTGGTTCTGTTGGTGTCCTGGGTCCCTTCGCTGACTTGGTTCGCTGAAATCGGCAAGTGGATATTGATCGGGATCGGTCTGGTCAAGGGCTGCCGTCTGAGCCGACTTCAGGCCGTTTTTCTGATCGGAATTTCCATCGGCCTCATGGTGGCGGGGTTCTGGTCCCTCAATGCGGTGATTCAGGTTTTAAAGGGGGGCTGACTCATTTGAGCGGCAGACGTTCCCAGACCCGGGCCAGCAGGTCGAAAATAGCCCGGGCATTTTTTTCGGTCAGACCTCCCGTTCCGCAGGCCGGGGTGAGGAGGGAGCGGTTCCGGATCAAGTCCGGATCAAGACCTCGCCCAGCCAGTTGCTCCCAACCGGCCCGGAGTTTGGCGGCCAGTTGGCCGGCCTCTTCCCGACCGGTGAATTCCAAAGTGGGCACGATCCCCCAGGCCAACCAGCCTCCTTGGTCCAAGAAGCGGCCGATCTGGGCCGGGTAAAGCAGGAAATGGTCCAGATAGCCGAAGGCGTCGAAATTGATCACGTCCAGCCTGGTTGAGGCGATCACTCCCCAGTCGGTGTTACCGCAAATGTGAACCCCGACCCGGACCTGGCCCACGGAGCGGACGATGTCGGCCGCTTCGTCCAGCCAAGAAACCACGTCCTCCCGACTCAGGGTCGAAAAGGCGGAGCCGAAGCCGGTCAGGGCCGGTTCGTCGAAAAAAATCAAGGGGGTCCGGCCGGTCTCGATGATCCGTCCGGCCAGCCAGGCGGCCTTGGCCCCCAGGCCTTTGACCACCACCTCCCTCATCTCGGGGTCCTCCAGCAAGGTTCGGCCATCGGGCGTCCGGACCGCCAGACCGAAGGTGACCGGACCGACTATTTGGGCCTTGAGAAAACCGGGGCCGAAGCGGTCGTCGGTCCGGGCCCGCTCCAGAAACGGTTCCCAGGCCGAAGCAGCCTCGGGGGGCAGGGCGAAGTAGTCCCAGTCGCTGTCCAGGAAATGCTCATAAAACTCGGTCAAGGCCTCGGCCCGATTCTCGGTCTTGACCAGAACCCGGTGATGGGCTTCATCGGCCTCGAGCAGGGACAGGCCGTCCACGGCCTGAAGGATCATATCCTCACGGGGGCGCCGTCGAACCATCTGAGGCCAGAATGGAAGCTGGGGGCAGGTTCGGGCGACCAGGTCCAAGGCGGTCTCTATCTCAAGGAAGGGTACGGTCCCGATGCCGGTGGCGGCCAAAGGTGGAAATTCCATTCTCATTTCCTCAGACTTTTTCGTCGACGCCCAAGCTTCGGCTTGGTCACCCGTCCAATTCTTCGAATTACTCTTCTCCGCTCGGGAGGGTCGGGCAGACCGTCCCGGCTTTCCGGGGTCGTCCGCGGTTAAGGGCCGAAATTTTCTTTAACTTTTCGCCCGTTCGATGTATTCGCCGGTCCGGGTGTCGATTTTCAAAACATCGCCCTCGTTGATGAACAAGGGGACCTGAACGACCAGCCCGGTTTCCAGGGTGGCCGATTTGGTGGCCCCGCTGGCCGTGTCGCCTTTCACCCCGGGTTCGCTCAGGGTGACCGTCAGATCGACCGTGGTGGGCAGGTCCAGGCCGATGGGCCGGCCCTTGAAATATAACATTTTAGCATTGATGTTTTCCTGAAGAAAGTTCCTGGTCTCGCCCACCTGGCCTTCGGTCAGAAATATCTGTTCGTAGGTATTGTTGTCCATAAAGCAGTAGCCTTCACTGTCCTTGTAAAGGTACTGCATATCTTTTTCCTCCAGATCGGGCCGGCCTACTTTTTCGCCCGAGCGGAAGGTTGCGTCGAGGACCCGTCCGGTGATCAGGTTCTTCAGTTTGGTCCGGACAAAAGCCCCGCCCTTGCCGGGCTTGACGTGAAGAAAGTCCACAATCAGATAAGGCTCTTCCTTGAATTCGATTTTGAGTCCCTTGCGAAAGTCGCTGGTCTGGTACATAGAACCTTAAATCTCCTTATAATCCAAAATAAATTATACAACCGGCGAGACGGTCTCGCGCCGCCGAACCGCCGCCGCCTTCAATCGTTCCAGCCTTTTGATCAAGTCAACCTTGGTCGAGGGAGGCTTTTCCTTTTCGATTTCCGGCCCGGCCCTGGCCTGGATTTCGACTCGGCCTGGAAGAGATGGTTGTTCGGCGGGCATGGCCGGGGCCGTTAGTCCGAATTCTTCGGCGGCCACGGCAGCCTTGGCCCTCATAAGGGCCAATTTTTCCTGAAGTTCCAGGTTGCTCGGATTTTGCCGGAGCAAGGCTTCATATACTTGAACGGCCTTGTCCAGGTGCCCTTGAGCGGCGTACAGGGCGGCCAGGGTTGCCGTCGGAACAACGCCGGTTTCAGCCGCCGGTTCCTCGGGTCTCTTCGCATCGGCCCAAGGTCCGAGGTCCAAGCCGATCAGGGATGACGCGGCCCGTGAAGTCCGGACCGCTGCCTCGGACCTCCCGGTCGACTCAAAGAGTCGAGCCAGGCGGGTCAGCACTTGGGCCAGGTCTTTCAGACCTCTGGCCGCCTGTCGCAGCACGACTTGGGCTGCTAGGGTTTTTTTCCCAGCGATTAAAGCCTGAGCCGCCAGGCAGGCTGCTTCCAGGTTGTCGGGATGGGCCTCGAAGATGCGCCCGGCCAGAGCCGAAGCCTCCTCGGTTCTATTCATGGCCAGAAAGGCGCGGACCAGGGTCACCAGGGCCGGGGAAGTCGGATCGGTCCGGGCCACCTGTTCCAGCGCCCTTAATTCATGATCGGCTAAAAATTGTTCTCCGCCGTTTTGATCCATGGCCTCTTAATGAACATCAAGTTTTTTAACTAAGTTTTTAGTGTACACGCTTTCAGATCAAATTAACAAGCGGGAACCGGCTATCAAAAAAATTTTAAGCTCGGCTAGGGCCGGGTATCTTCAGAGGTCGATGATTCGGGTTCCTCCTTGAGCCGGTAGACTTTTTCATCCGGCCTGATTAACCCCAATTTCTTTCGGGCTTCGTCCTGAATGTACAGTTCATCCTCCTTGATTCTCCTAATTTGGATCATCAGACGCCGGTTTTCTTCGGCCAGTTCCTGGTTGGCCTCCTGAAGGTTCCGCTTCTCCTGACGAAGGCGGTCGATTTGACGAAAGCCCTGGTCGCTGTAAAACAGGATCAGGCCGAGGCAAAAAATCAACACCCCGAGAAAAAGGAGGGAAAACCCCTTTCGTCCTATGATTGCCATAAAATCACCTCTTTTGAGGCTCTTTTTCCCATCGCGCCGCCATGACCACTCTTTTGAAGCCTTGACGCCGGAGGGCGTCCATAAGAGAAACGATCCGGCCGTGGGTGGTGCGTTCGTCGGCCATTAAAACCACCACGGTCGAGGCGGGGTCCGGAGCGTTTCTTTTCACGGCCGCGGAGAAGTCATCCATGGAGATGGGATTGCCGGCGACATAAATGTCTCCCGCCTCGGTTACCTGGACGTCGATCTTGGCCGTGGCCGTGACCGAAGCGCCGGGTTTGACGCCGGGCAGGGAAATGCTGAGCCCGGGCATGGAGACGAACTGGGTGGTGACCATGAAGAAAAGCAAGAGCAAAAAAACGACGTCGATGAGCGGGGCGATTTCAATGACCGGGTTCTCCCGGCGCCTGACCCTGAACTGCACCGTTTAACCCTCGCCGCCTTTTAAGGATTCGAGCAGCATAATGGAATGCTCCTCCATTTCCATGATCAGGCTGTCGGCCTTGCCGGCCACGTAACGATAACCGACCAAAGTGGGGATGGCCACGCTCAGACCGGCCGCGGTGGTCAGCAGGGCTTCGGAAATCCCGGCGGCCAAGGTGCCGGGATTGCCCACGCCATAGTAAGAGATAAGATCGAACGTCTTAATCATTCCGGAAACCGTGCCCAGCAGTCCCAAAAGAGGGGCGATGCTGGCCACCGTGGATAAAACCGGCACATATTTTTCCAGGTCGGCCGCTTCCCGGCGGCCGACCTCTTGAACGACCTCCTTGATGGCCTGGCGAGGCTGTCCGTTTATCCTTAAGGCGGCCAGATAGATGCGGGCGATGGCGCTGGGATGGCCCTGGCAGAGGTATATGGCGTCCGAATATTTGCGTCTGGCGATGAGGTCGCCGACGTTTTGCATCAGGTCCCTGGGCAGGACTCTGGTTCGGCGCAATTTAAACAGACGCTCGATGAAAAATCCCAAGGCGATGACTGAACAGAGGAAGATGGGATACATCAGCCATCCGCCGCGGACAATCAAATCAGGTAACAGGAAATTCATGGCCTATCCGGAAACCGTGGTGTTTCCATACTATTAAGTTTTTGGAATGATATGTAAACATCCTGATCAAGTCAAGAAGGGTTTGTCTCGAAGAGATGCCTGGTTTTTCCACTAGCATTTTTCGATGAAAAGCCGGGCGAAAATAGAATGCCGTCTCGACCGGCCGCCAAGTCGATTGACCGGTTTGAAGCTATCTGATAATAAAAGGCGCCATGGGCGAACCTAAGAGAATCCGCCGGGAATTGGGGCTGATCTTTTTCCCGTTTTTGGGCAGCCTGTTTTTGAAATGGCTCCACGACACCTGCCGTTGGACCTACGTCGGCCGGGAGATCTTGGACGAGCACCTTAAAAACAGGCGTCCCTTCATGTGTGCGACCTGGCATTTCGATCTGATTTCGGTGCTCTATCATTTCCGGCACCAGCGGGGCGTGGTCATGGTCAGCCGCAGCCGGGACGGTGAACCCATCGCCAGGCTGGTGGGGCGATGGGGTTACGAGGCGGTCCGCGGGTCGAAGTTCAAAGGCGGTCGGGACGCGGCCCGGCAGATGATCGACGTCCTCAAGGGAGGGGCCGGCCGGCCGGCCGGTCTGGTGGCCGACGGCTCCCAGGGACCGGCCCGCCGGGCCCAGACCGGGGCGGTGTTCATCGCGCGGGCCGCCAGGGTTCCGATCATTCCGACCATTGTCACGGCCAGAAAAAAGATCACTTTAAAAACCTGGGATCGGACCCAGATTCCCCGTCCCTTTACCCAAGCGGCCATGTATTTCGGCCCACCCCTGATCGTGCCGCCCAAGGCCGAAGGCGGCGTCCTGGAAAGGCACCGCCTTGAACTGGAACAAGCCCTCAACCGGTTGTGCGCTCAGGCCGAGAGCCATCCCTGGTGAAAGCGTTGTTTCAGCGACCGTGTTTCGACCTGATCGACTGCATGGTCAGACGCAAGTGGGCTTCAGCCGCCTCCTGGTTGTCCGGATCGGCTTCCAGAATCTGCCCGTATACTTCCATGGCTTCCTCGAACTGATTCAGGCCTTCGTATAACCTGGCCAGTTTGAACATGAGCTTCACGTCGCCGGGTTTTTTCCGGCAGATGTCATGATAGGTCCGGGCCGCCTCTTCCAGGTTGTTCATCTTGATCTGAGCGTAAGCCAGGTATTCCAGAAAGCGTATGACCTGCGGGCGCCGCTGGGACCACTCCCGGGCCTGGCGGGCCAAGTCTTCATACTTCTTTTGCCGGTCCAGGTAATCAAAAATGAAAGCGTAGGCCGCCTCCATCTCCGGCTGAAGCCTGATCAACTCCGCGGCCTGATGGAACGCGGGTTCTTCTTTACCCTGTTTTTTATATATTTCGAAAAGATACTGGCGAGCCTCGACGTCCTCGGGGGCAAGCCCGACCACTTCCTTCATCATCTTTTCGGCCTGGTTCAGGCGGTCGGTTTCAAAATAGAGGACGCCCAAATTGTAACGCAGAACCCGGTTTTTCGGGGTTTCAGCGGCCAGGTGCTCGTATTGGGCAATCAGTCGCTCCCGATCCTGACCCTCTTCCAGCAGCTTGATCAGACGAAGCCTGATTTCCAGGTTGTCCGGGTCCTGCTCAATCAAGGTCTGGAGTTCCTTGACGGCCTTTTCCTTTTGTCCGGCCTTGAGATAAGCTTCGACCAACTGCATCCGGGCCTGGACATTACCCGGCTCGCCGGCCAGGGCCCGGGCCAGATTCTCCCGATACCGGTCTTCTTGGCCTTTGGCATAATATAGACGGGCCAGATTGAAATAGACGTTGGCGTCCGTCTTATCCAACCGGGCCGCCTTCTCATAGGCCTCGATGGCCGGGTCGATCCGGCCCTGCTTGGCCTGGAGGAAACCGATTTTCTTGAGCACCGCGCTCGATTCATCCGGAGGCAAACGGCCAAGCAAATCCTGATAGGCCTCGAGGGCCTGGTCTATTTCGCCCTTATTTTCCAGAAGTTCGGCCATGGCCAGCAGGTAAGGTTCGACCTGTTTTTCCGGAACGACCGAGATCAGGCGGCGGTAGATTCCGACCATGCCGTCCGGATCGTCGATCCGCTGATAAAAAGCCAGCATTTCGCGTAAATAATTCCCGGCCTCCTCCTCAGTGGACCCGGCGAGCAAACGCTCGTAGGTCTTGACCAAATTGACTTGATCCCCTTGATCGCGATAAATCGAAGCCAGGTCTTTTAAATAAACCTTGGCTTCCTGATCCGAGGCGGCCGTGATCAACCGCTCATAAGTTTCGATGACCCGGGCCTGATCTCCGGTTTGCCGATAAAAATTCAGCAGCTCCTCCAGATAAGCGACGGCCTGCTCTTGCGTTGAGTCTGTAATAAGGCGTTCATAGGTCCGCACCACTTTGGTCTGTTCTCCGGCGGCCTTATAAAGATGAACGAGTTTTTTAATAATCTCCGGATCGGGAGGCTCGCCCAAAACTTTTTCGTACAAATCGGCCGCCGCCGCCCATTGGCCGGTTTCTTCCAGGAGCGAGGCCAGTTTTTGTCTGAGAACCTCGTTCTTCGGTTCCAGGTCCAAGGCCAATTGATAATAATAAATCTGTTTTTCAGGGAGACCGGCCTTTTCGGCCTTGGCGGCCCAATCCAGGGCGGTCATGCTGACCAGCAGATAGAATTCGGCGACCACGGCCGATCCTTCCTTGATCTGGACGACGAATTGGCGCGGCTGGATGAAGGTTTCTTCACCCAAGACTTCCAAAAGCGGAACCGGTTCCCGAAAATTGTATAGATCGAAGTCGTGGGAATAAAGCCTCAAACCGTAATTGAGCCAGCGGTTGCTGGAGAAGGAACCCACGGCCAATTGATCGTAAGGATGGAAACTGACGAACTGGCCGGGGTGCATAATCCGTTCCCGCCCGTTTATGGACAAGGCCAGGCTGTGGGCCACGGGCTCGACCGGATGAATCCGATAGGCCAATCTGGCCAAATCTCCGGGATTGAAAACCAACCAGAGGGCGCCGGTCGCCGGAATCAGGATCATGACCACTAAAACAAGCAGGCCCATCCGGATCGGCGGGCGTTCGGGCCGGTATGGCCGGTTCATTGCCCCGCCGCCTTTTTTATCTTCAGAGATGCCGGGCGATACTTGGCCACAAACTCCTCCACGGAAACTCTTCTCCGGGAATGATGATACCAAAGTATCCCTCAGCCGGGACAATAGTCAAGGCTTGGCTTGGACCTCAGGTCAGGCTTGCCTTGAAAAACCTTTGATGCTAACTTTTAAATTCGATTCCGGAGAAGAGAGATCGAGGTTATCAGCCGGCATGGCGGCCGAAAAGCACCTGACCCATAAAGAGGTTCACCGGCTTCCGGTCCTGGCCGGATTGGCCTTGGCCTCGGCCGCCGTGGTTCTGCTTCTCGATCTCGGCCTGATCCTCCGCCCTCTGGAACTCAAGGCTTACGACGGCCTTTTCTTTTTTCGAGAAAGATTCAGCCTGGCCGCGCCCCGCCCCGATCCGCCGGTGGTCCTGGTGGAAATCGACGATGAAACCTTTGGGGATCGGACTTTTCATATTCCCCAAACCCTTTGGCACCGATATTTCAGCGAGGTGATCATCGGTCTGGCCGACGCCGGGGCCAGGGTCATCGGTTTGGACTTCGTTTTGCCTCAAGTCTTGTTCGACGAACTGGTCCCTGATTACAGCCGGACCTGGCTGAGAACCTTGGTTTATGCCCGGAGCAAGGCCGCGCCCGTGGTCACGGGCCTGGTCCAGACGGCGAACCGGCGAATCGCTCCCCAATCCAGGTATCTCCAAGTCCTGGGCAACGATCACCTCGGACTGTTCAACCTGACCACCGACGCGGACGATTTCATCCGCCGCCAGCGCCTATACTTCCCCTCGGCCGATGACTCCCGCAAGGGGCTTTACAGCGTATCCTTCCTTTTGGCCCAGGCCTACAGTCCCGATTTGAGCTTGCCGGCCGAAACCGTTTACATCGATTACCATCATCACGAAACGGCCTCGGCCCGACGATCCTTCGCCCACGTTTATCAAAGGATCAAGGCCCGGGATTCGGCTTATTTACAAAGGAATTTTAAAGACAAGATCGTGCTGATCGGCCAGACCGATTCCTTGACCCAGGACCGCCATCCAACGCCGCTGTATTATTTGATCAGGTCCGGGCAGAAGAGAACTCCGGGCGTGGAAATTTTGGCCCAGACCGTCAGCACCATCCTGGCCGGACGCTTCCTCGCCGAAATCGGCCCCATCCACCGATTTCTTATCTATCTTGGTCTGGCCCTCCTGGTCTCCGCCCTGACTGTTTATAGCCCTCCCGCCCGGCTGCCGGTCCTGGTCCCGGTAATCATCCTGGTTTGGACCGCCCTCGATCTGACCGCGTTCATTCATTATCTCATCCTCCCCGCGGCCGGCGGCCTGACCGCCCTGCTGCTTGGTTTCGGCGGCGCGTTTTTTTTTCGTCACTGGATAGTCGACCGGGAAAAAAGAAAGGTCCGGGCCGTTTTTCAGCGCTACCTGCCCGCCAAAGTCGTCCGGAAACTATTAGCTTCGAGGGATGAAGACTTCTTCCGCGGGGAAACCCGCCGTCTCTGCCTGATGTTCAGCGACATCCGCGGTTTCACCACTTATTCGGAAAAAAGGCCTCCGGCCGAGGTGGTCGGACGTCTCAATGAATACTTCACGGCCATGTCCGCGGTCATTGCTTCCGAAGGCGGGGCGGTGGACAAATTCCTGGGCGATGGAATCATGGCCTTTTTCGGAGCCTTTGACGACCACGCCCGTCCCAGTCTGGCCGGGGCCAGAGCCGCCCTGAAGATGCTGGCCGAACTGGACCGGCTCAACGCCGAATGGACGGTCCAGGGCCGGGAGACTTTCCGCATCGGCATCGGTCTGCACACCGGCCGGGTCATGATCGGTAACATCGGTTCGCCCAGCAAGATGGAATACACGGTCATCGGCGACGCGGTCAACCTGGCCTCCCGCCTCCAGGACAAAACCAAAGACCTGGGTGAAGCCGTGGTCATCAGCCAGGAAGTCTACCTGGACCTGGCCGATGAAGCCGTGGTCGAGGACCGGGGTCTGGTCGACATCAAGGGCCGGGCCCAGACCAGGGCCTATGCCTTGAAAGGCCTGACCGGTTTGGAATAACGGTCGTTTTTTTCGAATAAAAACCTGGGTGATCGTGGTCACGTCTTGCGGGCAAAGGTTTTGGCTGATTGCCTAATTTCCTTCGGCCGGGTAAACTGCCACCTAAATCTTTGAACGGCCGGTATAAGGAGGGACTCTTTTGATACGACGCGCAATCGACGATCCTCTCCAGGGAGCCTGGCGGACCAGTTTTTTCGATGAGAACCACCTCAGCCACTCCACCTCTCCGGACCTGGTCGCTTCGCCGGCTCAACTGCGGTTCATGGTCATGTTCGAACCGGACCAGCTTTATTATCCCTGTTCCAAACGGGTCTATGAAGAAATAATGGCCCGGGTCCAGAGCCCGTTTTTGGGTGAAATGTACAACCAGGTCTGGGCCAGGATATTCAAGCTGGTCGAGGCCAAGATCGACGACCCGGATCAGAGGTCCTTCCTGATCGAGCTATTAAACATCAAATTCCGACACGAGACGGCCAATTACAACATCATTCCCTCGCGTTTGGAGAAACGGCTCTATAAGCTGTTTGTCGTCACCACCCAGATTGAAGACCCCTTGAGGGAGGAGAAGGCCGGGGTGAACCGCCGCGCCTGGGAGCTGGAGCGGAGCGAGAACTTTGTCCGGGCCGTCAATGCCCCGCCGGGTCCGCATCAGCCGGCGCCCTGCTTCAAGGAGGTCAACGTGGAATCCACCCGCCGGCACCTGGACGCCACCAAACTCAAACGCCTGTTCCAGGCTTCGGTCCAAACCGGGCTGTGGGAAGCAGACCGCCGGCCTTTAAGCATGGAGGGCTGGAGCGAAATTTTCAGCCGACCGGTGTCGGGCGAAGACTGGGAATATCTGGAGAATTTTTTATTGACCCCGAAAAATGACTTGGTCGGCCATTGGATTCCCCGGAAAATTCTTTATTTAAGCGACAGGGCCGGAGAGATAGTCTTCGATCTGGCCGTGATCCGGTTCCTGATCAGTCTGGGCCACACGGTCATCCTGGCGGTTAAAAGCGCCGCCTGTTACGATGCGGTCTACCTCGGGGACCTGGTCAACGATCCGGTCCTGGAGGGCCTGATTGACGAGGCCGAACTGATCACCGACCCCAGGGTGACCCAGAATCAATTGGCCGCTTACCTGAAGAACGACCCGCCTTTTAAAATCATCCCGGACGGGACCATGGAAAAACTCAATCTGCTCAGGATGTCCGTAACCTTCGCCCGGATGTTCAAGGAAGTGGACGGGATCGTTTCCAAAGGCCTTGATCAACGGCGCCGGTTTTCCCAAACTCCTTTCGAATTCACCCAGGACATTTACAGCCTGGCCCCCAATGAAGATCAAACCCTGAGCGTTATGTTCAGGCCGCGCAGTCCCAAGGCCATCCGTTTTTCCACGGCCGATCTCAGGGACCGGGCGGAAAAGATCATCGCCCAAATGCGCCAGGCCAACCGTCAAGGTAAAAAGGTCATGTTTTACAGCGGTATCGTCGGCTCAATCCCCGGAGAGACCGAAACGGCCATCAAGGTCATGACCACTTTCATCGAAGACCTGGAAAAACAGCAGTCCGGCATCTTCGTCATCAATCCCTCGACATTTTTCGAGCCGGGCATGGACGCCGACGACTTGATGTTCATGTGGGAGATAGTGCAGCGCAGCGGCCTGATCGACATCTGGCGGTTTCAGACCTACCAGGACATTGAAAAAAGCTTCGCTCTCCTGGGGCAAAAAGTGCCGCCCCAGTGGTTGGGCAAGGATGCGACCTTCTCGACCGGCTGCACCAAGGAGAGGGCCATCGCCGCCGAAGTCCAGAAAGCCAATCCGGAGATGCAGATCATCGGTCCGGACCCGGAAAAGTTCCTGCGCCGGGGCGAATACGGCATCGGCCTTTTTCACGACACCCGGCTGGGCGATTTGTACCAGCCTTGATGGAGGCCGGACCGGCCTTGAGCAAGCCGCTCCGGCCTATCTGACTTCAGACCCGCCTTCAGCCTTCGGTCGGGGCGTAGTAACACCTCTTCGGTGAAGAGACCAGTCCCTCTTTTTTCAATTCGCTGATGATTTTGGAAACTTCCTTGCTCTCCAAACCCAGGCTCTCGGCCAGGTCACCGGGACGAACCGGCTGGCCCGCCTTCTTCATGGCCTTGAGCACCTTTTGCGCTGTCTTGTCCATGATCACGGCTCCTTATCGGTCGGCCGGTCCTGGATAAAGGACCGCACCAGGTTTTTACCGCTGAAATGACCTTGAGTAATGTAATAGATAGGCAGTTCCGGTCCGAAAACCTTGCGCCTTATCCGGCTGAAATTCAAACCTTGATCGGCCAGGTCCAGGACCCGGCGGCCCACTTTTTCCAGGTACTCGACTTTTTCTTTCAGTGCGCTTCGACCGTCCTCTTTGACGCTGCCGCCGGCCGTAAAGATAAGCCCGACGTCCAGTTCGCTCAGCCGCCGCAGGGAGCTGATGATCCGCCAAATATGGTAATCAGCCCGCAAGGCCCGGTCCCGGCCGCCCACAAAGGCGTCTCCGGAAAAAAGCCAGCCCTGGTCCGGCTCATAAAGGCAGACGTGGTCCGGGCTGTGACCGGGCGTATGAATCACCCGAAAACTGAAGCGGTCGGTTTCGACTGTCTGACCCAGCGGACGGCCTTTCGAGGGAGACGGATAACCCCACATGAGTTTTTGGTACGGCCGGAGGGGTTGACGCTCCTTGGGCGCTTCCAGAACCGGCAGCCCGGCCGGGTGAACCAGCGCCTCCAAACCGAAACGCTGCTGTAAAACCGCGTTGGCCCCGATGTGGTCTTCATGCGAATGGGTGTTGACTATTCGACAAAGAGACACACCGTCGAGGGCTCCGGTCAATTCTTCGGCCGTGTGAGCGCAGCCCGTGTCGATCAGTAATCCGTCGACCAGATAAGCGGACGTGAAATACCAAGGGCGGCCCCGAAAAGACCGGGCCAGGCGGAACTGCCGGACTTCTCCGAAATCTTTAATTTGAATCATCTCTCTGATCGGTCCCGCCTTTCAGCTTCTAATCCGACCGACCCCGAACGGACGCGGCTGATAATATTAATTCCACAAAGTAAAGGAATGAACAATTTGTTTTTGAACTGAAAGCGAGTTTCAGATATTTTTTCAGCGTTAGGTCTGAAGTCTTGACCTGCCGGAGAGGTCGGTTTAGGGTGAAGATGGAAGATGATGGTTCAGACCGTTCAGGTCGTCACCAAGGGCTTGATTGGGGCCTTTACCGATGGGAGACGAGTTCGGCCTTCAGACCTCGAAAACGGCCGAGCCGAGAGACTGATGTTTGTCAAGCGTCGGCGTCGGCTCACGTAAAGCCTTGACAAAAACGTCATTTGATTAGTAAAATTTACTCACGCAACTAAGGCCGATGGTTATTTAGACGGATATTAGTTGAAATATCATTTAATTATATAATATTTCAATAAAGTAAGTGACCATTGCTTACTATGGCCAGCCCATTGCGTCAAAAAAAAGCTCTGATCGATAATTTTCCCTCACCGGCCGGTTCGATTTCCATTAGTCGACGATGGGGTGAGGATTGGCCCGCCCGGGTGACCTACCAGATCAAGTCCCCGGTTTCCGTCCGGGGAGGGTGGGCCAAAAGATTCTCCCTTGGTCCCGGGGGTGGAGTTTCCCTGAAATCAGGAAAAAAATCGCCTTATGGTTTGGTCCGCGGGCATGAAAATGATCACGATACGTTTACCTGAAAACCATAGTTGGAGGTTTCTGGATCTACGGAGGACTTAAAGCGCCAAGACTTGATTTGGCGGGTAAACTTCAACCCAGATAGAAAAATCTGGCCGAGACTGTTTGATTCAAGCAACAAAAAACGACAGGAGGGTTTTGAAAATGAGCAAACTCATCATTACGGCGGCCATAACCGGATCGGTCCACATTCCGACCATGAGCGACTACCTGCCCTTGACTCCGGACCAGATCGTCGACGACGCGGTCAAGGCTTGGGAGGCCGGAGCGGCCATAGCTCACATTCACGTCCGGCGGCCGGAAGACGGCATGCCCACTTCTGATCTCCAGTTATTTCTTGAGGTTCACAAAAAAATAAAAGAGCGATGTGATTTGATTCTTTTGCCGACTACCGGCGGCGGTGTGGGTCAGACTATTGAGGAAAAACTCAAACCTATCGTCATGCTAAAACCGGAGATGTGCTCCTTTGACCCGGCTCCCTTCAATTTCGGCTTGTTCCAGTTGGCGGCCCGGTTCAAGGACTTTAAGTACGGCTGGGAGAAACAGTATCTGGACTATTGTAAAATATTTACTTTTACGCCCAGTTTTAAAGACGACCTCGAATATGCCAAGACCTTTCTGGAGACCGAGACCAAGCCTGAGTTTGAAATGTATGAACTGGGTCATATCGGTTACGTGGCCTGGCTGATCGAGGAAGGCCTGGTCAAGACCCCGCCCCATCTCCAGTTCGTTTTCGGCCCGATGGTCGGCTGGATGCCGCCTTCGGTCAAGCACCTGATGACGATGTACGAAGAAGCCGTGGACCGGCTGGGCGCGGGCAAATTCACCTGGTCGGTGGCGGCGGCCGGCCGGCATCAAGTAGCCCTGGCTGCGGTGGCCATGGCCATGGGCGCGCCCAACGTTCGAGTCGGTCTGGAAGACTCTCTGTATGCCGGCAAGGGCAAAATGGCCACGTCCAGCGCGGACCAGGTTAAAATGGTCGTCAACATAGCCAAGGAAATGAGTCTCGATCCGGCCACGCCGGATGAAGCTCGTCAAATTCTGGGGTTGAAAGGTCTGGACAAAGTGGGCTTCTGATATTTCAGGGTGGCGTTTCGCTTGCCTGATGGTCGGGGGCGGCCTTAATCCAGACCCCAAGGCCGCTCTCCCCACTGTCTAGGAAAGGGGAGAAACCCCTTAGGCGGCCGCCGACCAAAATCTTTGATCATTGAAGCCCCCCCTGACAAGGGGTTGGCTCTGTGGACGGCGGCGAGTCCTAAAATTATGACCGTCAATTAATTTTAAGGAGGCAACAAATGAGAAAAGGTGACAAGATCGTTATCAGTTGCGCCATCACCGGCTCAATCCATACCCCGACCATGAGTCCATACCTCCCGATTACTCCGGAGGAAATCGCCCGGAACGCCATTGATGCGGCCAAGGCCGGAGCGGCGGCGGTCCACATTCACGCCCGTGACCCGAAAACCGGCGCGCCCAGTCCGGACCTGAACGTATTCGGGGAGATTATTGACCGGATCAGGGCCGAATCGGACGTGATCATCTGCACCACCACAGGCGGCGGCTTCGGCATGACCCTGGAACAGAGGGTCTCGGTGGTCCCCAAGTTCAAGCCCGAGCTGGCCTCTTTCAACCAGGGTTCCATGAATTTCGCCATCTTCCCGTTGGTCGCCAAGTACAAGGAATGGAAGTTCGAATGGGAACCCCAGTTCCTGGGGGCCACCAAGAAGATGGTCTTCCAGAACACCTTCGAAGACTTGGAAGGCATCTGCAAGATCATGAAAGAAAACGGAACCAAACCCGAATTGGAGATTTACGACATCGCCCATCTTTACAACGCGTACTACCTCTATTCCCAGGGTCTTTTAGAGCCGCCTATTTACATGCAGTTTGTCATGGGGATTCTCGGGGGCATTCAATCCACCATACCTCACCTGGTTCATTTGAAACAGACGGCCGATTCTCTTTTCGGCGAAGGCAAGTATCAATGGTCGGCTTTCGGGGCCGGGGCCATGGAGTTCCCCATCTGCACCTCGGCCGTGCTTCTGGGCGGGAACTGCCGGGTCGGCATGGAGGACGCCCTGTATGTCAGCCGGGGCGTTTTGGCCAAGAACAACGCGGAGCTGGTGGCCAAGATGGTGCGCATCCTCAACGAACTGTCCCTCTCGCCGGCCACGCCGGATGAAGCCCGAGAAATCCTGGAAATCAAGAAACGCTGAGCCCATTATCTAACTGTTCTACTTCTTCAGGGCCGGATGTTCGGATCAGGCGGCGTCAGGCTGGTCGCGACCTCGTCCATCCGGCCGAATCCAATTTTTTGACATAAGGATAAGCTCATGGAGGTAGATAATGTCCAGTTGGTTGACGGAGACGGAGAGTCTGGTTTACTCGGGTCGGATCAAGGTGCCGTATCAGTGGTGGGTGGGTGAGACGGGGAGTCGTTTTTTGGCGGCTCTTCGTGACGAGCGGAAGATTTTGGGCCGG
>Ga0209270_1000559_pt1 | contig 74676 bp, 82 predicted proteins | sample MTBAKSrepl1MetaG_FD_187456 | JGI IMG/M metagenome (GOLD analysis project Ga0209270, IMG submission 187456) | Enrichment culture microbial communities from Arthur Kill intertidal strait, New Jersey, USA, that are MTBE-degrading - MTBE-AKS1... | ecosystem: Environmental > Aquatic > Marine >... | reverse complement strand
CCGCTTAAGCAGGATCAGACCTGAACAACAGGGGTGATTCAATCTCCATACCTGGAAGCGGTTCAGTTCAACAGATTGTAAACGGAATGAAAACAGCTTCACTCCGTTTACAATCTTAACTGTTAGGAGTAAAAATGGAAACTATTCACATTGTGGTCCTTGAACCAAACTATGCAGCGGCAAACATGCCATGGCTTCAACGATTTGTGTTCCATAGAGAAGTAAACAAAAGCTGCTCGATGTACTTCTTTTCGTGCTTCCGATACAAGGTATACGCATACGGAATGCTTGAGGCGGAAGTGTTTGTGAAGGGCAAGGAGACCAACGTTGAGCGAGAAGTCGTCCTTCTACCTCTTCACGCTGTTGCTGGATTACTTCTTGATCAGTCCCCCCGAAACCCACTTGGGTTTGTGTCGGATCAATCGGAATGCCACGAATAGCTGTCACGCCCCCCCCTCCTCCTAACAAGCGGTTACAGCCGATGGAAAACCACACGGCTGAACCGCAGCGTTATGTCCTTAGGAGGTAGAGAGTCAAGGCTTTGAGGTGGAGAATAGTGTGTTCATACGCAGGAATGTTACTCGCAGGAATCGTCTTTCTCCCTTTTGCCTGGGCGGCTCCAATGGGGGGGCATTCCCTTCTCTACCTGATTATCTTTGTTTGTCCACTGGGGTTGTTTGGCGGACTCATAGCTGCGGACCTAAAGAGACATGTCAGGACCACGTCTATCATCATCAGGACCTTATTCGCCGTAGTTATCTCGATCATGCTAATCCTGGTACTTGGAAGCCTAGAAATGCACATTGGTAGTCGTGGATATCTCTTGGTCCCCATTATTCTACCTTTTCTAGCTGCGGCATTAAGTGATTTGATAGAAAAACAAAAGGATCCTGGCGCAGATAGGAAGACATAACCCTTTACTGCACTTGACCGCGATTCCGCCGCGGTTTTGCATTGTAAAGCACAGTGGCGCGGCAAGTGAGTTCAACCGTTATGCGAAAGGAGAACGTCATGGCAAAAGTCACGGTTTATTACTTCAAAGTCTTCGACATTATCGCAGGTGATATGGTCGAATCCAGGGGCATGGCCACCTTGGAGTACATAAAGCGAATTGATAAAGGAAGCGAGCCAATTTTGGAAACGGCCAAAGTCGTTGACTCATCGGAAGTCGATGCCGATGGTCGTTATCCCAAGAAGACATCATCATGAGAAAATTTCATCATGAATTGTCTTAGGGCAGACATGAACGACATCTGAATCAGGAGTGGACTTCGTGAATGCACACATGCCCTCTGGGTCTGCCGCGATTGCCATGCTCCTGATTTCGCCATTGCCCTTGCTGGTTCTGAACGATACGGACGTTCCCCTCTCCAAAGCAAGACCAACGACAATGCGAATATCATCCGGTTCGGGTATTTCAAATGGATCTGATTTATACGGCCACGGTTTAGGTGGTAGCATGTTCCCCTCCTTTGAAAGTGCATAACCTGTCGTTCCAGTTGACGCCCAAACGACGGGCGCAACTGAACTCTTCGTTGGGCATCATTAAATAAGGAGGCTTACTATTGGAAAAACTTATTGAGGTCATAAAAAATGAATGGAGTACAATATCTTCAGCTCCTTTTACATTTATTATTCTCTTTGTCTTGGCTTTTTCATTAGCCTATGTCGCGTCAACTTGGCGGTATCAAGGGATAATCGATTTATTAAGAGAACAAGTTACAAGCAGTAAAAATCGGATAGAGATAAAAGACGATCAAATTTCTGAATATCGTGAAAGGCTTCATTTGGTTCCCTCAGACACAACAGAGTTTTCCAAATTAACTAATAAAGAATTGTATGACAAAACAATTAACCTCGTTCAAAAGATCCGGACATTCCTTACAGCACGAGAGATGACTCAGAGAGAACTTTTATATTCTGGATATAAAACAGACTATAGAAAGTTAACTGAAGAAGAAAGGCAAAAAGCATGGAATGAAGAAACACGAAAATCAATGATGGATTCTCTGAAAATGAGCTCCGAATATGATGCTAATTATAAAATAGATTCTATCCTTCTCAGAGATGAACTTTTATCAAGACTACCAAAAGGTTCAAAGAATGAACAGGAATACAGAACTTATGAGCATCCGACAAACACAATAGGCATGTCTATGGTTGTAGATGATTTGGAACGTATGGCAAAATTGCTACCTTTAAGTTAATAGAACATGCCCAACATTTGCATTAAGTCGGATTTGGCAAAAGCTCGCCAAACCGCTTATGCAGCGCGTTCGGATTAGGGAAAAAGGACTATGAAGACAACCCAATACTTCGAACATGTGCGCAAGAGGCCGGATCGGTCTATAATAAAGGAAGAGTGGATCCACAGGGTCATCCAGCATCCGATCAAAACCGAAGTTCAGTCGGATGCCAGGGTCAGAAAGTGGGCATGGATCCATGAGGAAGGCAAATTCCTGCGCGTCATCCTGCTTGAGGATGGCGAGACTGTCCACAATGCGTTTTTCGATAGGTCATTCAAGGAGAAACAACAATGAAGGTCAAGTACTTTCCAGACACCGATACAGCACTCGTTGAGTTCACAGAAAACGAGGTGGCTGAAACAAAGGAAATCACTGAGAACATCTATGCAGACCTCGACGGCCAGGGAAATCTCGTGAGCATGACCATTGAGCATGCTCGCAAGAATGCCGGGTTGCATGAGTTCTCCTTCCAAGAGGTTGTCGGCTCCCAAGAGGGAAATGGCCGAACAACCGCGTAAACCGGACTCCGCTTCGCTCCGCCGGTTACGCGGGGCCGTTAAATGCATGAGGAGAAGAGAAAATGAACATTGAAATCACGCGCAATTTTCTGTTGTGGTGTACGATCATCAATTACGGAATATTGCTGGTGTGGTTTTTCTTTTTCGCGTTTGGCCGCGGCTGGATTCAGCGTTTGCACGGCAAGTGGTTTCGGCTGTCCGGTGAGCAGTTTGATGCTATTCACTATGGTGGAATGGCGGTCTTCAAACTGGGTATCATTTTATTCAACTTAGTGCCTCTTATCGCTCTCTGGATTGTCGGTTGATTCGGGACGATAAAAAGGCATTTAACACGGCACTGCACTTGACCGCGAGTCTGCCGCGGTTTTGAATAGCAAACCTTGTGGCGCGGCAAGTGAGTTTAACCGTTAGGGTTGAGATTTGATATGGACGATAGAATTTTGCTAGGAGAACTTCAGGCCTTGGTGGACAACATTCCCGCGTTTGCTGACTTCAAAGCGGCCTCAGTAGTGGAGCAAAGATGGGTAGCAAAGGCCCACGCACTTCTTTCACGCTACGACAAGCTGGCCGCCATTAGCTTTCAGTTGGAATCCGGATCACTGACCGTTGGCGTTCTGAGACAGGAGTCTGTTACAAGACTTGTCAGTATGTTGCAGGCAGCAATCGCTGATCTAGAGTTACGCATCCCAAAACACACTGGGGAAGTCTATGGCCCAGGTGCTGTTTACGATTTCTATCGAGCACTGAAGGAAATAATCGAATCAGCACAAAACTCAATCTTCTTGATCGATCCTTACCTGGACGAGGAAGTCTTCCACACTTATATGACCAACCTACACCAGAAAGTGGATGTCCGTATCCTTCTGATGCAATACGCCGCAAAGGTCAAGATGGCAATACACAAATTCGCCACACAGAACCGAATACAAATAGAGGTTCGTAAGAGCGCTCTCATTCATGATCGAGTGCTCTTCATTGATGGAACTTCATGCTGGGTACTTGGACAGTCAATAAACAATGCGGCCAAGAAGAAGCCCACCTATATTGCGCCTCTTTCTACGGATGCAGCAGGGTTGAAACTGAAATACTATAATGAGATCTGGAGCAAAGGAGAACTTGTCTACAATAAAACAACCTAACACTCCCATTAACTCGGACGCTTCGCGATGCTCCGCGCCGGTTATGGAATCGTTGGGTTGCTTGGAGTAAACGATCTCTCTGCTTTCCAGAAGGGTGCTCAGATGAATAGGTTCTCTAATAGCCTAGTAGTGATAAACAAGGTATTGCAGGAATACATATCAATCCATGATCAGGTATTCAAGCCATCCCTTAGAAAATCTGTCCGTATTCCAGGATTATTCAAACCGATTAGTTTCGGCAGGCATTTTGACGATCTTGACGTTCTATCAAACAAGCTCAAAGAGGTAACTATTTCTATCGATCTGGAAGACCAGCATTCTGATTTCCCTGTTTTGTATGACTACGTAACCGCTTTACACGCCGCAGTCGAGAAACTCCGTGTTCTATGCGGAAAGCTATTAGAGAAAAGTAAGGGAGCTTCTTCCTACAGTATGGAGGAGTACAAGTCTGACGTTGCTTCATACCAAGATATGGTTGTGGAATACCGTGCAATTGGATCCGATTTGAACCTCCGGTTGTCTGATGTCGGAATTCAAGGCGGAATGGCAAAGCCCGCCAAGACGCGGTGGCTAATCAATCATCTTATTCACATAATCGCTGGCATCCTCTTTCCCTATACCTTCATTTGGACTACCAGTGGGATACTTGCCTCTGTTTTGCTATCGGCTATTACACAAGGTATCGATCAGTTTCGCATTTATAGGCATTATCAGAAGGAATTTCGAGTGATCGACCGAGTACATGGCATCAAAGAAGGACGTTCGATGAGCTTTGAACTGGGCAGCATCTCCCAACATTGCCAAGTATTCATTTTCAAAGTTATTTGGTATGGATTTGTCACGATGTTAGTAGCCGGGTTCAGAAGGTGATCCACATAAGGGATTGACGTTGGGATTCTCCTGAAATGCTGACAAACTATCAGCCGAAAATGTCATGTCGAGTACGGCAGGTGATGATGAAGAATAGAAGAACTACCCACCAGTCGCTAAAGCCGATCGCGGCCCCCTGGGCCGCTCCGGCTTAGCTTTTCGTTAGCCTATGACTATGAATGATAACGTCACGATGACTTCAGAAGTCTGCTGGAGTTGGACCCATGGCACAAAGCTGGTCAGGGCCGAGACTGGGCACTATGTCTGTCATGACTGTATCGATGAGGAAGCGAAAATACTAAGGACCCACCAGCAGCTTCAAGAAATCGAGAGGGCCATCGGCCTTTATGTCGGAGATTGTCAGCTTCAGAGACAGCACCCCTCCCACGCAAAGATCTTAGAAAATGTGATCTCCGATTTTTTCGTCAGAGACTTTCCCGACCTCAAGACGGGCAACGCTTTTCGCCTAAGTCTCTTCGGAAAAACGGAAAGCGAACTGGATGTGATAATAGATGTCCATTGCTCAGATTGGCTGGGAAGAAGCCGCAGACACGTTCTTAATGATCCCCCTCTTGCTCACATGGAAGTTGCTTTCCGTTCCCGTTTTGACATTGAGAAGATAAAGAATGACCTGAAGAAAGTTCATGACACGGTACTTGCCGCCGCAGCGCTGGTTCCGCCACAAAAGGTCTGGACCGCATTCGTCGGACTAGGGAACGGTTGGGATCGCCACAGAGACGACGTCATCATGGCTGTTCATCACTACTTTCATGAGCTACCACCCAAGCGAGTGCAATTCGATGAAAGAGATTCCTTTTGGGACTGCCCGGACATGTTGATCTTTCCCGGCTTCATGTTGAAGAAACACGATTGTTGCTCGGAGCCTGGTTTACTTGACCATTGGCCGGTTTATGTGGAGATCCCTTCAGCCCTCAACGACCCGGTACAACGGTTACGTCCATTGGCTCTCTCTAGAGGCTTTTTCAACCACTTTCTGCGAAGTGATCTCCAGGGCAAGTTGGATGTCAGGGAGGCTTGGTCTGATGCAGAATCTTCCAGCATTTTCGGGCCGAACTTGAGACGGGAGCCAAACGAACAGAGGTTAGTGGCGGCCACACATGCCCCCGAAAACCTATTTATTCGCGATCCGCGACCGGAGGGCCATACGGTCTTCCTGCATTTCATCGGCTCCGAGAACAAATGCTCTATGGGGCGAGCCTATGTCTACGAACGTAGAAGAGATAGCAGACTTGACGGAAAGACAATTTCTGTTTGAAGAACAGGCTAACAACCGCATGAACCGGATCGTGTCCCTGGCGGGCCACTCCCGGTTATGCAGGCGTTCGGTTCAATCGTACCAGAAAAGTTAGGTGAGAACGATGAGTCAAAATGACCAGGAAAGCGTTTTAAAAATTGGGAGCGGGATTTTCTATATATGCTGGGTTGCTTGCATAGCGATAATTGCTTGGCTCTTGATTTGGAAAATTGGTTCTATACAGACGCCATATGGTTTGTTTCTTTTCCTTGTACTGCTATGCATGGTCATGTTCCCTTTCCTTAAATCATTCTCGGTTGGGAATGTTTTTTCAGTTCAAGTCCGTGAATTGGCAACTTCCGTCGAAAAATTGAGAGATTCAGTTCAGAATATCCTTGTCCAACAATCGCAAAATACACAAAACCTAAATCTCACGTTACTCAACGCCCCTGATGGAAGACGCGTTGAGATTGAAACCGAATATAATAGCCAAAAATATTCAAATTTGGGCAATAGTCTTTTTCATCAAGCAAGATACATGGAATCTCTTCATTATTATCATAAAGCCTTTGATTCTGATTCCAACAATTGGGTAGCTGCAATGTTCCTTGGTTATATATATCTCTCCCTAAATGATCTTGAGAAAGATAAAAATAAATGGGGTTTTAATGAAAGAGAAAGGTTGTTAAGGTCGGTTTTTTTCTCAATGCATGCAACCCAAAAAGATCCAAATCATTACATGCAGTTCATGAATTTGGGAATCGCTCTTAGACATCTGGGAGGAAAAAGTCTTATCCAATTGGGACTTGATAAATTGGAAAAAGCCTTCAATATGCTGAATTACGATCCTCAAGTTCAAAATAATCCTGAGTTAATGCTAGCAAAGGGAAAATGTCGAAGCTTTATGGGGGAGTTTGCTGAATTATTGGAAATGAAAAAGGAAGCGATTGACTATCGGAAGGAAGCTGTTGAAATTTTCAAACACTGTCCTGAACCTAAGCCATCTGGCTTTGATCATTGGCTAAGGGACGCGGAAGAAGCAATATTAAAATTGGAAAAGAGTGACACCTTGAATAAGACCGAACATCAGCATTGAGAAGGACGCGCAAAAAGCCGCGCGCCTCTCATGCAGGCCGTTAGGCTTAGCATTTGGAATGAATGGGAAACAAGTGAGCAAATCATTTCCTTCAGCGCTTCGAATGAGAGAGTTCTTTTCTAGAATTCCGCTTCCTCCCTGGCATCCTAGGGCTGATCCCCTAGGTCAAGCATACCTGTCACGTATGGCGGAAATGGACATAGCATTTCAACAGAAGATGCGCAGGTTGAACAAGCTGCTACCGTTGTGGATCCTTCTGAGGATGAAAGGCGGATCTGGATTCCGAATGGCTGGAATACTTCGGCATTTCTTCCTTGAATACGTAAACCGCCTTACGCAGCACGGCCCGTACTCTCTTCCTTCATCCTTCAATGTCGTTGAATCGTTTCTTCAGTTTGACAAGGAATTTTTCATCTTCGATCTTCGCCAAGAGCGGGAGCACTTGTTGCGTCTGCATGATTACTTTGACTGGTATACCGCAGAACAAAGAATACCCGAAGATCCTAGACTCCTCGTCGATATCATAGAAGAAGGGATCATCTACTCATATGACTTCGTAGGAGACACGGGTGAATTTGCTATTTCAGCCGAAGGTTCACGACTTGCAGTTGCAGGACTATCGATGATTCGACATGAGAATGAACTGTCAGTCATTCTTTTAGCAGGTGAAAATCCTCCATACCCGACCGACAGTGAAATCTCGACTTTCACAGGCGAGGAAGGTCGCGCAAAGGGCCACGAAGAGATATCACCAGCGCAGGATCTTTCTATCGAGGATCGGTACATTGGCGGAATGCCAGGCTTCTCAAAGGTTATTCTGTTTACAAGATTCGATCTGGCGACAAGAAAGCATGATGTAAGGTATATCAATGTTGATATCGGGCCAAGCTATCTTGTCCATACCGATGACACAAGAGTTCTCAAGGAAAGCTTCGGCAAAGAAGCGACCAGAGAGATGATAGAGAATTCTTTAAAGGGTATTGAACGGTATAGACAGCTATTTTCCGCGTTAACATCTCTAATCTATTTGCCTGTTTTCTTCATAGCCGAGCGGGGTAACGGGGTCAGACCTTGACATGTGACAAATTATTTTGGTAGTGTGGGTCATCTGCTTCTGGAGGCATAAGTGTGGCGCGACCTTTGCGGATTGAGTACGAAGGAGCTTTTTATCATATCACTGCGAGAGGCAATGAGCGGAAGAGGATCTTTTTCGGAAAGGGTGATTACGACAAGTTCAAGGAATACCTTCTCGAAGCGCAGGATAAATTCGGCTATAGGCTTCACTGCTATGTGCTCATGGGCAATCACTATCACCTCGTCATTGAGACCCCCAATGGAAACATGAACAAGGTGCTGCACTACGTTAATGGTTCTTATGCAAACTACATCAACAAGAAGAGGAATAGAAGCGGCCATCTTTTGCAGGGGAGGTACAAGGGCATTCTGGTTGACCGTGACGCTTATCTGCTGGAATTGAGCCGGTACCTTCATCTGAACCCCGTCAGGGCCAAGATGGTGGAAAGACCGGAGGATTATCGCCAGAGCAGTTATGGATCCTATCTCTGGACTCAGAAGGAATCTATAGTGACGACCGATCTCATACTGGGGATGCTCTCTGGCGACGATAAGGTCGCCCGGCGAGCATATCGTGAGTATGTCGAGAAGGGCATGGATGAGGAGAGCCGGAATCCTATCGAGAATGTATATGGAGGCGTGATCCTGGGCGGCAAGGATTTCATCAAGCAGGCACTTGGGACGTTAAAGGAAGCTGCACTGGACCAAGCGGAGATCGCCCGGAGGCGAGAATTGCGCAAGTTCGAAATTGAAGATGTGATCGATGCTGTTTGCGCCTATTTCAAAGTCCCCGCTGATCGCTTCGCAGAAAGGGGCAAAGATCTGCGAGACATGGCCATCTATCTTCTGAAGCGACATACTTCCGTCATGAACCGGGAGATCGGTGAACTCTTCGAAGGGTTGACCTATTCCGGTGTATCCAAGGCGAATCAGAGGTTCACTGTGCGCATGGCAGGAGACAGATCCTTAAGGAAGGCGGTTGAGAGGATCATAGTATCAATGTCCAATGTCAAGGTCTGACCCCGTTACTTTCAATCTTAACTGTTGTGCCACAAGGACAAATAGAGCGGAAGGAAGACCTTCAATGTTCAGCAACTCGAGCAAGTTCCTCGCGGATTACCTTGCGAATTGCCGCTTCATCGAGTGGTTTTTCGCATCTCGCAAGATATTCTCTAAGTGCTTCGTTGATCATTGTTTGGTAACCGTAACCCGCCTTATCGGCTCGCTCGCGGAAATCATCGAGGACGTCCGTGTCAAGGTACATTGTCACTCGGGTTTTACCCTTGGTGGGTACAACCTGGCCCCTCTTGGCATTTTCAAAATCATGTTCCTTTTTCATATTGTTTCCTTTGCGATGGAGTCGCCTTTTTGGCTGAAATCAAGCGCATGGTATCTGCACGGTACGAATAAACAACCACCACGATTCGACCAACGGCATCGGTACCAACGGTCACAAATCGCTGTTCGCCGTCACGCACTTGCTCTAGAAGAGTCATGGCAAATGGGTCCTAAAGCACCAATTCGGCATCGGAGAAGCGTACCCCATGTTTTTTGAAGTTGATTTCAGCCTTAGTGGGGTCCCATATTACTTCATAACAAGATAAATACATACATTATATGCATACGTCAATGGGTTTCTTGAGATGACATGCAGCATCCGAAAGCACAACAGAATTGCGCAACAAGGCAGTAGAGAGGACAGGGCTGCTAATGTGCCGTTTCAAAGCAGGTACCTTCTAAGGGTGTGAGTGGGAGCGGCAACAGTCGTTCCAGCAAAGCCGCCCGGCCACTCACTTTCCCTGTTGGGCCGACTTGACTTGACGAAGACTTTTCTCATGGCTATACTCGGTATATCCAAAGCAGGGAGGTTAAGTATGGTCACAAAGATTCAGAAATGGGGAAATAGTCAGGGGCTTCGGCTTCCCAAGCAAGTTTTGGAGGATGCACGAATCGCGGTTGGTGACGACGTGGATGTGACCGCACGTGACGGCATAATTGTGATCGCCCCCGCGAGGCGAGTACGCGGAAAACAGAGTCTGAAGGAACTTGTGTCACGGATACCGGAAAACTATGAGTCTCAGGAAACGGATTGGGGTGATCCAGTCGGCAAAGAGGTCTGGTAGGTGAAGCGGTACGTTCCTAAAAAAGGTGATTTCGTCGCGGTTACCTTTGATCCCCAGTCTGGTCACGAGCAGAAGGGCAGACGCCCCGCCCTAGTCGTGAGCAATACCCTCTTCAATGAACACACGGGCCTAGCGATCGTCTGCCCGGTCACCAATACAGATCGCGATTTTCCTTTCCATGTTCGAGTCATTGATGGTTCGATAACTGGGTTCATAATGGTTGAGCAGGTCAAGTCGATCGATTTCCGGGCGCGCAACGCCAAACGCGTCGGGAGGGCGTCTGACAGTGTTCTTGAGGAAGTCCTTTCAATACTCGACGCCTGCATCTACTGAAAGGCCCAACAACAGCGTCAACCGGACTCCGCTACGCTCCGCGGGTTACGGCTCTCCGTTAGCAGCATCAAGGTAAAAGGATATGGAAAACAGTAGCAAGTTAGCAGTTCTTATAGATGCGGAAAACGCACAACCAAGCATTGTTGATGGACTAATGGTAGAGATAGCGAACTATGGGACCGCGAGCGTCAAAAGGATCTATGGCGATTGGACTGGGCCAGGCTTAAAAGGATGGAAAGATGTTTTGTTGCAGCATTCGATTCAGCCTATGCAGCAATTCGTTTACACAAAAGGCAAAAATGCGACAGATAGTGCAATGATTATTGACGCGATGGACTTGCTGTACACAGGCAAGTTTGATGGATTCTGCATCGTGTCTAGTGACAGTGATTTTACCAAACTGGCGTCTAGAATAAGAGAGTCAGGCCTGATGGTTTTTGGTTTCGGTGAGCAAAAGACACCTGCTCCATTTGTCGCAGCTTGCGATAAATTCATATACACAGAGCTCCTTCGAGCCAAGACTGATGAAAGCAAGCCGATTGTCAAGAAATCGAGTAGTGAGTTAAAACAAGACACAAAATTGGTGACATTGTTGCGTACTGCGGTGGAAGCATCATCGGATGAAAGCGGGTGGGCTCATCTTGCTCCTGTCGGTAGCAATATTGCCAAGCAATCACCCGATTTTGACCCTCGAAACTATGGGTATGGGAAACTTGGTGAGTTAGTTTCGGCAACGAAGCTTTTTGACACAGAGGAAAGGCAAATAGGGAATACAAACTCAAAGGCTGTCTATATCAGAGACAAGCGAAAGAAATAGCCGAGAATCTGCTAACCATCAGCTGGTAAGGACGCGCGAAACTGCCGCGCGCCTCACAGCGGTATGTTCGGATTAGGGAAAAAGGACTATGAAGACAACCCAATACTTCGAACATGTGCGCAAGAGGCCGGATCGGTCTATAATAAAGGAAGAGTGGATCCACAGGGTCATCCAGCATCCGATCAAAACCGAAGTTCAGTCGGATGCCAGGGTCAGAAAGTGGGCATGGATCCATGAGGAAGGCAAATTCCTGCGCGTCATCCTGCTTGAGGATGGCGAGACTGTCCACAATGCGTTTTTCGATAGGTCATTCAAGGAGAAACAACAATGAAGGTCAAGTACTTTCCAGACACCGATACAGCACTCGTTGAGTTCACAGAAAACGAGGTGGCTGAAACAAAGGAAATCACTGAGAACATCTATGCAGACCTCGACGGCCAGGGAAATCTCGTGAGCATGACCATTGAGCATGCTCGCAAGAATGCCGGGTTGCATGAGTTCTCCTTCCAAGAGGTTGTCGGCTCCCAAGAGGGAAATGGCCGAACAACCGCGTAAACCGGACTCCGCTTCGCTCCGCCGGTTACGCGGGGCCGTTATGCAGTTGAAACACATAAGGAAAAACCATATTCCGAGAGGACGGCGAGCATGAGGACAGCAGGGATCATCGGGGGAATTGGACCAGAGTCAACCGTTGAATATTACCGTTTAATCATCCAGTTGTATCGACAGCAAGAATCCGATGGCTCTTACCCCCAAGTTATTATCAACAGCATTGACATGAGAAGAATGCTTGATCTGATCGCAGCGGGCAATCTGTCAGGTGTCACCGCTTATCTTTTGACAGAGATCCAAAAATTGGCCAGAGCCGGAGCGGATTTCGGTCTCCTGGCCTCCAATACGCCACATGTGGTGTTTGACGCCCTTCTATCCCAATCGCCGATACCCCTGATCAGCATAGTGGATGTGACCTGCCGAGCTGCCGTGAACCAGGGACTGGAGCGTGTTGGGTTGTTCGGTACCCGCTTTACTATGCAAGGTCGATTCTATCTCGAAGTTTTCGAGAAAGCTGGGATATCCGTGGTCCTGCCAGGACCTGAGGAACAGACTTACATTCATGACAAATACATGGGCGAGTTAGTAAACGGGATTATCCGGGTAGAAACACGAACGGCGTTGCTGTCTATCGTGGAACGATTGAAGACCGAGGAAAAGATAGACGGCTTGATTCTCGGCGGCACAGAACTCCCGCTTATCATGAGAGATGCCAGAGACCAAAGCATTCCTTTTCTCGATACCACGAGGTTGCATGTGGAGTCCGTGGTCTCGTGGCTAATACGAGAGTCTGCATAACCCATATGGAAAGATAGGGGACGTACATCAAAACATAAATGGGCTAGCTTGGCGGGGTGACACAAAATTGAGATCAGTTTCAAATTGACTTATGTTTTGATGTACGTCCCCTACCCTCACAAGTCGCGTACGAAGGGAGATGAATAGTGACAGCGATCGTTCAGCAGTTGCAGGAGAAGGTCAAAGAACTGAAGCAGGTACCGGCTGTGGCACACGTGCTCCGGATGAACACCCGGTATGGCACCCGGCTGGGAAACCAGTTCGCGGGGGCCATCACCTACTTCTCCTTGCTGGCAATGGTGCCCATCCTGATGTTTGCGTTCTCGGCCTTCGGGTTCACTCTGACAGTGCTGCGTCCCGATTTGCTGGAACGCGTTCAGGCTGCGATCATGGTACAGCTGCAGGGCGCTCCTGAGGACCTGCAGGCCCAACTGACCGGACTGATTGAGGGCTTGCTGCGCAACTGGGCCTCGGTGGGTCTGGTGGGCCTTTTCTCCTCGATGTACTCCAGCGCCGGGTGGGCAGGGAATCTGAAGTCTGCCGTGCGAGCCCAGACCCGTCCACTTTTTGACATGAAGGAGCGCAAACATTTCATCATTATGGAGGTACTGCTGAATTTAGGGATTCTACTGGGCCTGCTCATCATCCTGGCGGTAACCTTCGCGCTCGCAGTCATGGCGACATCGCTGACCGGCACGATCGTGCACTGGCTCGCCCTGGATAGGGTCCCAGGTGTCAGTGTTCTGCTGCGGATTGTGGGTCCCATTCTGTCGGCGATTGCCGGATGGGCTATGTTCGTGTACCTGTATAAAGTGTTGCCGGAGCAAGAGTTTCCTTTCCGCATCATCGCGTGGGGTGCGCTGATCGGATCCGTGGGACTTTTCGGCCTGCAGTACCTCACCGGTTTTCTGATGGGTAAATTTTCGGGCAATCCCGCGGCCGCCGTGTTCGGTCCCGTGATTACACTGATGCTCTTCTTCAACCTTTTTGCGCGTCTAGTTCTTTATGTAGCCGCTTGGATCGCGACCACTGCACAACCGGCTGTGGCTGACCAGATCCAAGAGTTCGACCGTCCACTGCTGAAGGCTCCTAACGTGTCGGAACTGGTTCGCCGAGAGGTGCGGGCAGGGCTAAAAATTGGTGCGGATTAGAAATGCTTTCCCATTTAATGGGCAGGAGATATTCAAGACTTAGAAGTTGATGGTGAACCATTACAAGCGTGTAGCTCGATTAGCCAGCGAGCATTTGAATACAAACAACAATTGCCTACTCGTTATTGGAGCTACATGACCATCACGAATGATGTCAGCCTGACGCTCCGCGCCGGTTATGGCCAACCTGAAAAGCTCCTTGAAAAATGCTTTGGTATGACATATCCTCATACCGGAGGTGAGGAAAATGGCTGCATCGAAAATAGCAATCACAATAGATGATAAGTTATTGAAACAACTTGATGATCTCGTTAAAACAAAGCGGTTTGCCAACCGCAGCAAGGCCATCCAGGACGCTGTTGCCGAAAAACTGGCCCGCCTTGAAAGAAGCCGCCTTGCCCAAGAATGCGCAAAACTTGATGCAGAGTTCGAACGCTCCTTAGCGGAAGAAGGTTTTTCAGTGGAGATTGCAGAATGGCCAGAATATTGAGGGGCGATATCCGTTGGGCGGATTTAAACCCCGTCGTTGGCAGTGAACAGGGCGGCTTACGTCCTGTTCTCATTTTGAGCCAAAACGTCTTTAACGAGCGTTCAGGCACTGTGATCGCGGTGGCGATCACCAGCCAGCCCCAGCGAGCCGGGTTTCCGTTAACCTTGGAGTTAACCGAACCCAAGCTCCCCAAACGATCGTGGGTGAAGATCAGTCAGATTCGCACTCTTTCTGTAAAACGGATCGGCAACAAGCTGGGAAGAGCGACTGACGAAGAATCAGCCATGATCGTTGACGGTCTAAATGAAATCATTGGCGGTTAACAGATCTGCCTTTTCATGGACGATGACGCCCCTCTTTGAGCGCGCTGTCGGAAAACACCAATGCGAATCATTTAAAACCGAGAACTAAGTCCCTGGTTTGATGATCGAGCACTGGCCGCACCCGCATACCGGGCAATCGACCTTTTCCTTCAAAGCGCTTGCGCTCTCCTGGCCAAGAATCCGGTCCACATAGATTTTGAAAGCCCTGCCGCATTCCGGGCAAAGCGCTTCCACCTGATCATCGTCTTTATCGGGAAGCTCGGGATTCATCGGTGGTCTCCTTGCTCATGGAAACGGGCCCGGAAAAGAGGCTCGCGTACTCCCCATATCCCTCTTTGTCCAGGTCTTCCCTGGGAATGAAGCGAAGCGCTGCGGAGTTCATGCAATACCTCAAGCCGGTTGGAGGAGGGCCGTCCGGGAAAACGTGTCCAAGGTGCGAGTCTCCGTTCCTGCTTCTGACTTCCGTTCGAACCGCAAACAGCGCCCTGTCCTCCCTTTCCACGATGTTCTCCGGCTCCAGAGGTCTGGTAAAACTCGGCCATCCTGTTCCGGAATCGTACTTGTCCCTCGAGCTGAACAGCGGTTCGCCGGACACGATGTCCACGTAGATCCCTTCCTGTTTGTTGTCCCAGTACTCATTGTGGAAAGCAGGCTCGGTTCCCTCTTCCTGCGTCACCTTGTACTGAATAGGCGTAAGCCCCTTCTTCACTTCTTCATCATCGGGTCTTCTGTAGTTTTTTTCTTTGTTGCTTCCTTTCATCCTGTCCGCTCCCCACGCTTTTTTCAGGAACTGATCGCGACCCGAGTTCTGTCTGTAAAATCTGTACCGGAGCTCATGCGTTCTGTAATAGTCCTGATGGTACTCCTCTGCAGGGTAGAACTTGTCCAGCGGAGCAATGTCGGTTGCTATGGGTTTTTCAAATCGGCCCGATTGATCCAGCAGCGTCCTGGATTCTTCTGCGAGCCTCCGTTGTTCTTCATCATGATAGAAGATCGCGCTCCTGTACTGACTTCCCCTGTCCACGAACTGCCCTGCCGCATCGGTCGGGTCCACGTGTCTCCAGAAGACATCGAGGAGTTCCCCATAGGAGATCTTTTCAGGATCATAGAGCACCTGCACTGCTTCCACATGGCCCGTTTTTCCGGATGAGACATCTTCGTAAGAGGGATTGTCCCTGTGCCCTCCCGTGTAGCCCGAAATCACTTCGACAACACCGGGAATCTTTTCGAAGTCCGCTTCAACGCACCAGAAACACCCTGCGGCAAACGTGGCCTTCCGCAAGTTTTCGGCCTCGATCTTTTCTTTCATGGTCTGCGTCCTCTCCTTGATACCTACTCACAAAAAGATAGGAACCCCGGAGAAAAACGCAAGCACATCAGTCATGTTGACTAATTGCCGCAATAATATCATAGTGCAGACATGATCCGGACTTCGAGGCTCGTGAAATCCGGCTTCCAATCAACCTTTTGGGCGAAAACCATTGCTGCCATACCCTGAAATAGATCCCGTCCTTTTCAGGATCGGACCGATCCAGATCCGCTGGTACGGGCTCATGTATGCCCTCAGCTTTGTGCTCTCCTATTTCATCATTTCCCGGCAGAAGAGAGCATCACACCTGGGTTTTCACGGCGAGCGCCTCCAGGAATTCCTGTTTTATTCTTTCATCGGGCTGCTGGTGGGAGCAAGGCTCGGATATGTCATCTTCTATCAATACCCGAACTTTACGGATTTTCTCCGCAACCCCCTCGAGATCATTGCGGTATGGCATGGGGGAATGTCATTTCACGGCGGGCTGGCAGGATGCGTTCTTGCCGGGATCTTCTTCTGCCGCTCCAGAAAGCTCCCTTTCTGGGAAGTGGCCGATCTGGTCATTGTGGCCGCGCCGGTCGGGCTTTTTCTGGGAAGAGTCGGCAACTTCATCAACGGGGAACTTTATGGCAGGATCACGGACGTTCCCTGGGCCATGATATTTCCGGGCGCAGGACCGATGCCAAGGCATCCTTCCCAGCTCTATGAAGCGGGACTGGAAGGTATCGTACTGTTTCTGATCCTCTGGAATATCAAAGATCGGTCCATGTTTCCAGGCGCTCTCATCTGCGTTTTTCTTCTGGGCTACGGGTCTTTCCGTTTCTTTGTCGAGTTCTTTCGCGAGCCCGACCCCCAGCTCGGCATTCTGATGTCCATGTTTTCCATGGGGCAGTTGCTCTCCATTGTCACGGTTCTTTTCGGTCTTCTTCTCTTCGTGTACCTTCGAAAAAAGAAAAGCTGAAGAGACAACGGCCGCAGCATACCCCGCAGATCTGCAACCGGATTCTTCCTTCCTGATCTTCGCGGCCCTCGTGGTTCACACACAGATATTTCAGCTGTCCTGCTTCTGCCCCTTCAGCAAGTCGGCTAACGCGGCGAACGGTTTGTGGCTGATGGGCTTTTGCTCCTGATCTCCGACCTCCGCCCCTCCCCCTGATTCGTAGTCGAGAAATCTGCTGTGCTCATTATCATGGCAATAGATGCACAGATTCTCCCAATTGCTGCCGTCAGGAGGATTGTTGTTATGGTTGTGATCCTTGTGATGCACGGTCAACAGGTGGAGATTCTTTGTTGTGAACTCACGACCGCAACGCGCGCATATCCACGGGTGAATTCTGAGCGACTGCTCCCTGTACCCTTTCAGTCTCTCCTCCTCATTCCTGCGTGCCTGGGCCACCACGAGATCCATTTTGTCTTTGTCGATTTTTCCTCCAACCGGCTTTCTCGGTCCCGTTCTCCTCGAGGCCATGATCAGACTTCCTCCATCTTTTCGATTAAGTACACGTGTAATCAATGGTACTCCAAAATGCAAGCACGGCTTGAACATCGTGGCACCGCTCCGTTTTACTATGCCCCCTTCCCCTCCCCCTTTCGTGACTTTGTAGCTGGGGTCAGAGGGATTGACGGCCTCTTGCCGACTCCATCCGGACAGGAGTTGCCGGTCCCCATCACCATACCCATTGGACGTGCGGTTCTGATTCAAACCTAAATACAAGGGATGCTGTCAGAGGATACGTGATTTCTCCCATTCTCATGCAATTTTGCACTCGTTAGATTTTTTGTGTGGTGCCGGCTACCCGTTGACCCGACGGCACCGGAAAGGCGGACACACTATGAAATGCTTATACAAGCGGAGCATCCTGATTCTTGCCTTAAGCGTGCTGGTTGCGGCTTGCGCCACAGAAAGCAAGCTTGAACCGGCCCCCGGCGCCGATGTCCTCGGCAGGGGGAGTGACCAGGTAGTGGATAACTTTGCAGGGGTCGAGCTGATTGCCAATCCTGATGCATGGCGAGGCATTCCCGAGATCGCGCAGGAAGTGCTCCCCATCAGGGTAATTGTGAGGAACCGACACGGTAAACCCATCCAGGTGAGTAACCGAAACTTCGCCCTGGTGGCCGATTCGGGCCAGCGGTATGCGGCAAAGGCTCCCGAAGACTTTAAAGGAGAAGTCGGGGTTTCGGCGCCGGTTCCCTATGCAGGACCCTCTTTTTACCATCACGATTTTTTCATGTACCGGCCCTTCGGGTATTATCCCGGAGTTCCCAGGACTGTTGAACCCTTCTACTATGATCCATTCTACTACTCCCGGTACCAGTACCGGCGGCAGGTTCCCCTGCCCACCGAGGAAATGGTATCTGAATCCCTGCAGGAGCTGGTTGTACCCGACGGCGGAGAGATATCCGGCTTCGTTTATTTTGAGGATATCGAGGATGCGGAGCGTGTAAGTCTCACGATGGATCTCGTAGAACCGGACGGCAACACTTTCGGCAAGATCGTCCTCCCCTTTGTAGTCAAGTGAGAGGAAGCGGCAGAGTAAAAGAGGGACTTACAGCCGGAAAAGACCGAAGAGAAGGCTGATCAGGCTTTGCCCCACAACGAGCTGAATGCCGGTTACGAAGAGTATGGCATATACAGCGCGGTTGAACCAGAGATCGGTGAAACGTCGATTCAAGCGGATTCCGAGTTTCACGCCGGCATAGGTCACGGGGGCAAGCAGGATCAGCGTGAGAGGGTCTATTGTGCTGAAAAGCCCCAGAAGATAGTAGGGGACGAGCTTGGCCATGTTCACGGCCGCAAAAAAGATCACTGTGGTACCCACGAACAGGTCGCGGGGAAGTTTCTGGGGTAGAAGATAGACGGAAACGGGCGGCCCTCCTGCGTGAGCAATGGTTGAAATGAAGCCTGACATGGCACCCAGCAGAGACCCCGCGAAAGCTCCGGGCTTCCGTGCTTCGGCTGTGCCCAAAATGACTGTTCTGAAGAATTGAAACAGCACGAATGAAAGGGCCAGTATACCCATCGAGATCTGTAGGAACCTCTCATTGGCCCTGAAATATCCGAAAAATAGTGACCCCGCCGCGATGCCCACGACTGCAGCCGGAAGCAGCAGCACGATGCTTTGCCTGTGAAATCTCAACCGGTAGTGGTACACGCTGAAGAGGTCCGTGAGAATGAGAAGAGGCAGGAGGATGGCCACTGCCTGGGCTGCGGGAACTGCCAGGGTGAGAAGAGGCGTAGCCAGGATGCCCACCCCGGTGCCGAAGCCTGCCTTTGAAATGCCGAACAGGACCACGGCAACGATCGCAAGAAACCAGAACATATCCGGGTAATCAGCCAAGAAGAACGTTCCGCCCTTTCCTTGAAATTACAGGAGGGGGAATATAGCATGGGTAAAACAGAAAGAACATCGAACATCGAACGTCCACCGTCGAATTGTCTAAAACTTACCTTCGACTACATCCGGTCCTGTTTGGACCTTTCCCCTAGATTCCTTCATCCGGCGCAAACCCGCGGCGCGCGGTGTTTTCCGTGACACACCGGGGATTCATGAACTGCAGGAGATAGTCCGGACCACCGGCCTTTGATCCGACCCCGGAAAGCCCGAAACCGCCGAAAGGCTGGCGTCCCACGAGGGCCCCAGTGATTCCCCTGTTAAGGTAGAGATTCCCGACGCGGAACTCCCGGGTAGCCTGTTCCAGGTTTCGGGGGCTTCTGCTGAACACGCCGCCGGTGAGAGCATATCTGGTGGAATTGGCAATCTCGATAGCCTCCTCGAAAGATCCGGCTTTCATTATCGCGAGCACGGGACCGAAGATCTCCTCCTGGGCAAGGCGATGCTCGCGCCGGATGCCGGCGAAGATGGCTGGAGGCGCATAGTATCCCTCGTTCGGCACTTCACGAAGCAGAAGCAGGGTCCCTTCTTTGCGACCGATGTCTATGAACTTCAGGATCCTCTCCCGGGCGCCCTTTTCAACCACAGGACCCACCTGACTGGCAGGATCTTCCGCAGGGCCGATCCGGAGGGATCCGGCCGCTTCAACCAGCCTTTTCACGAAGCGATCATAGATCGATTCCACCACAATCACCCGGGAGCACGCGGAGCATTTCTGCCCCTGGAATCCAAAGGCCGATTGAACAACGTGGATCACGGCTTCGTCCAGATCCGCATCTTCGTCGATGATGATTGCATTCTTGCCGCCCATCTCGGCAATCACCCTCTTTACCTGCGTCTGCCCGGGATGGACCCTGCCCGCCCGATCGATGATGCGCAAACCCACCTGGAGAGAGCCGGTGAATGCAATGATGCTGATTTCCGGATGGTCAACCAGATAGTCGCCCATCACGCTGCTTCGTCCTGGAACGAAGTTGAACACACCCGGAGGAACGCCTGCGTCGCGGAAGAGTTCTGCAAGGGTGAAACCCACAACGGACGAGATGCCGGAGGGTTTGTAGAGCACACAGTTTCCTGTTACCATGGCAGCGGAGCACATGCCGCAACTGATTGCCAGAGGAAAATTCCACGGAGCGATCACTGCGGCAAGGCCTTTGGGTTCGTAGAAGTACCGGTTTACCTCTCCAGGTATCCGTTGAAGCCTCTTCGGTCCGGAAAAAGCGATCATTGTCTTTCCGTAGTACTCCAGAAAATCGATTGCCTCCGTCAGATCGGCATAAGCCTGGTCCCACTGTTTGCCGACCTCAAAGACCTGCCATGCGGACAGCCGATAGATGCGCTTCCGCGCCAGGTCAGCGGCCCTGAAGAGAAACCGCGCCCTTTCCTCGGCCGGGGTATCGCGCCAACCGGGATAAGCCTTCCCGGACGCTGTGATCGCGGAATCGATGTCAGCAGGCTCCGACTGGCAGACCCATCCCACCACTTCCGAGGGTTTGGCCGGGTTGACCGATTCCAGTTTGTCGCTGGAACTGATCTCCTCGCCGCCGATCAGCAGAGGATAGGTCCTGCCAAGTTCCAGCCGCACCTCTTCAAGCGCCTTCTTGAATGCGCTTCTCACCTCCGGCAGTGTGAAATCCGCCTGGGGCTCGTTCCTGAATTCCAACGGATCGGCCCCTGAATGCGGTTGTTTCTTTGAAACGCCGGCCGGAACCTTTGACGCGGGGTTTTCGAGAAGTCTTTCGATATCCATGTTTTCAACAAAGCTCCGCCTTAAAAAAGATTCATTGGAGGTGTTTTCGAGCAGTCTCCGCACCAGGTAGGCCATGCCGGGCAGCAGTTCACCAAAGGGGCAGTAGACACGAATACGCAGCCCTGACTTTCGAAGCCCTTTTCTGACCGGCTCGGCCATGCCATAGAGTGTTTGAAACTCGAAACGGTCATCCGGAACATGAAGAGCGCGAGCGGTCTCCAGAACCGCCGAGATGCTTCGGATGTTGTGAGAGCCGCACGCAAGATAGCAGAGATCATGATTCTCCAGAATTTTTCCGGCCAATCGCTCAAAGGCGGCATCGGTCTCGGCTTTGTGCCGGTAGACAGGGGCAACCCAACCGTGCTGCGCGGCAAGGATCGTCTCGTAATCCCAGTAGGCGCCTTTTACTAGGCGGATGGATAGCGGAAGAGTGTTTTCCCTTGACCACCGGAGGAGATCGGCCAGGTCCTGGTCGGTGTCTCTAAGATAACTCTGCAGTACCAGGCCCAGTCGAGGGGTTTCCATCGGTCTTGTGGAGAGCAACCTCTTGTACACCTCGATGGTAATCGCCTTTGTCCTGTACTGTTCCATGTCCATGTGCACATGGGCTCCGATTTGGGCCGCCTTGTTCAGGATAGGCTCGAACCTTGCGCATAGGACTTGAACGGATCCCTCGAAATCGAGTGGTGAGACCTGGGAATAGAGACCGGTGGGCTTTATGGAAACCTGCACCTTGGGCGCATACCCCCAATCCAGATCCGGATCTCCATTGCCCAGTCCTTCCCACGACCTTGCCTCCTGATCCAGATCGGCAAGCAGGTCCAGGTAGCGCTGAAGATAGAGTTTCGCTTCCGTCTCGCTGACAGCAGCCTCTCCCAGGATATCCACAGTGAAGGCAAAATTGCCTTTGCGCAGTTTTCTGAGCTTTCGGAGGGCTTCCCCCCTTTCTTCACCAATGATGAATTGCCTGGCCATGCTCTCGATGCTCATGCGCATGGCCTGGGCAAGAAGCTTGCCTGTGGCCGCTCCGCTCGCACCCGTCCCCTTCACTCCCCATTTGAGCAGGGAAGGAAAAACCGAAATGGTATCCCCGAAATATTCTTCGATGTGCCTGTTGAGTGATGCAGTGGTGTTCAAGAGGGGAAAGACGTCAACAAACCGGAAGAGCCGAACCTTGAATTCCTCATTCTGCATGCACCAGTTCAAAAGCTTGCCCATCCACCAGCCTTTGTGCAGTATGACAGGTGCATTTCCCCTGGCGTGGGCGTAGAACTCCCTCCCTCGCGCCCTGATTCCGGATTCAAGGTCGATTTTTTCCATGTTGCCGGCGCCTTCCCAAGGAAGATCGTTTCAACCAACTGTATACTGCTCAGGAGCATTTCCTCCATACAGTCCATACTGTAATTTTCAAACCGGACCTATGGCCTGGGATTTGCGTGAGTACAGAGAGGACAAATTGTGGAGAAAATGAAATGGGGGGCTGCCTGATCGCTGCTGTCGCGCCACTCCATAGTACTTACAAAACCCTGCCCCTCGGGATTAGAAATCCTTAAAAGTCTCTTCATCCAGTGGGATAATATCTCTGGGAGTTGCCTCCCTTAGATGAGCCAAGTCGGCCCTGTGGGGTGAGGGCCAGCTCGGTCAACTGGCTCAGGTGTTTTTCCCTACCCAGTCATTCCGGCGGATGAGACTGGGCACCGTCACCTTGTCGCGATGTGCAGTTGGATGCTTTCGAAGATGTCCGCTTCAGGGTCCCAGGTGACCCGTTGATAAAGCAAGGGTCGTATCAGGGGATATTCGATAAACACCATGGTGGTCCCCGGAGCGACTTCCTTGATGCTCACCTCCATCCAATAGGTGGTCCCGGTAAAAAAAGAATAGGCATCCCTTCGAATATCGTCGCTTGCCCGGATGATCCCAAGTTCCCTGTCCATGAATTGAATGATAAACCCCATTTGCGGCAGTGTCTGGATCACTGCCGCCCATACGTCCGCTTCTCCTGTATTGTACACCTTTTGAAGCGGATAGCCCCACTCAGAGGCGGTCCTCACGCTTCCTGCCGCACACGATGACACGGACAAACAGACAAGTGCTGCAACCAGCCATTTTGCCGGTTTTGACATTTTCATAGATTACCCTCTCGCAGCCCGCGGCGATGCCGGTCACCTTTTCCAGCGGCTTCTCCCTTTCTTATCGAACCGAAGTTGGGAGATCCCATGGTCGTTTTGCGGGGACTGCTTGGTTCCTGCTGCTTACCCTTTTGCCGCTCCTAGGGAACCCCATGCTGATGATCAAGCAGTCTGTTGGCATCAGTGAAGGTGTTGACCCTGCCCTGGATCTTGCCCTTGTCTTCGGCCGAGAGCCTGGTATCGAGAGGAACGCAGATATCGCAGTTCATTCTGGCATTGCAGATCCTCACAACATTCCTGACGTTGAACCTGTCGAAGAACTCGTCAAGGCAAACCGATAAATCCTCATCCTGCACAAGATCGGTGCGCGGCATACGCGAATGGTCGGTGATGAGGTCCATGAGCGGGAGATCCAGCGGTTGCGTCTTCTTTACGGCCAACGCGACATCTTCTGCGGTCACGGGACGAAGAAGATTGACATAGACCCGTTGGCTCTCCTCTCTGCACCAGATTTCAAACTTGTCCGAGCGGTAGACCGATCTGTATCCGAACGCCTCAAGTTCCTGATTATCCGGCATCGCGGACTCCTTTTCATTGTGATAAGTACCTGCCACCCAAGATATTTATTTCCTTGTGAGACGAAATGGGGGAGTTCCTGTAATTCCCCGATCAGTCGATCTGAATCGCCGGTTGACCGGAATGACCGGACTGCCCTATATTGAAACCCCTTGCAGCCCCGCTGGCGGGATTTTTCTTCGCGAGAACGTCCCCGCTGTTTCGTTTCAGAGAAAAGGCAAATGCAGAAAATTTCGATGGAGGAATCGCGCAATGAATGAAGAGGAGCGAAAGAAAAAAACCCAGGAGACCGCAGCCAGGCTCTTCCGTGGGGGAATCAAAATGGATCCCCCGTATCTTCTGTGGAAGGAATTCGACAGGGATCTGGCCAACGATTTTTCCATGTTCATAACCGGAAACCTCTACTCCAGAACAGTGCTGACCCTGCAGGAGAGGCAGATGGTCGCCTGCGCCATGCTCGCTGCGCTCAAGGCTCGCGGAGAGCTCAAGCTGCACGTAAATGCGGCATTGAATGTAGGGTGCGACCGAAAAAAACTTGCAGAGGTCTTCCTGCAGCTCGGCACCTACGCAGGCATGCCTGCGGTGAACGAGGCACTGGAGACTTACCGCGAGGTTTTGAAAGAAAGGGGCGAGTGGCCGCTATAGAGGACGCAAGATGAAGGACGCTTTTTTACGGTCCTTCATGCCGTTTCCCGGCAGTCCTGGTTTTCCACCAGAAGAAATTTATCCCCTGCCGTCGGAGTTCGCTGTTCATCCAGAGCTGCCCGAAAAGCAGGGCCATAATGTCTGCCACAGGGAAGGCGAGCCAAAGTCCGGTTAAACCGAGGTAGCGTGGCAGGACCAGGATAGGGATCAACAGGAAAACGATGCTCTGAGCTGCCGTAAGAATGATCGCCGGCATCCCTTTGCCTATGCCCTGGAAAAAAAGACCCGGCACCGTGCGGAGCACAAGGGTAAAGAAAGCCATTCCGTACAACCGGGCGGCCCATGCTCCCTCGCTCTGAAATTCTCCACTGCCGCTGAAGGCGGACATGATATGGGCCGGAAACAGCATGACGGCCACCCAACAAACGAAAGTCCAGAAAGAGCCGGCCAGGGTGGCCTTGAACACCACCTCGGCCACGCGGCCCTTTTTCTGGGCGCCGTAGTTATATCCGATCACGGGCAGGATACCCTGGCCCAATCCCAACACCGGCATATGGACAAACCGTCCGACCCGCACGAGAACGCCCAGAACCGCCAGTGGTATCACGCCGAATGCGGCCGCCGTGTTGTTGATGACCCCCATCACCACGAACTGCGCTCCCGACCTCACAATCGAAGCCGTGCCAACTTGGTAAATACCCGCGATAATCTTCGGTCGAGGAATAAAATGGGATGCTCTGAAATGATAACCGGTCCTGCCCGAAAAGAGGTGGCAGGCATAAACGGCGCTGCCGAAGGCCTGCGCGATCACCGTCGCAATGGCGGCCCCCTTGATTCCCATGGGCTCCACCGGCCCGAAACCGAATATGAATACCGGGTCGAGAAGGATATTCAGGAGTGCTGTGGAGATCGACACCGAACTGGAAAAACCGGGGTTTCCGTCCGCACGAATCAGATTGGCAAGGATCATCGACAGGTAAGAAAAGATGTTGAAAACGATCAGGACGGACATATACCGGCGGGCCTGCGGCAGGACAAGGTCATTGGCGCCCAGAATGCGCATTATCCTGTCAAGGGTAGGCAGGCAGAGGGCGGCAATAACCCCGCTGAGCAGGAAACAAAGGGTAATCGCCGCGCCGGCGGTCCGATCTCCACTTTCCTGGTCGCCTGCGCCCATACTGCGGGCAATGAGCGATGTCACCCCCACCGCGGTCCCGGATGCTATGGCCACGAACGATAACGTCAAAGGAAAGGCAACGCCCATGGCAGCCAATGCCTCCGGACCCAGCCTGCCGATGAAAATGGCGTCGACCAGACTGTAGCTGGAAGCCACTGTCATGGAAATGATGGCCGGAAGCGAAAAGCGAAGCAGAAGATTCCAGACAGGATCCTGTCCCATTGATTCGCGTCTTGATCTTGCTCTGGCGAGATTGTTCCGGCCTTTGTTCAATTGGACTCCGATTTCTTTTAAAATCCCAACGCTCTATTTTCCTCAACCATATGTGTTGACTTTGACGGGTTTGTTCCCTACTCTTTCCATATGGGGAGACTACTAGGCGCCCCCGTAAGGCGAATCCAATAAGACCTTAACCCATATATTGCGCCCCTTTGTAGCTCCCCAGCTTTTTTCCGCCAAACAAAGAGCGCCCGCGGGCCATTCCCCGAGCGCTCTTTTTTCTTGACCATCTGCGATATGGGAGCTTATCCCTTCGTTGCGGAGGAGCAGGGAAAACCCGCACGTGCGAAAAGTACTTTACAACCTTGATGACATCGGTTAACATAACTAATTTTATTAATACTTACGCTATTTTTCTGGCACTTTGAAGCCGGTAGACGGTCATAGATGCTATACAACGTCATCTTTGATAAGAAAAAAAGGGGATCCCCATGGCACGAATTACCATAGAAGACTGCCTGAACAAAGTAAACAACCGCTTCACCCTCATCCACATGGCCGCGAAGCGGGTCAGACTGCTCAGGAAGGGCTCAGAACCCACGATCTCCTCAAAGAACAAGGATATCGTTGTTTCCCTCAGGGAAATCGCAGCGGGTAAGGTGTTCAAGTCAAATAGAACCGATCTGCGGACAATCGAAGCCGGGGAACAACCGGAACTCCTTCCTGAGACGACCGCTGAAGAGGCGCAGAAGTTGGAAGCCGCGGCAGCAAACGAGGAAACGGAGAAGAAAGAGCCTGAGGAAGGAGGTCCGACCGAGTAGTCGCGAGGGGATTTACGATGCAGAAGAGGGATTACTATGAAATTCTCGGGGTATCTCGTAGCTCCGAGGAAGATGACATCAAAAAGGCGTATCGAAAGCTCGCGATGAAGTATCACCCGGACAGGAACCCGGGCGATGGGGAGGCGGAGGAGCGCTTCAAGGAAGCCGCCGAGGCTTACGAGGTGCTGAGAAACCCCGAGAAGAGGCAGATCTATGATCAGTTCGGTCACGACGGCCTCGCCGGCACCGGTTTCCGCGGATTCTCCGGTTTCGACGACATCTTCAGCAGCTTCGGAGATATCTTCGAAGATTTCTTCGGATTCGGCACGAGATCCAGGGGGAGGAGCAGGGCCAGGCAGGGCCAGAATCTTCGTTACGATCTCGAGATGAGCCTCGAAGAGGCCCTGACCGGCAGAGAGGAAGAGATCCACTTCAGAAGAATGGAAGTCTGTTCAGAGTGCAGCGGCACCGGTCTGCCCCCAGGCACTCAGCCCCAGGTATGCAGAACCTGCAAGGGGAGAGGACAGATTCTGCGGACCCAGGGCTTCTTTCAGATCAGCACCACCTGCCCCACTTGCCAGGGACAGGGCAGAATCATCACAGATCCATGCCAGGAATGCAGAGGGGCGGGAAAAACCAAGATAGACAGAAAGATCACGGTAAGGATCCCTGCCGGTGTGGACACCGGCTCGCAGCTAAGGCTCCAGGGAGAGGGCGAACCGGGGGATAATGGCGGACCCCGAGGAGACCTTTTTGTAATTCTTCATGTAAAGGACCATCCCTTTTTTGTGAGGGAAGGAGAACACCTGTATTGCGAGATCCCCATATCTTTTGTACAGGCTGCTTTGGGTGACAAAGTCCTGATTCCTGTGCTTGGAAGCGATCAGGGCCGGGAGCTTGAAATCCCCGCAGGGACCCAGCCCGGCGAGGTTCTGACGCTGCACGGTTTTGGCATGCCGCTGCTTCAGACAAATAGAAAAGGAGACCTTTACGTGAAAGTCAATGTGAAGGTGCCGAAGAAACTCAATCAGCGCCAGCGCGAACTCCTCCGAGAGTTCGGTAAGATCACGGAGTCGGGCAAACGCAAGAATGCCAAGGGATTCTGGGAAAAGTTGAAGAAGGCTTGAAGGGAAGTAGGATTATGATGAACGACGCCAAAATCCAGTACTTCAGGGGCTTGCTTCATGAGAAGCTCTACGAGCTTCTGCATGAAGCCAACAAGACCGTGAGCGGGATGACATCACGAGAAGAAAACATGCCTGATCCGTCGGATAGGGCCACGCTGGAATCGGACAGGAACTTCACTCTCAGGATACGCGATCGGGAAAGAAAGCTCATCGGCAAGATCAAAGAAGCGCTAGAAAGAATTGAAACCGGGACATACGGCATATGCGAGGTGTGCGGAGAGGAGATCTCCGAAGCAAGGCTCATTGCCAGACCGGTGACGACCTTCTGCATCGATTGCAAGAAAAGGCAGGAGATGGAAGAAAAAGTCAAAGGTCTGTAGCCCGACCTTCTCCATCACCCAAGAAAAAAAGCCGGCGCATTGTTCCTGCCCGGCTTTTTTTCTTGAAATTCCGGTTGTCGTGCCGCGATGCCGGTGTGATATGATCGGTTGCTGGAAGGAGTGGGGATCACATTGGAAAAGGAGCAGGAAAAGGAGAAAGAGCCCAAAGGGGAGCGCCACGTTGAGGTGATCACCACCCATTTGAACGCCGACTTCGATGCCCTTGCCTCGATGATTGCGGCAAAGAAGCTATACCCTCGCGCTATTCTTGTATTTCCGGGCTCCCAGGAAAAAAACCTCCGAAATTTTTTTCTCTACTCCACCTCCTATCTCTACAACTTCGCCAGGATCAAGCAGATCGACTTTGAATCGGTCAAGCGGCTCATTCTTGTCGACACGCGGCAGAAGAACCGGATCGGCAAGTTCGCCGAGCTTGTGAACAGGAAGGGCGTGGAGGTCCATGTCTACGATCATCACATCGACTCAGAGGACGATGTCCGAGGGGATTTCGAAGTCATCAGGCATTCCGGATCCACCACGGCCATCCTCACCGAGATCATCCGGGAGAGATCGATTCCGATCACCCCCGATGAGGCTACGATCATGAGTCTGGGCATCCATGAGGATACGGGCTCTTTCACCTTCTCCTCCACCCGGTCCGAAGATCACATGGAGGCTGCGTGGCTGATCGAAAAGGGCGCCAACCTCAATCTGATCGGCGACATGCTCACCAGGGAACTGAAATCCGAGCAGGTGTGGCTCTTGAACGACCTGACACAATCCGCCGTGACCCACACCATCAACGGCGTTGAGGTCGTCATCGCGAAGGCGATCCGGGAGGAGTACATAGGTGACTTTGCCGTGCTCGTTCACAAGTTCATGGAGATGGAGAACCTGAGTGTGATATTCGCCCTGGCCCAGATGGAAGACAAGATCTACCTGGTGGCAAGAAGCAGGAGGGAGGACGTGAACGTGGCGGATATCGCCCTTGCCTTCGGTGGGGGGGGCCACCCTTACGCTGCGTCCGCCACCATCAGGAAGAAGACTCTGATTCAGGTTGAAAAAATGCTTCAGAACTTTCTGAGAAGTCGAATCATTCCTCAGAAAAGGGCAAAGGACATGATGTCCTCCCCCGTCATCCGGATCCGACCCACCCAGAGTATCAAGGAAGCGGCCGGCATCATGACCAAGTACAACATCAACGTGCTGCTGTCCATTGACGAAGAGGAGAACCTGACCGGTTATATCACCAGACAGATCGTGGAAAAGGCAGTCTACTTCGGACTCGGGGAGATCCCTGTGAAGGAGTACACCAGCATTGAATACTCCACTGTGGGCCCCGACTCATCCCTGAAAGATGTCCAGGAACTGATCATCGAGAACAAGCTCAGGATTCTACCCGTCGTGGATGACCACAGGGTTGTGGGGGTAATCACCCGGACGGATCTTCTGAACATCCTGGTGGGCGGTCCTGTCATACCTGACTTTCTCTACGAGTCCAAGCACGCCTCCCACTTCCGAAGGCACAGAAACATGACTGCCGTTCTAAAAGAGCGCCTTCCCAGGAAAGTCTCGAAGATCCTCGCAGATCTCGGAACTGCCGCGGATGGACTCGGTTACAACGCTTTTCTGGTGGGAGGTTTCGTGAGGGATCTCCTCCTCGTGAGGGAAAACTTCGACGTCGACGTGGTGATCGAGGGCGACGGGATCCGGTTTGCTCAGGAATTCGCGAGGATCTATGGAATCAAGGTGCGCACTCATCAGAAATTCGGCACAGCGGTTCTGATCTTCCCGGACGGCTTCAAGATCGATGTGGCCACGGCAAGGATCGAATACTACGATTCCCCTGCGGCCCTGCCCAATGTTGAGGAGAGCTCCCTGAAGATGGATCTCTACAGGCGCGATTTTACCATCAACACCCTCGCCATCAGGCTGAACAAGGGGGACTTCGGGGGGCTGATCGATTATTTTGGAGGGGCGAAGGATATCAAGGAAAAGGTCATTCGCGTCCTCCACAACCTCAGCTTTGTGGAAGACCCCACGCGTGTGCTGAGGGCTATACGATTCGAGCAGCGGTTCGGGTTCAAGATCGGAAAACTCACACTTTCTCTCATGAAAAATGCAGTCTCTATCAATTCCTTCAAGGGTGTCTCCGGCCGGAGGCTCTTCCTGGAACTGAAACTCATCCTTACCGAACAGGAACCTTTCAAGGCTATCCAAAGGATGGGTGAGTTCGACCTCCTGAAGGTCATCTCGCCCCGGCTAAAGCTCTCGCCCGAGATGAGCGCAGTCATGGAGGAGATCAAAGGAGTGCTTTCCTGGTTTAACCTCCTCTACCTGGGTGAAAGCTATGATCCCTGGAAAGTGTACTGGCACGGTCTCACCTCCGGGGTCGATCAGGAGGGCCTCAAGGAACTCGCAGAGAGGCTGCAGCTCGGCCATTCGGAAGAACAGTGGTTGATCAAACCGAGGTTCGGATTATCTCAGACCCTGGAGCAGATCGAACGGCTCGAAGACGAGGATAACCATTCCCTCTACACATTGCTTTCCCAGTATGATAATGAAACGTTGCTCTACAGCATGGCAAGATCGAAGAGCCAAAAGTTGAAGAGAAACATCTCGACTTATTTCACCAAATTGAAGGGAACGAGAACTCTTCTTAGAGGAAGAGATCTGAAGAACATGGGGATGAGGCCCGGACCGCTTTACAAGCAGATCCTGGATACTCTCCTGAAGGCACGGCTGGAGGGAGAGGTAAACACGAGGGAAGATGAAGTACGGTATGTGAGGAATCGGTTCGGTAACAGACTCTAAGCGAGAACCCTATGGATCAAACCGCAGGCAAATCGGACGAATATGAAGTAAAGTTGGAAATCTTCGAAGGCCCGCTGGATCTTCTCCTCCACCTTATCAGGAAAAATGAGGTGGATATCTTCGATATCCCGATTGCCGTGATCACGGATCAGTACCTTCAGTATCTGGACTTGATGAAGGCATTGAACGTCTCTCTGGCCGGCGATTTCCTCGTCATGGCCTCCACCCTCGTGCACATCAAGTCGAGGATGCTTCTGCCTCAAAGCGGAGATGACGAAGAAGGCGAAGATCCACGAGACGAGATCACCCGCCCCCTTTTGGAGTACATGAGGCTGAAGGAGCTCGCAAGCGAACTTTCCGAAAGGCCGCTTCTGGGGCGGGACGTGTTCCCTCGCCTCTCTTCCCCGGACCTTTCCGGCAAGTTCGGTGGAGAAGAGCCCCTTCTCAGGGTCAACCTCTTCCAGCTCATGGATGCATTCAAGAGGGTGCTGGAGCAGAGGGTCCCGGACGCACAAATCCGGTTCCAGGTCGAACAATGGTCAGTCAAGGACAAGATGGATTTCATTCTGGAGAGCCTGAGGGAGGAAGTGGCGCATACCTTCATGGATCTTTTTGCCTCTGACAGGGCGATTCCGGAGTTCATTGCGACGTTTCTGGCGGTTCTGGAGCTGGTCCAGATGGGACTCATAAGGGTGTTTCAGACCGGACCTCTCGGGGAAATCCGAATTGAACTCCACCTCAGTGAGGAACAGGAAGATGGCTAAGTCATTGAAGCTCATTGTGGAGGCGCTGCTCTTCGCGTCGGACAAGCCCCTCACCGCAAAAGACATCCACGCGGTGCTTCCGGACGTGAAACTCCAGGAAATCACGAGCGCCTTGAGAGTTCTGAAATACGAGTACGAGGCATTCGGCCGCAGCTTCGGCCTGAAGGAAGTTGCCGACGCTTTCCAGTTCAGGAGCCATTCCGAATACGGCCCTTACATCCTGACCATGTACCAGAGCTCCCCCAGCAGGCTCTCCCGGGCGGCACTCGAGACTCTGGCAATCGTAGCCTACAAGCAGCCCGTTCTCCGCCAGGAGGTTGAGCGTTTGAGGGGAGTGGACTCAGGTGGCATCATGAAAATGCTTCTGGAAAGGGAGCTGATCCGAATTGTCGGAAGAAAGAACCTGCCCGGAAGACCCCTTATTTACGGAACCTCCAAGAAGTTCCTGGAGGTGTTTGATCTCAAGGATCTCGATTCGCTTCCCAAGATCAAGGAGATCAAGTCCCTCGGGACAGACGAATTCGAGCAGTCTGCGCAGGTACAACAGCCCGCAGCACAGGAGGAGCCCCCGGCAAATGGTGAAAAAGCGCGACAGGAAGCCGGGCCGGTCCCGGAAGACGACTCCGCAAGCGAGCAGCAGGATCAGCAGTCCGCCCCTGACAACGCCCTACCCGTCCCAGAGCCTGAGACTGAATAGGATTCTCTCCCTTGCGGGGGCAGCCTCCAGAAGAAAGGCGGACGAGTTTATCCAGGCGGGAAGAGTGACGGTGAACGGAAAGCAGGTACGCGAACCCGGAACCCGCGCCGTGTGGGGTGAAGACAACATCAAGCTGGATGGCCGGGATGTGCGCAAGCCCTCCGGGCGAATCTACATCCTCCTGAATAAGCCCTTCGGCGTTGTCTCTTCCCTCCGTGATCCGGAGAAAAGGCCGGTAGTTGCGGATCTGGTCAAGGGAGTCGGAGAAAGGGTTTACCCGGTAGGCAGGCTTGACTTCGACACAATGGGTCTTCTCATCCTCACGAACGACGGGGACCTCGCCCACAGGCTCGCCCATCCCCGGTATCATGTCCCGAGAACCTATAAGGTGACGGTAGAGGGCTCCATTTCGAATGAATCCCTCGACAGCCTGAGAAAAGGAGTGGTTCTGGAGGACGGCTTCAGCGGCCCTTCCAAGGTGACTTCCATCCAGAGGAGCGCAGGAAGGAGCATGATCCGTATGACCATTACCCGGGGAAGATCCAGGCTGGTGCGCCGCATGGTGGAGGCCGCCGGACACAAGGTCATTCACCTGCTGAGAACGGGTTTCGGTTCGCTGGAACTGGGAAACCTGAAGGTGGGGGCCTACCGGTTTCTTGAAACTGATGAAGTCGAGGCGCTTAAACGCCTGGTGGGGCTGGAAGCGTAAAATTCCTGTTTACATGGATCAGGGTTTGATGTATCAAGATTAAGCACTTTCGAAATCATGGGCGGTTAACTCAGCGGGAGAGTGCCATCCTCACACGGTGGAAGTCGCAGGTTCAAATCCTGTACCGCCCACCATTATGAAATCACAGAAAAGAAACGACGCCGGGGCTCTCCCGGCGCTGTTTTTTGGGTGCGACAAACTGGGGTAAAAAAGACAAGAGCCGCTCCGTTATCTCCCCATCAACAGATTCGGCAGCCATGGAGCAAAATCAGGGAAAACAAACATGATCGCGAGGGCAACGATAAGAGCGCTGAGAAAGGGGATAACGCCTTTGTAGATGGTCTTGAAAGGAAGCCCGGTGATGTTTCCCAGGATGAACACATAGATGGCTATCGGTGGAATGAGGCCCCCGATCATGAGTGTCATGCAGATCAGAATGCCGAACCAGATGGGATCATACCCGAGGTTTACTACGGTGGGGAAGAATATCGGTGTGGCCAGGACCATGAAGGCCAGATCATCCATGATGGATCCGCCGATCAGGTACACGGCGATTATGACGAGCATGATCATGTATCTCGGTACGGGGAGGGAGGCGGTCCAGTCGGCGGCAATCATGGGGATCTCGGTAATGGCCAGAAAGTGACCGAAAATAGCAGAACCGGCGATCAGCATGAGCGTCATGATAGAGGTCCTTAACGCTCCTCGAAAGGAAATCACCAGCATTTTGGAGTTGATTTCTCTTCTTATCAAGGCCAGCAGAAAAACGGCAACCGTACCTATGGTGCCTGATTCGGTGGGGCTGAAAAACCCGGTAATCATACCGCCGATCACGATGCCGAAAATTACAAAAATGACCAATGCATCCGGGATGGCGGCGATCCGTTCCTTCCAGGTCCCCTTTTCGGCTCTGGGCGCAATCTCGGGCTTCCAGGTGACCCACCCGGCGATCACGAGCATGAAAAACAACGAAATCATCAAAGCCGGAAGGATCCCTGCCAGGAAAAGGCGGCCGATGGATTGTTCAACCTGGAGCCCATAGATGATCAGGACGGTGCTGGGCGGCAGGATCATCCCAATGGTGCTGACCGAGGCGATGGTCCCGGCGGAGAGCTCCTTCTTGTAGCCATAGCGATCCATCTCAGGAATGGCCAGTCCGGAAAAGGTCCCGACAGTGGCGAGGGTCGAGCCGCACATGGCCTTGAACGCGGTTGCGCCCACCACGGTGGTCATGGCCAGACCGCCGGGTATGTGTCCGATCCACTTGTGCGCGCCCACGTACAGCCTCTTGGCAATATTGGAATTCTGGGCCAACTCCCCCATCATGATAAACAGGGGAATTACAGTATAACTGTAGGTGGTGAAGGTGTCGAAGAAGTCCTTGACCACCAGGTTGGATGCCGCGGAAAACGACATCAGGAAGGTGAACCCGCAAAAGCCCACCAAAATCATGCAATAGGCCATTTCGAGTCCTGTCAGGAAAAGGGCCAGAAGTAGGATGATCCCGTATATGCCTACGTGGACATCACTCATGGCTTTTCTCCTTTCAGGGTGTTTACGAGATCACGAAATATCGTGAGACTCTGGAACAGGAAACTGAGCGAAATGGCAAAGCAGAAGGGATAGTACGGGATCTTGAAGCTGGCCGTCAGCTCGCCCGTCCGCATCACGTCCAGGGCATACACGGCAAAATTGTAGGAGATGAACAGGAACATGAGAATGCCAACGCTCCTGGTAACGGCCTGAATCCTTGTTCGGTTCCTGTGCCCCAGTTTCTGGGTGACCAGATCGACCAGGATCTGTGCCCCGATCGCTGTGGCATAGGGGATGGAAAAGCCAAACACGATGGAACCGCCGTACTGGATGATCTCCATGGATCCGGTGATCGGATGGCCCAGATTTCTCAGGATCACATCGCAAAGCGTGAAGAGGATCATGAACGCCAGTACCGCACCGGCGATCGAGTACAGGACTATGTCCCCCTTGAGCACGGCTGCCATCAGGCGATTCATTCTTTGCCTCCGTTCTGCGTTAGGAACAGTCTTCGAAAAACCCCTTGCTCTCTGCATTCGCATACCACCAGCTCAGCAGGAATCTCATGAACCATGGATGAACAGAAAGGGAGGAAAGGAAAAGATCGAACGGCTGAAGACCGCAAATCATGCCCAATCCTCAGCCGTTCTTCTCGATCTTGTTGATTACGGATTGTTCTTCAAATAGTCCAGGCAGAATTTCAGGGCCTCGTCGCCGGGCAGTCCCTTGGACTTGGCCATGTTGACGTACGCTTCCCAGATCGGTTTCATCTTTTCGACGGTCGCCGCCTGTTCTTTCTCGGACACGGTTACGAACGTCACCCCTTTTCCCTTGGCAAATTCCTTGGCCTTGTTATCCAGTTCGACCCACAGCTTGCCGATTTTCTCACTGTATTCATCGTTAATCTTTTCTATTGCCTTCTGGTCCGCCGGGGAGATCGAGTTCCACTTGGCCTTGTTCATGATAACGTACATCGATGTCATGTAAGACATCCCGTAATCTTCCAGGACCGTCTTGACCACTTCACCGATTTTGAAACCCTGCAGTGCCTCGATAGGAAAAAGGGTCCCGTCCACTACGCCTCTCGACAGGGCTTCGTAGGTCTCGCTGACCGGCATGGTAACCGGGGCGCCGCCAAGATTTTTCACGATGTCTGCGTTTTCCGCATTGGCCTTGATTCGGAGACCCTTGATATCGGCCGTTGACTGAAGCGGTTTCTTGCTCATGATAAAGCCAGGCGCCGCGCCATGGAGATACATCACCTTCACATCGTCGAATTCCTTGGGTGTGAATTTTTTATAGTACGCATTACCCAGCTTGGTGGCCTGATAGCCGTTCTTGTACCCGAGAGGCTGCTGCAGCACCTCGGAGAGCGGCAGGCGGCCCGGGGAATAAGCCAGCAGGTTGCCGCACACGTCCACGACCCCTTTCGCCGTGGCGTCATAGGCCTGCATGGGAGGGGAAAGGGTGTTGCTCGCAAACATGGTGGTCTTGATGCGGCCCTCGGTCACCTTTTCCACATCCTTGCCCCACTCGACCATCAATTTGGTCATGGGGTGCATCTGGGGCCATATGACCGAATACCTCAGTTTGATCTCCTTGTCCTGGGCATAGAGTGGAACGGAGGCTAAAAATGCGAAAGCCAAACAACAGAAAAACACTTTGACGATGAGACTCTTTTTCATAGCAATTTCCCCTTTCTCTTTTTTTTCCCTCTGAACTGCCGTCAAAACTCCTGCAACCTTCAGACCACGATCATTTCCCCTCGACAAATCGCTTCTTCAGATCCCGCTTCAGGATCTTGCCGGCAGGATTCTTCGGCATCTCATCAACCACAAAGAACTCCTTTGGGACCTTAAAAGCCGAAAGGCGCGATTTGAGAAGAGACTTCAGATCCTCCGGAACGATCCTCATCCCCGGCTTTGGGACAATTACCGCCGTAACCCTCTCGCCCCATTCCTTGTCGGGAAGCCCGATGACAGCGCATTCCTGCACTTCCTGCCTCGTGTAGAGCACCTCCTCGACTTCCCTCGAGTAGACGTTCTCTCCCCCGGTGATGATCATATCCTTGAGGCGGTCGACAATGTAGAGGTAACCGTCTGAGTTGAACACCCCGACGTCGCCCGAGCGATACCAGCCGCCGTCCCAGAAAGCGGCACGGGTCGCTTCTGGATCGTTCAGGTACCCTGTCATGACAATCGGGCCGCGGACGCAGATTTCGCCTTCGTGCCCCTGCTCTACGGGTTTTCCCGATCCATCCCTGATCTGGACCTCAACGCCGTTGACCGGCTGTCCTACCGACCCTACGACGTGTCTGTGGTAATGATTGTAGGAAACCGGCATGGCTTCCGTCATGCCATATCCTTCCGAGATGGAGATCCCCGTGCGCTCCTTCCATTGCCTGACGATCTCCACCGGCATACTGGCGGCGGCCGAGAAACAGTAGCGCAATTTCCCCAGCCTCTTCTCCAAATCTCCAAGGGTCAGGAGCCGCATATACACCGTGGGGACCGCAAAGAACTTCGTCAGACGGCCGCTCTGCATCAGTTCCAGAACCATATCCATGTCGAACGACGGCAGCAATTCCAGACAGCCGGAGCTCAGGATCGTTGCATTCAAAATGTGCATTTGTCCGAAAACATGGTTGAACGGCAGGAAGCAGAGGGCAACGTCGGACTCTGTGGAGCGTTCAGAGTGGGATACGCTGTGGGCGGAAAAATGGATGCCCTCATGTTTCAGCATCACCCCTTTTGGCATGCCGGTCGTGCCGCCGGTGTAGAGAATCGCAGCCGTGTCGACACGATCCCTGTCCAGGGCCTTAAACGATCCCGAACCCATACCCATGAGTTGCTCGAGAGACAGGTCACCGCCGGGACAGATGATCTTCTCCAATCCCGCAGAATCCTTCAACCGGGTTAATTCCTCCAGCCTGGCCTCGGTTGTGAACATCATGCGAGGTTTTGCATGAGGGACAAGAATCGACAGCTCATTTTTTGTGAGAGCGCCGGAAAGCGTTACGGCTACAGCGCCGGTCTTGAGCACACCGAAGTAAAAGGCAATCCAATCGGCGGAGTTCAGGGCACACAGGCCGATATGCTCTCCAGGCGCGACACCCATTTTGATGAGGCCTGTAGCGATCAGGTTGGCCCGCTCGTTCAGCTGAGCGTAGGTCGTCTCCTTGCCTGCCTGGCGGACAGCCGGATTGTTGGGAAAGAAAAACGCGGAAGATTCGAGATTGGTGGCAAGATTCATACGATCCCCCCGGAGGAACACAGCATCGAGAAGGCACGTATCCCCCTCTAAGAGAAAAGGGATTCGGCGCCCCTATTTCGGTTAAAAAACTTAGTTTGGTATAATGTTTCTGTCAAGGAAATATTTTACAAATTTCTTGCGTAGCTTTTGGGTTCGTTGTAATGGTATTTCGAAAGAGGTGCCGATCATGCTTTCATTCAAACCTGTCAAACAGTCACGGATTTCCAAGGAAGTAACAGAGCAGTTGAAGCACGCCATTCTCATGGGCCACTTCCAGACCGGGGACAAGCTGCCGCCGGAACGTGAGCTGGCCGAACAGTTTCAGGTGAGCCGCGTTGCGGTTCGGGAGTCTTTGCGGGTCCTGGAGAACGCGGGGTTCCTCACGACCCGACAGGGGGTTACCGGGGGGACGTTCGTCACGGACCTGACATTTGAGCACCTGAGCAACGCATTCATCGACCTGTTTCTGGCTGAGAAAATATCGATTCCGGAATTGGTTTACGTGAGGGCTCTCGTGGAACCGGAAGTCGCCCGACTGGCAGCGTTGAAGGCGGACGGGGAGTCTGCTCAACACCTGAGGGAGGCCCTCGAAGCGGAAGAAGTGCCCAGTCGCACCCTCGTCGAGGATTTGAACAAGAAGACCTCGGTGCATTACATCCTGGCAGAGGTGTGCGGGAACCGCTTTCTCGAGGCCCTGGAACGTTCGCTGATGGCAATGACCAGGCGCGTGGTTAAGGTGGTCGAGCCTGAGCCGTTGTGGCTGCATCCGGCGGGAATGCATCGCCCTATTGTCGATGCAGTGCTGGCACGCAATCCCGATGGGGCCGCGGAAGCCATGAGAAAACATGCCTTGGAGTTCGGCGAAAACCTGATCAAGATGGCAAAAGCCTTCCGCGAGAAAAAGGTTTCCTCAGGCTTGTGAAAATCCCCTGATCAGGGGTTTGGATCCTTCCCCGCAGGCGGGATATTGAAAAGGTATTTACTTAGGACCTGCGCCCTGCTAAAATCTGTGAGTTAAGGTTCGAATCACCGTATACATCACCAGGGGTTACGGATAGTGCCGTAACCCCTGTTTATCTATTTAAGCTATGCAGCATATAAGAAACTTCAGCATCATCGCCCATATCGATCACGGGAAATCCACCCTGGCGGATCGCTTTATCCAGCATGCGGGTCTGGTGAGCGCCAGACAATTTCGCGATCAAATCCTGGACAGCATGGATCTTGAGCGGGAAAGAGGCATAACCATCAAGAGCCACACCCTGACTTTGCCGTACAAGGCAAAGGACGGCAGGGAATACGAGCTGAACCTGATCGATACCCCGGGCCACGTGGATTTTTCCTACGAAGTGTCCAGGTCCCTGGCAGCGTGCGAAGGCGTCCTGCTGCTGGTGGACGCATCGCAGGGGGTGCAGGCACAGACCATCTCCAATGTCTACATGGCCATGGAAAACAACCTGGCCATCGTCCCGGTCATCAACAAGATCGACCTGCCGTCCGCGGATGTGGAGAGAGTGAAGGAGCAGATTGAGAACGAGCTTGGCCTCGATTCAGACCAGGTTCTGCTCTGTTCTGCAAAGGAGGGCACAGGCATCGAGGAGATATTCGAGGCCATTGTGGAAAGAATCCCTTCTCCCCCGGGCAGCCGTGAGGAACCCCTTAAAGCCCTCACATTCGATGCGCACTATGACCCCTTTCGAGGAGTGATCATCAGTTGCCGCCTCTTCTCCGGCGCGTTGAAGCAGGGGGACATCATCCGGTTCATGTACAACAAGTCCGTCTACAAGGTGGAGGAGGTCGGGATTTTTCAGCTGAGCAGGGTAGTCCGGCCGGAGCTCGCCGCCGGATCCGTGGGTTACATTATTTCCGGAGTCAAGACCGTGAGCGACACCAGAATCGGTGATACCGTCACCCTCGACACCCGGCCTGCAGATGAACCTCTTCCCGGCTTCAAGGAAGCCAAGCCGATGGTCTTCTCATCCATCTATCCCATATCATCAGAGGATTTTCCGAGCCTCTCGGAGGCCCTCGAAAAGTATAAGCTGAACGATGCCTCGCTGGTTTACCAGAAAGATTCATCCATAGCCCTCGGCCAGGGTTATCGGTGTGGTTTTCTCGGTCTGTTGCATCTGGAGATCGTCCAGGGCCGGCTCGAACGCGAATACGATCAAAGTTTCGTGATGACCGTACCGAGTGTCGAGTACCGGTTTACCCTCCAGGACGGCAGCACGATTGTGGTGGACAACCCGCAGTACTACCCCGATCCCGCCTCCATCGTGGGCTCGGCCGAACCTTTCATCAAGGCCACCATCTTCACGCCCGACCGGTACATGGGGGCCGTGATGAAACTCTGCATGGAGCGAAGGGGGGGTAATTCCAGGGTCCATTACCCTGCGCCCGGCCGGCTGGAGATTGCCATAGAGATGCCTCTTGCAGAGGTGATCGTCGATTTCTACGACAAGCTCAAGACCGTAACCCAGGGCTATGGTTCCCTGGATTATGAGCTGATGGATTATCGGGAAAGCGACCTGGTAAAGCTCGACATCCTCGTAAATGGAGAAAAGGTGGACGCCCTGTCCGTCATCGTTCACAGCGAACGGGCTCGAGAACTTGCGGTGCAGGTGTGCGACCGGCTCCAGCAGGAGATCCCCAGACATCAATTCAAGATCGCCATTCAGGGCGCAGTTGGAGGGAAGATCATTTCGCGCTCCACGGTATCGCCTTTCCGAAAGGACGTCACTGCAAAGTGCTATGGAGGGGACATCACGCGCAAACGGAAACTCATTGAAAAGCAGAAGAAAGGCAAGAAGCGGATGAAGATGGTGGGCGCGGTCATGATCCCCCAGAGTGCTTTTGTTGCGGTGTTGAAATCGGACAATGAGTAGCACGGAAAGCCCGGGGCTTTACATCCACGTACCCTTCTGCCGCACAAAGTGTCCCTACTGCGATTTCTACTCCGTTCCTTCTCTTTCCGCTGTTCAAGAGTGGGCAGAGGCCCTATGTAAAGAGATTGCGGCATACAAGGACCGTTCGGGAGTATTCGGTTCCCTCTACCTGGGGGGCGGCACGCCCAGCGTACTCGAGGAACGGGAACTCGCCCTGATCTTTAACAGGCTCTTCAGCCATTTTTCCTTTTCCGACGATGCGGAGGTCACCTTTGAGGCGAACCCCGACGATGTCACTGATCAAAAAGTGGCGCTTCTGAAGAGTTGCGGCATCACGCGTGTCAGTCTGGGAGTTCAGTCTCTGAATGAAGGCGAGCTTCGCACTCTGGGGAGGCGACACACGGCGGAGCAGGCGCGCCGTGCCTTTGAAATGATCAGGGCCGGGGGTTTCTCCAATGTGAGCGTGGATCTCATGTATGGTCTTCCGGGCCGGACCGCATCGCAGTGGATGAATACCCTGAAGAGCGCTCTCGAATACCGGCCGGAGCATCTTTCGTGCTATCAGCTGACTTTCCATGAGGGGACCCCCTTCGGCAGGATGCTTGAGGAAGGCCGGATCGGCCGTCTTAACGAAGAGGAACAAAGACTTTTCTTCCTTACGACAGCCGAGACCCTTGAGAGCAGCGGCTATATGCAGTATGAGATTTCCAACTTCGCGAGGGGGGAAGAGTTCGTTTCGCGCCATAACCGTAAATACTGGCGCAGGGTTCCATATATCGGACTCGGCCCCGGTGCACACTCCTTCTGGGGGGGGATCCGGTGGTGGAACGAAAGCTCCGTCGCGAGTTACTGCGAAACCCTGAACCGCGGGCAACTCCCGATACAAGAAAGCGAAACGCTTAGCGAAGAGCAGCAGCGGATCGAGTCGCTTTGTCTGGGGCTGAGAACCAGTGAAGGAGTTGATCTCCCGCTCCTGAGAACATATCCGGGCTTCGAAAAGGTGCTCTCGCGGCTGGAGGATGAAAACCTGGTCCAGGTCTGCGGGAATCGTATGATCCCGACCAGGGAAGGATTTGCAGTTGCAGACAGTCTGCCGATGCTGTTTCTTTGAACAGTAGGAAGTAATCCGTAGGCAGTCCCGCGACACGGCGCACGGGATCTACGCTGCGCTTCGATAAGCAGCAATTAGAAATGTCGAATTAGCTGTTCCGGTCGGATCCGGAGAAAGTGTAACCAAGAGACGAACGATGACCACGATGACTAGAAACGACAAAATCAGAAACATTGCCATTATCGCCCATGTCGATCATGGCAAGACAACCCTTGTTGATGCCGTGTTCCGGCAGAGCGGGCTTTTCAGAGCGAACCAGACAGTCGACGATCGCCTCATGGATACCATGGACCTCGAAAAGGAGCGCGGCATTACCATTGCGGCCAAGAACTGCTCGGTCATGTGGAAGGGCGTCCGGGTCAACATCGTTGACACCCCCGGCCATGCGGATTTCGGCGGAGAGGTGGAGCGAGCCCTCTCCATGGCGGATGGCGCCGTCCTCCTGGTCGATGCCTCGGAGGGTCCCCTGCCACAGACACGCTTCGTACTTCGCAAGGCGCTTGAAGCGGGTCTCAAAATCATCGTTGTCATCAACAAGATCGACCGCCAGGACGCAAGGACCGACGAGGTTCTCGATGAGATTTACGACATGTTGATCGACCTGGACGCCACCGAGGATCAGCTTGAATTTCCCCTGCTCTATGCGGTCGGTCGAGAAGGGATTGCCATGAAGGATCCCGGAGACAAGGCGGAGGATCTCCACATCCTCATGGAGACCATCCTCGAACAGATCCCGGGACCGAGCCACGATCCGGATGGTCCGTTCCAGATGCTCGTTTCCGACCTCGGGTATTCGGATTACGTCGGCCGTCTCGTCATCGGGAAGGTTTTCAACGGGACTGCCCGTGCGAGAGACAGCCTGATGCGCATAGGCGAGAACGGTGAAGCCGCGCTTCTGAAGGTAACAAAGCTCCAGATATACGAAGGCATGAGCCTGAAGGATGTGGACGAGGTCCGCGCCGGGGATATTGCGGTACTGTCCGGGATCGAGGAGGTCAGGATCGGCGACACCATCACCACCTCGCAGAATCGCAAAGCCCTTCCCAGAATCAGAGTGGATGAACCCACCGTCTCAATGGCCTTCACGATCAACGACTCGCCTCTGGGGGGAACAGAGGGGAAATATGTGCAGTCCAGCCGGATCAAAGAGCGCCTCAGGAAAGAAGCCCTCCTCAATGTGGCAGTCCAGGTGGAGGACAACGGCGGCCGGGACAGCGTCAAGGTCAAAGGCCGGGGAGAGTTCCAGTTAGCCATCCTCATAGAGACCATGCGGCGAGAAGGGTATGAATTTTGTGTCGGCAGACCTGAAGTCATCTACCGTTTTGAAAACGGCGCCAAACTCGAGCCCATCGAGCGCCTCCTGATCGATTGCGAAGAGCGTTTTCTCGGAGTGGTCACGGAAAAGCTTTCGCTCCGCAAGGGAAAGATGATCAACCTTGTCAATAACGGCAGCGGGAGAGTGCGGCTCGAATTCACCGTGCCCGGCAGAACGCTGATCGGATACAGGGATGAGTTTCTTACCGACACGCGCGGCACCGGGATCATGCATACGATGTTCGACGGATACGAGGAATTCCGTGGAGAGTGCCCGAGCCGGTTCACCGGCTCCATTGTGGCGGACCGCTCGGGGAGGGCCATTGCCTATGCCCTCTACAATCTGGAGCCCAGAGGCCGTCTATTCGTGGTTCCCGGGGATCCGGTGTATGAAGGCATGATCGTGGGGGAGCACAACCGGTCCAACGATATCGATGTGAATGCCTGCAAGGAGAAGAAGCTCACCAACATCCGGGCCGCGAATAAGGACGATAACGTCCTCCTGACCCCGATCAAACCCATGACCCTGGAGCAGGCGGTAAGCTTCATCCGAGAAGACGAGCTTCTGGAAGTGACGCCTCTTTCCGTCCGCATGCGAAAGGCCATTCTTCCTGCCCAGAAACGACACAGCTCTACCAGGATTTCCCGCAAGGAAGCCGCATAAAAGCGCATTCGTGTCCGAAGCTTGCTTTTCCCTGACTGGCCGACAGGGCAGCCGGCCTGTTCAAACAATCCGAAAGGAGATCTTCCTCTCGGTCATTACAAGTCTGAAGGAGACAGTATGCCGCCTCAAGTAGCAAAAGATGTTGTCTCGTATTGTTCAAGCTGCAAACGGGACGTCCTGCATACCATCGTAGCCATGAAAGAGGACCGAATAGTCCGTGTCCTTTGCCTGAGTTGCAAAAAACAGCACGCATTCAGACACTCCCCCGACGACAGGAATTCCCCGGTTCGGAAGCCCTCGGCCGGAAAAAAGGAGCAGAAACGGTTTGAAGCCACGGCAGAGGATTGGAGAACGGAGATGTACAAGGTAAAGGACGCTCCGGGCAAGGTGTATGCCCTTGACGGCCTGTTCGAGGAAGGAGATAAAGTGCTTCACCGAACCTTTGGTCCCGGCATTGTGAAGGAGCTGATATCGCCCGACAAAATGCAGGTCCTTTTTGAAGGGGGAATGAGGGTGCTTGTTCGTGGAAGTTTCTGTCATTTGAAAATCCGAATTTGAATTCCTTGTTTCGATATTCGAGATGCGGATTTTCAGGCCATGATTTCACACCGGATCGGTAGAACCTCTCTCCGGGTCCTCCACCGGCGTACTTACCAGGCCGAGAATACAGTCTCAGCGTGCATGATTTACAGTCTCCTTTGAACTTGCTTTTCATCCCTTCTGAATTAAGTACATACGTAAGATCCAGCTTACATCCGTCCGGAAGCGTTTGACGGTCTTCTCCGGATTCATCGGGATGAACAGGAGATGTCTATGGAGAAAGAGACAGGACCTCGAAGGCTTCCTTTTACTCTTACTGAAGAGGAGGCCTTCCAGGTTCCACCTCCCAGGAGAACGTTATGCCCGAATTATGAAGAGTGCCTCGACTACGCGGCGGATCGCCTATGGACGTCCTTTACCTGCAGAGGATGTCTCCAGGAAGAACTGATCCTCACCGGGATAGTCAAAGAGCTGTCGCCACCCAAGGTGAGAAGCACCATTCTGCTCGATACCCCGGTGTATGTTCCCCCTCCCCCCCTGATTTGAGGTTACGAAGCCCGCATACGCAAATACTGGAAACTTTAGTTCTGAATGGGGGTTTTATCTTATGTACTTTTCATCTGCCCCTATGTAATTTTCCCCCTATGGGAGTTCATGCAGGAAGTCCAAATTTTACGGTGTCGTAAAAAGGCCTGCGGAGTGAATTGTCATTTCGACCGCAGGGAGAAATCTTTTCCTTCCAGCGTATTACAAATGCAAGATTTCTCGCTTCGCTCGAAATGACATGAAATTGGGGACTTTTTACGAAATTGTCAATTTTGAAGCAGTAAAGATCTGATAACTACCGGAGAAGAAGAGTATGGATATTTACACGATCAAGCAAGGGGTGATGAGGCAGGTTCCCGTAGATTATGAACTCAAGCAGATGGTGAAATACATCCTCTTCACTATCCTCGGGCTGATGATAGGCCGTCTTATCGGAGCGATCTAGTGTCGCACCTCACAGATAAGCTGTCATTTCCCTGATTTTCACCTGGATCGAATCGGCATTTATTCCGATCTGGTGAGGCCTTATGAAAATAGGATATCGTTCGGCATGGCACCTCTTCCTGTCCCTGCCGCTCATTTTCTGTCTCTGCTCCCTTCCAGGAGCAGGCGCGGCGGATCCCGTGGAGAGCCTCTTCCCAGAGTTCGGCGGCCTGGTCGAACCCTTTCATGGGAGAGCACCCGGTGCGGAAGTCCTACTATACTCCGCCACCCAAGATCCATTCCCTATGGGCTGCCTCGCACTGGGGGCGAAACCATCGCTGGATCTTATTGATCCGCTGGCACTTAACGAATTCGTCCATGCCGTGAATTACGAGAATGCCGGCGGCATGGGCGCCATCAACATCAGCATCATCTACTGACGCCCGCCTTCACCTTTCCCCGCGATAGGGTAATGTGAACATAAAGGTGGAGCCCTCTCCTTCGGTGCTTTTTGCGGTAATGGTCCCCCTGTGCCGTTCCACAATCTTCTTGCAGATGGCGAGCCCCATCCCCACCCCGTTATACTCACTCCTTCCATGGAGTCTTTGAAACGGCATGAAAATGCGGTCAAGATATTTCTCTTCGAACCCTATCCCATTATCCTCCACACAGATTTCATACCCTCCTGTGCCGTTTTCCGTTCGACGGCAGTAGATCCTTACCCTGGGCTGCTCATCCTTCCTGTGAAACTTCAGAGCATTGCCTATCAGGTTCTGAAAAACCTGGCTGATCTGGGAAATATCGGCTTCCAGGGTGGGTAGGGGCTCCACCTCTACCCGCCCGCCCGTTTCCTTGATGCTGATCTCCAGGTTGCTCAAGGCATTTCTGACCGCCTCCGAGAGGTCTATCTGTGAACAAAACTGCACCCTTGAACTCAACCGCGAATATTTGAGCAGGGAATTGATGAGCAGTTCCATCCTTGCGGCCGCCTTCTGCATCCGGCTCACATAATCCCTGGCATGCTCGTCCGGAAAATGTTGGAACTTGGTGACAAGCAGATCGCCAAACGTCTGGATCTTGCGAAGCGGCTCTTGAAGATCATGGGACGCAATAAATGCAAAATCCTGGAGTTCTCTGTTCTTCTGCTCCAATTCGGCGGTTCTTTCCGCCACACGGACTTCAAGATCATCCTTTGATCGTCTGAGTTCATCCTCCATTTCCTTTCGAGAGCTGATGTCATAAAAGGTCATGACACCGGCAATGATTCTCTTGCTGTCGTCAAATATGGGGGACGAATTCGCGCTCATGTATCCCACTGTTCCATCCTTGCGTTTGAAAGCGATCTCCTTCTCAAGGACGACTTCACCACGCCTGAGGGACCTTGTCAGAGGCCATTCCTCCTGTGGAAGAACGCGACTCTCAGGATGGAGAGCGCTTTCTTCCCTGAAACCCTGCATCCAGAACATTCCCGCTTTCCTGTTTCCGAGGATCGGCTTTCCGGTCTCGGCTTGGGCAATCACCACGCCGGCGGGCATTTGTTCCAGAACGGCGTTCAGCAGGCTTCTCTCAAGGGCCAGAGCCTCCATGCTTTGTCGCATCTCCCGTTCCACCCTTCTTCGATCCGTAATGTCCCTGATGATGAGCGTGGTGGTCCAGTTTCTGGCAACCTTTGTCCTGGAAATGGAAATCTCAACCGGAAGCGGATCGCCGTTCCTTCTTGTGAGATCCCCTTCCAATATCTTATTCTCGCCTTCAAATCCCCTGTTCAGGGCCTTCTCCAATGATCCGGCGTTTGCACCGCCAAAAAGAAGATCCATTCCTCGCAACCCGATGACCTCATCGGCTCCGTATCCGAACATCTTTTCCGCGGCCGTATTCCAGAGCAGCACCATTCCCTGGCTATCAAGGGAAACGATGGCATCCGTGGTGGCCCCGATCAAAGACTCGAAAAGCGCACGGGGCTTCTGAAGAAGACCGATGAGGATTCTCTCCAGAGGGACATTTCTTGAACGAGCCTCGGATGCCGCCTTGGACAAGGACACCAGAAGGTAGATGCCGCCTGCATACTGGGCGATGCTTCCGGCCCAGGCAAGAGGACTTCCAATCACGAACACAAGAAAGAAAGCCAGCAGTCCTGATGAGATGAGCGCAAGTCCTAATCCATACCAGAGAAGGAATAAAACGCCGAGGCGATAGAAAACGGCCAGAAAGAAGACGGAGGAGAGAGCAAAAAAAGCAATGGCCCACCCGAGCGCCAGCTGACGCAAAGGTGTGGGGCCGGCAAGCGGGTTGAAAAACAATGGAAGGGAACGGTCCATGTCCAGGAAAAAAGAGAGCAATATCAGCGCAGCCACCGCGGCGTAGGCGAGAACTGCCTTGATCTTCCTCATCCCGCGGCTCGTTTCCTCAACCGTATCCAGAAGGGTGAACACTGCCCCTGCAAAATGAAATGTTCCTCCCACCAGAAACCCCGCATTTTGGATGGCAATAGAGAGGTCGTGTCCTTCCGGAAATGCCACGGACCACCCGGCAGCAGGACCTGCCAGCCCCACTGCCAAAGCGCCGCACCCCAAGAACAGAAAGCTGGGTTTCCCGCCCGTCAGGTAGCTCTTGGCAAAGATATGGGAAAGAACGAGGAAAATCAGGGATAGAAAGAGAACATTCAGAACCGTGACAAGGAAGGGCGGGTTATACACAAACCACGGCGTCACCACCTCGAAATAGAGGCAGAAGATCATGGCCAATATGCCGAGGGCTACTATTACAGGAAGGTGCTGTTCCCTTCTCCCATAGCCTTCCACTCCGGACTTGCACTTTATCGGGCCAGGGGCAATGGGGATTTTCTTGAGGGACTTTGGCGGGGTCCATTCGTATTTCATGATTTTTCCCTGGGAGCACCTTATTCACCGCCCTTGGGGGTTCTCTTCTCTGCGAATCGGGTGCAAGAGAGGACACACAGGAACGACGGAAGATCCCTCGGCCGAATCAACCTGTTTTATGTCAGCGCAATTTTCCTGTCAGCGCCTATGTCTTTAAGACCTTCTCCGCACCTCCTTTTTCCATGATCTCTTCCACCTCCTCACTTCCTTCGGCGTAGAAGCTCTCTTCTTCCGGCGCAAGATTCTTCAAGAGCCGCAGAAACTCACCTGCATGAACACGCTCCTCGTCCGCCACGTCCTTCATGACTGCCGCGGTCAGCCGATCGTCTGTAGCCTCGGCGATCTGCATATAAAATTGAATAGCCTCATACTCAGCTGCGATCGAGAAACGGACCGCACGTATCAACTCCTCTCGCGTCATTTTACGATCAAGTCTCAAACCTGAAAACGGCGTAGTAAACTCGGGCATGATCACCTCCTGGACAAATAGACTGACATCGTAATTGAGATGCGACATTAGTCGGGAAATTTCAGAGTCAGCTTCTCTTCCTCTCCGCTCCTTTTCAATTTGATGTTAAGGTCTATACTTCCGTCCCTGACACCCATGGCCAGGAGAGTTTTGCCTTTCTCTCCTTCGAGATGGGTAATGCTCCGCAGGGACTCCATGATGCGATTCCCGATCGCAGCACCGGGGGAAGGAAGCTCGGCTTTTTTGTACTCCGCCATGACCCGGACTTCCCCCTCCCCTGATCTCAGAACGGATATTTCTTTGGCACCGGAGTTGATGCCGTGAATCACAGCAAGCGCAAGCCACTTCAAGGCCCCTTCCTCCCGGTCATCTTCTCCGGGAAGACCTGCCATCTCCTTCAGAGGGTCTGAAGTGGCGAAGCAGTCAATCAGTTTTTGAACCCTGCCGTGCAAGGTTTCCTTTTCTCTCACGCTCCCTTCCTCCTCTCAGTGTCTGGTAACGGATTTGTACTTGGCATAGAGTTCGTGCATTTTCCACTTCAGCTCTTTCAGTCTTCTGCTGTCTTCGTCATTCGTCCAGCGCGGTTCGCTGATTGAAAACAGGGCATTGCTCAGTTCATCGATGACGTGCTCTGTCGCCACGCACCATTCGTCGGTGCACACTTCGCGCATTTCAGAAGCCTCTGCGATGCCCTTTTCCAGGGAAGCTATCGACTCCTGCATGTTGCACAGGAATTGTCTCCAACTCTCAAGAACGTTGCTCTGAATCTGCGATTGAAAGGCGTCTCTTGGAAGGACCATTTTCTAACTCCTTTCCGTTTTCCCCTTGTTTCTAAAGGGAATATTTAAATTCCGTGCTTTGTTTTATCAGCACACCCGCGGGAATTGAATGAGGGCGATCCTGTATTCTCGTTTACGCGCGTCTGTATTCAAAATACCAAAGGTGAAGGGTGCCGGCTCACTCGGCAGCCGGAGTACCTTTCTGCCCGACCGCTGAATACAGTTTTTTCCCCATTGTGAAAGGCTGTCCATTCCGGCATCCTGGATTCGTCGATAAAGCCTCAGTCGGGATGGGCCCGGCCGTGGGAGTGAATTTCCCTTGCAGGGAAACGTCTTACGTTTTAATAATGGAGGAGACATGAGCGAGATAAGAACAGAACCCCTGGTTTGGGTCAAAGACAATGCAGGCAACAGATTCATTTGCCCGTTGGACGCGTTGAGGGATCCCAATTATGTCAGCGAAGAGGAGAAGCAGCATTGCGTGGATGACGCGTCCCAACTTCGAAATCCGAAGAGCGTCCCAGGAGAGCAAAAATTCGGAGCAACAACCCCTTCCAAGAGCCCGAACTGAACCCTCACGATGTAACGAAGAACGGCGGAACGGCGTCACCGCGGGAGGAGACTTTCCATCAGTGCTTGGCAGTGACTCCGATTCAGAGAAACGTCAGGGTAATTTTCCAGAACCAACTCCTTATGCATAGCCCGGCCGGATACGGCGGGGCTATGTTTTTGTGCCGGAAGACGTAATGGCCTCACATCAGGAACTCAGACTACTGGCGTCCCTTATCCGAACCTACTCTCTCCTCTCGACAACTGAGGCAGGATCGGGGCACCCGACATCTTCCCTTTCAGCGGCCGACCTGATGACCGGTCTGTTTTTCGGCGGAACGTTTCTTTTCGACATCGAAAAGCCGGACCACCCGAACAACGATCGACTGATCTTCTCCAAGGGTCACGCGTCTCCGCTATTTTATGCCCTGTGGCTGGCGGCACGCGCTATTACCGAGCAGGAAATTCTTACTTTGAGAAAGTTCGATAGCCGTCTGGAAGGCCATCCTACTCCTGCCTTTCCTTTTGCCGAAGCAGCCACAGGATCGCTGGGTCAAGGATTGTCAATCGGCCTTGGAATGGCCATGAATGCGAGACTCGAACGACTTCCCTACCGGACCTATGTGCTTCTGGGAGACGGTGAAATGTCCGAGGGGTCGCAATGGGAAGCGATTCAGATTGCCGCGCATTACGAATTGGACCGTCTCATCGGCATCATCGATGTAAACCGTCTGGGCCAGTGCGGGCCCACTATGATCGGCCACGACCTGAGAGTCTACGAAAAAAGACTGGCCTCCTTCGGCTGGAAAACCCTGTGCATAGACGGGCATGACTTTTCAGAAATCCTGCCCGCTTTCTCCGAGGCCGCTGCAACGTCGGACAGGCCTTGCATGATCATCGCCAGAACGACAAAGGGCAAGGGGGTCTCCTTTTTCGAAGACACGAATGGATGGCATGGAAAACCTCTCAAGAAGGATGATCTCGAAAAAGCGCTTGCGGAAATAGGAAATGTAGATCGATCGATCCGTGCCGGAATTCGCCCTCCTGCGGATCTGAAGCCTCATACCCCTGCCGCATCCGGCATTGAACCGCCGTCCTACAACACCCATCCGGTATCCACCAGGAAAGCCTATGGCAATGCGCTGAAACGCATCTATCCCGGGTACCCGCAAATGGTCGTTCTGGACGCCGAGGTAAGCAACAGCACGTATTCCGAGATTTTCAAAAAACAATATCCCGAGCGCTTCTTGGAGATGTACATTGCTGAACAGAACATGGTGGGCGTCGCTCTCGGCCTCGCAGCAAGGGGGAAGATCCCATTCGTTTCAACATTTGCCGCCTTTCTCACCCGGGCTTTTGACCAGATCAGAATGAGCCGCTACTCCGATGCAAACATCAAGATTTGCGGGTCCCATGCCGGGGTCTCCATTGGCCAGGATGGACCTTCCCAGATGGGCCTCGAAGATATAGCGATGTTTCGCACGGTCCTCGGCAGCGTTGTGTTTTACCCGTCCGATGCGATCTCCACGGAACGTGTTGTTGAGGAAGCGGCAAACCATCGAGGCATGGTTTACATCAGGACCACTCGCAGCGATACGCCCATTCTCTATGGGAGCGAGGAGCGGTTCCCCATTGGCGGCTGCAAGGTCCTCAGGCAAAGTAAGGATGATTTCATTTCACTGATCGCGGCAGGGATCACGCTCCATGAAGCCCTCGCTGCATATGAGGAACTGAAGAACAGAAACATCCGGGTCCGCGTCATCGATCTGTACTGCATTCAGCCCATGGATGTTGAAACGGTGCGGAAGGCCGCGCTGGAGACGAACGGCGTCATCACGATCGAGGATCACTTTGCCCAGGGAGGGCTGGGGGAGGCGGTCATGAGCGTACTGGCGCCCTCGGCCGTCCCTGTTCATTCCCTTGCAGTCCGTAAAATGCCAAGGAGTGGAAAGCCGATGGAACTTTTGGAATATGAGGGGATTTCACGAAACGCGATCGTGAGAAAGGTGATGGAGATAAAGAAAAGTAGGCAGTAGGCAGTAGGCGGTAAGTTTTAAAACTATACAGTCCTTCAGTACTCGATTGCGTCACTCGGGGAAAGCCGGAGTGCAGGTCTGATATCAGCTCTTTGGTTGTTTTTTTCTGCTTACTGCATACTGCTTACTGCTCACTCTCTTGAATACGGCCACTCTTCGCGGATAATACACGATCTTCCTAATGTACTTGAAAACTCCGGACGCACTATTGTTTTCGGTGTGCCACCAGGACGAAAGGAAGCAGGCATGGACAGAGTTTTCCATTCTACAATGAATCGTCGCATGTTCCTCAAGACGGCCGCCGTCGGCTCGATTCTTGCGTCGGGCGGAATCGCGGGGTTTCCCATCTCGACAAGCGGCGCTGCTTCGGCGCATACGCTTCCGCCCCTGCCCTATCCCGAAGACGGACTGGAGCCGTACATTTCCGGCCGAACCTTGAGCTTTCATTATGGCAAGCATCACCGCGCCTATGTAGACAAGACAAACGAGCTCGTAAAAAACACCGAGCTGGCGGGCCTGTCGCTGGAAGAGTTGATAGAAACCTCAGCCGAAAGCCAGAACCGGCAGTTGTTCAACAATGCCGCTCAATCCTGGAATCACACCTTCTATTGGAGGGGGATGAAGTCCAAAGGGGGAGGCTCGCCTTCCGGCGATCTGGCAAAAGCAATCATCAGGAGTTTCGGCAGTGTTGAAAAGTTCAATGAGAGCTTTTCCCACGCAGCCGAGAACCGTTTCGGAAGCGGTTATGCCTGGCTTGTCTCACAGGGGGATATGCTGAAGGTCATGAGCACGGGAGATGCGGATACCCCTGTTGCCCGCGGTATCAAACCTCTGCTCACCATTGATCTATGGGAACATGCTTATTACCTGGATTACCAGAACAGGCGAAAGGCATATATCAGGGCTTTTCTCGATCACCTTGTCAATTGGGAATTTGTCTCCGAAAATCTCGACGGCAACTGAATCTCCGCCTGTGAACGCATACTCGCCGGCGCATTGCAATCGGAGGAATCGGATATGAAACCGGAGGTCCTTGAACGAGCCGTCCGCCTCGCAAGCCGTGTAGGAGTTGCACTCGTCGCCACAGCGGACGACAAGGGGTTCCCTCATGTAGCGGCATCGAGCAAGATTGAGGCCGAGGGTCATCCCCGAATTTCGGTTTCGGAATGGTTCTGTCCCGGCACCCTGTCGAATCTGCAAGTGAATCCCAAGATCTCTATCGTAGTTTGGGACCCGGAGAGCGATACCGGATTCCAGTTGCTGGGCGAATCCGAGGGAATCCAGCAGACCGCTGTGATGAACGGTCTTTACAAGGGTCCTGAAGAGGAGTCCCCCCTTCCTCAGGTGAAGAGAAAGATCTTCGTACGGGTTGACAGCATCATCCGCTTCTGCCATGCGCCACATAGTGACCTCGAGGAGTGATCAGGAACGAAATATCGGATATCGAAACCCGAATATCGAATTAGGAAGTCTTCCTTTCCGTTACGAGTGGCCGCAGGACAAAGTCGCCTTTTTTGACTTCCTTCGACATTCGATATTCTTTATTCGATATTCGATATTCTCATTTATAAGGCAGGATAGCATGCCAAGAGAAATGGTGACCATCGACGGCAATGAAGCTGCAGCTTACATTGCGTATAAGACAAACGAAGTCATATCCATATACCCCATTACCCCATCTTCCCCGATGGCCGAACTCGCCGATGAATGGGCAACAAAGGGGAAGACGAACCTCTGGGGAACAATACCCCTGGTTGCGCAGATGCAGAGTGAGGCAGGCGCTGCCGGCGCCTTGCACGGCGCCCTGCAGGCAGGATCGCTTGCCACTACATTCACCGCCTCCCAGGGTCTCCTTCTCATGATCCCCACCATGTTCAAACTGGCGGGTGAACTGAATTCCACGGTTTTTCACGTTGCCGCGCGCACCGTTGCCACGCACGCGCTTTCCATTTTCTGCGACCACAGCGACGTCATGGCCACCCGCTCGACCGGCTTTGCCTTCCTCGCATCCTGCTCGGTCCAGGAGGTAATGGATTTTGCGCTGATTGCTCAATCCGCAGCCCTGGAAACACGCGTGCCCTTTCTCCATTTCTTCGACGGTTTCCGAACCTCTCATGAGGTGATGAAGATCGAGAGACTCGGAGATGAAGATATTCGGGCGATGATCGACCTGAATGATGTCGAGGAGCATCGATCGCGGGCCCTTTCCCCGGAGCGGCCCGTGATCAGGGGGACGGCGCAGAATCCCGATGTATTCTTCCAATCAAGGGAGGCATCCAATCCTTTTTACCTGAAGTGCCCCGACACCGTTCAAAGGTGCATGGACAAATTCGAGTCGCTCACGGGACGCCGGTACGAGCTGTTCCAGTACGAAGGCGCGCCGGGTGCGGAGAGGGTCATGATTCTCATGGGGTCCGGATGCGAAGCGGCCGCCGAGGCCGTCGGCAGACTCAAGGAGGAGGGGGAAAAAGTCGGGCTTCTCAGGGTAAGGCTCTACAGGCCCTTTTCCTCTACCCATCTCATGAAGGCCCTGCCCGCAACCACAAAGGCGATCGCATGCCTGGACCGAACCAAAGAGCCTGGGTCTGTAGGCGAACCTCTTTACTCAGATGTGGCGACTGCCGTTCTCCAGGGGTTGTCGGACGGGACTGCGCCTTTTCAGAAGGTTCCTGCAGTGGTAGGCGGCCGGTACGGGCTCTCGTCCAAGGAATTCACCCCTGCCATGGCCAAGGCTGTTCTGGACGAGTTGAAAAAGGAGGTGCCGAAGAATCACTTCACCGTGGGAATCACGGACGATGTGACCCATTCGAGCCTGACCTATGATCCCTCCTTCTCGGCAGAAGGCGAAAGGGTCATCCGGGCCAAGTTCTATGGACTGGGGGCGGACGGCACCGTGGGGGCGAACAAGAACAGCATCAAGATAATCGGCGAGGAGACCCCCAATTTTGCACAGGGCTATTTTGTCTATGATTCCAAGAAATCTGGATCCAGAACCGTCTCGCACCTTCGTTTCGGGCCCGGGCCGATTCACTCCTCGTACCTGATCGACAGGCCCAACTTCATCGCCTGCAATCAACCGGCCTTTTTGCACAAGTACGATATGCTTTCGGAAAGCGCCGAGGGAGGTATTTTCCTGCTGAACTCAGATGTGCCGCCGGAAGGGGTCTGGGATACCCTCCCGCGATCCTTTCAGGAGAATCTCATCCGGAAAAAGATGAAGTTCTACGTTGTGGACGCATACAAAGTGGCGAGGGGAGCGGGGCTCGGGGGAAGAATCAACACGGTCATGCAAACCTGTTTCTTCGCCATCTCCGGTGTGCTCCCGAGGGAAGAGGCGATTGTCAAGATAAAGGAATCCATACAGAAGACCTACGGCAAACGCGGAGAGCGCATCGTTCAGATGAATTTCAAAGCGGTCGATGACACCCTCGCGAGTCTTCATGAGGTGCCCCCCCCGGCCGAGGCCGGTTCACTCATAGGATTGGCGCCTGCGGTTCCGGATGACGCGCCCGAATTCGTGAAAAAAGTGACGGCCGCGATGATCGCAGGCCGGGGCGACGAGCTGCCGGTGAGCGCAATGCCTGTCGACGGCACCTTTCCTGTTGGCACGACCCAGTGGGAGAAGAGGAACATCGCACTGGAAATCCCGATCTGGGACGAGAAAGTATGCATTCAGTGCGGCAAATGCAGCATGATCTGTCCCCATGCAACTATCCGCATGAAGGTCTACGATCAGTCCCTTCTCAGCAATGCGCCCGAAGAGTTCAGGTGGGCCAAGGCAAGAGGAAAGGATTTCCCCGAAGGCTCGGCCTTTACCGTGCAGGTAGCCCCGGAGGAATGCACCGGATGTTGCGCCTGCGTCAGCGTCTGTCCTGCGAAAGACAAGACCCGGCCGGAGAGGAAAGCCATTAACATGTACCCGCAGCCGGTTCTGAGAGAGAGGGAGGCCGAACATTACAGGTTCTTCCTCTCCCTCCCCGACTATGACAGGAGCAAGCTGAAGATCAATACCGTTAAAGGATCTCAGTTGCTGCGGCCGTTGTTTGAATATAACGGCGCCTGCGCCGGGTGCGGAGAAACCCCTTACGTCAGACTGCTTTCGCAGCTCTTCGGTGATCGTGCGCTGATTTCCAACGCTACGGGGTGCAGTTCCATCTACAGCGGAAATCTGCCGACACACCCTTATACCTCCAATGCGGACGGGAGGGGACCCGCCTGGTCGAATCCTCTTTTTGAAGATTGTGCCGAGTTCGGAATGGGGCTCCGTCTTGCAGTGGAGAAGAACACCGTGTATGCGGGGGAGCTGCTGGAAACGCTTTCATCCGAAATCGGTACGGATCTGGCGGATGCCATTATCCGCGCAGACCAGAAGGACGAGAAGGGGATCTCGAATCAGCGGGAACGAGTGGCTGCATTGAAGGAAAGGCTGAAAAGACTCTCTTCACCCCGATCCGCCATGCTGGCCTCTCTCGCAGACTTCTTCTTGAAGAAAAGCGTATGGTGCATCGGCGGCGACGGATGGGCGTACGATATCGGCTATGGCGGTTTGGACCAGGTTCTTTCGATGGGACTCAATATCAATGTGCTCGTTCTGGACACCGAAGTGTACTCCAACACAGGGGGCCAGGTATCCAAGGCCACGCCCCGCGGAGCTGTCGCGAAGTTCGCAGCTGCCGGCAAGACAAGCCCGAAAAAGGATCTGGGGCTCATGATGATGACCTACCGCAGCATCTACATCGCACAGGTGGCGATCGGCGCAAGCGATACGCAGACAGTACGGGCCTTTGTGGAAGCCGAGGCATACGAGGGGCCTTCACTGATTATCGCCTACAGCCATTGTCTCGCTCACGGGACGTTCGTGCCCGATGCCTTCAACCATCAAAAAGCGGCGGTGGACAGCGGGTATTGGCCCCTGTATCGGTTCAACCCGGATCTCGTTCGCGATGGAAAGAACCCGCTCCAACTCGATTCCGGCAAGCCGAAGATTCCAATAAAAGAATTCGTGGACCAGGAAACCAGATACAAAATGCTCAGCCTCAGCAGGCCGGAGGAGGCAAAGCGTCTTTTCGCCCTTGCTCAAAACGATGCGAACGCAAAATGGCGGCTATATGAACAGCTCGCGTCACTTCAGTGCACCCCGGACGAGATCATGCAGGCGCCTTCCTGAAAGTGAATGGTTTGAACCGCGAAGACGCGAAGTCCGCGAAGAAGAACAGGTTTGATTTTTCACCTGCCGGAAGTCACTCCGGCAGGTGAAAAATCAAACTATCCTTGGCGTTCTTGGCGTCTTGGCGGTTTAAATAAATGTCACGACGAGGCACTAGGGGAGAGGAGAAGCGCATAAATGGATCTCAAAACCACATACATGGGAATGGAGCTGAAGAACCCGCTGGTGGCCTCCGCGTCGCCTCTTTCAAGGGACCTCGACTCCATCAAGCGGCTTGAAGATACCGGGATTGCCGCCATTGTCCTTTTTTCGCTTTTCGAGGAAGAGATCCTTCATGAGCAGGAATCCCTGAACCACTATCTGACCCGGGAAACGGACCATTATCCCGAACACCTGACCTTTTACCCGGATGTGGAGGATTTTCACGGGCAGGCGGATCGTTATCTGGACCATATTCGCCGGGTCAAGGAAAGCGTGGCCATCCCCGTGATCGGAAGCTTGAACGGCATTTCCGACAAGGGGTGGAGCGATTTCGCAGGAAGCATCCAGCAGGCCGGTGCGGATGCGATTGAGCTGAACGTGTACTATGTGGCAGCGGATCCCGCTCGATCGGGATCGGAAATCGAGCAGATCTACCTCCGGAATCTTCAAACCGTGAAGAAAACCGTTTCCATTCCAGTTGCCATGAAACTCAGTCCGTTCTTCAGTTCGATGGCCCATATGGCAGTGGAGCTGGATAAGGCCGGGGCGGATGCATTGGTTCTGTTCAACAGATTCTATCAACCCGATATCCTGCCGGATACCCTTGAGGTGTCCCCTTCCATTGTCCTCAGCGAGCCTCATGAAGGAAGGCTCCCCCTTCGGTGGATAGCGATTCTGCATGGAAATGTACACGCGAGTCTCGCTGCGACCACAGGCATTCATGCGGCCGGGGACGTGATCAAGATGATTATGGCGGGCGCGGATGCAACCATGCTCTGCTCCACCCTGTTAAAATTCGGCATCGGCCGAACAGAGCAGATCATGAAAAACCTGCGCGAATGGATGGAAGGCCATGAATATGCGTCTGTGGAGCAGATGAAGGGAATCATGAGCCACGAAAGGCTTGAGAATCCCCATGCTTTCATTCGGGCGAATTATGTCAAGGCGCTGAAGGCATACAGGGTCAAGAGCGCGGAAACGTGGTAACAACAGTAGATGGGTGTTTTACAGCAGCCTGCTAAGGCAGCCTTCCTGCGGCGCGGTATTCGTCCAGGCTCTTCTTCTCGACGAGTATGGTCTTTCCCGTCCGTGGCTTCACGGCCCTGATCTCACCATTCTCGATGAGCTGATAAATGATCTTCTTACCGACGCCCAATTCTTTGGCGGCTTCCGCAATGCTCAAGAGCGGCGCGGAGATATATCCGGTTTCCTGTTCCATACTCGCAATTGCCAAAAAAGCACTAGATGCCGAACTTCTCAGGAGGTCTTCTTTCAGGTACGTAGACGTGAGGGATCTTTTCCTCGTTCCACTCCCGTGAAACATAGAGATTGCAGTAACAGCTTCCGTATTCTTCAACGTCCGGCGCCCTGTAGACGCAGGGACATATGATGTCCTTGTCTTTTTCCCGATCGTCGGCGGCGATCCTGCACGGGCAACACATATATCCGTAACGTTTTTTGTTGACGATCAAACCTTCGAGCAGATCGAATGTGGTTCCCTTGTTCGCGTTAAAAAAGTACCCTTTCGCTTCCTGTACCTTCTTGAGCATATTATAGAGTTTTTCAACTTCTTCTCTGCTCACCGCCTTGTTGTTTTCCATTTGAATATATCCCTTCGTACTCTTTCTGTCCTCCCGTGGGACATCCCCACTGAATAGCCGGGTCTCCTTCTATCACGAAAACGACATGAAGAGCACGAAGAATTGCTTCCGATGAACTCTCTACACAAGTCCGTCGAAGAGAGACAACTCACACCACTCCATTGGCCGAATGCCCGGTTTAAGCCTTTGTAGACAACTCATAGTAAGCAATGGTGTAGTTGACATTGAGGGGGATCTCAGGCTCGGCTTCCCGGTTGGCGCGCTGTTCACATTTGGCGCAATTCCAATGCGACCAACGCTTCCTGATCACCGTGTCGAGACAGCTCGAATAATACGGGCAGAAAATGTTCCTTTTTCCCCTTTTAGGACTCGGGTTGGTTTTCATATCCATGGTTTCCTCACCCTTGTATTTGAATTTCGGTTCCACTCTCTGCCGGGGGACAAAAGAACCCTCCCGCCAGAGCCAGCTCCACGGTTCTGTGCACATCAGCCAGTTGGAAGGGTTTGAAAAGGATGTAGTCGACACAATTCGTATCAGTGCTTTTTCCGACGCGGGATCCTGTTAGCATGACAATAGGAGTATTGGGGGATGCCATTTTCACTTTGGCGGCCAGCGCAAAACCATCCATTTCCGGCATGCTGAGGTCGGTCAGAACCAGCGAAAATGAATCTCTTGAAAATAGTTCGAATGCCTGTTGCCCGTTTTCCGCAAGAACGACACGATATCCCAGCCTGGTGAGGAGGAGAAAAAGCATGCTGCGAATGCCTTCGTCATCATCGACAACCAGGATGCGCAACTCCTTGGAATGCTCAGATGTGACGCGGTCAAAACTCATAGCTTCTCCACATGAAAGATGCGCCTGTCTGTCGCCCCTTTTAGAACCTTCAAAAGCGATGTCTTACTTGACGCGGAGTTTACAAATGTTTGTAGTGGGGAAAGCGGAATGGAGCAATGGGGGGAAAACTGTATTCACTAGGTAGGTATTTATGTATATAGGCTGCATCTCGATGTTTTTTGGCATATGAGTGTCGGGGCGGCAAGTAGAGCTTATGGAAGGATGGGGTCTGTTTTGTTCTTCAGGTATCCAGAACAACGGTGGCTTCCCAGCCTTCGGGAATCGGTTGCACGTTGAAACGATGAAAGGTCACGGCCTTTACATCAACGAGAAGATTGTGCCGCTCAGGGTCCATTTTCTCCCCGCGGGCCTCACAGTTCAGGACATATTCTTTATCCTTCCCGCTGATCTTCACATCCGCCGGGCGCAGCAACTCCTGCTCGGCGTCTTTGTAGAAAATAAACTCTTGAAGGAACTGGAAAAGGAGCATCTCAACGGATTCGGCCTCGAGCCTGATCGGCCTGTGCACCACGTCCCTCAAAGTTCCCAGATCTTCCAACATGGTATTGACAACCGCATCAGCCGCGTCCACAAACAACCCTTCCAGCGAGTCGGACCACGCATGAAATGCCACATCGGAGATGGCAATATCGTCGAGATATTCGTAAGGCATATAAAGAGAATTCGGAAGTCGTACTTCCCCCTTTCTTTCTTCAACCTTTCACATTTCCCAAGGGTAACAGACGAACCACGGGCTTGCTGATTCCGGCCTGGTGCGCGGCTTCGATCACTTCATCGATATCCTTGTAGGCGGAACCGGCCTCTTCCGCCAATCCTGAATAAGAAGTGCTCCGCACGTATATTCCATGGCTCTCCATTTGCTTCTGCAGGTCTTTTCCGCGAAAGAGCTTCTTCGCCTGTTTTCGGCTCATGGTCCTTCCGCTGCCGTGTGCGGTCGAGTAAAAGGTCTGGTCACCGGTTTCAACCCCCGCCAGCAGGTATGATCCTGTTTCCATGCTGCCGCCGATGATTACCGGCTGCCCGACCTGCCTGTAGATGTCCGGCAAACCCTCCATGAGGGGACCGAACGCCCGCGTTGCCCCCTTTCTATGGACAAGCAGTTTCCGAAGTTTGCCGTCTACCACATGCTCTTCCAATTTAGCTGTGTTATGCGATACATCGTAGACCTGATGAAGCCCCAGATCGTGTGCATCCCTATGGAATACCTCAGAGAATACCTCTCGTATCCTGTGGAGAATAACCTGCCGGTTTGCGAAAGACATGTTGACCGCGCATTTCATCGCCGCGAAATAATCCTGTCCCTCCGGAGAAGAAAAAGGAGCGCTGGCAAGTTCCCGGTCACGCATCCTGATCCCATATTTCGGTGTCATCACCCTCAGGAATCTCTGCAGGTAATCTGTTGCAACCTGATGTCCGAAGCCCCGGCTTCCACAATGGAACATGATTACGACCTGGTCGGGAATTGTGATCCCGAATATTTTTGCCGCCCGTTCGTCAAAAATAGATCCCTTCGGGGCGACCTGTATTTCAAGGTAATGGTTGCCGGAGCCAAGGGTGCCGATCTGCTTGAATCCCCGCAAGACTGCCCTTTCGCTGATCTTGGAAAAATCCGCACCCTTGAAACGGCCGGTCTCTTCGGTTCTGTCCAGGTCTTCAGCCCAACCGAAACCTTTCTTGACGCACCAGTGCGCTCCCTGCTCAACCACATCCCCAAATTCAGATTGTGAGACTTTCACGAATCCGGTCCCGCCCACCCCCGCCGGAACGCGGGCGAAGAGGCGATCGACCAGGGTTCGAAGATGCGGCCTCACCTCCTCCAGGCTGAGACTGGTCAACACCAGCCTCATACCGCAGTTGATATCGAAACCAATCCCACCGGGGGAAATCACCCCCGTATCCGGATCCATTGCCGCCACTCCTCCAATCGGAAACCCATATCCCCAATGACCGTCAGGCATACAGAGGGCGTACTTCGTAATTCCCGGCAAAGTGGCCACATTGGACACCTGTTCAAACACCCCTGCATCCATGTTGGCAATCAATTTCTCCGTCCCATAGATGCGGGCAGGAACCCGCATGCCCTCCTTATACTTTGCCGGGAGTTCCCAGACGGTGCTGTTAATCTTCTTGAGCTCTCTTGGAATGTTCATAGTCCTTAACCTTGCCATCCCCCCTCTCTTTGTAAAGAGGGGAATGAGGAAAATGGATGACTTAGGTGAAAAGAAAATGCAGGATTGACCTGATTCAGCTTTGAAGTACCTTCCGGTAGTCTGTGTGACGATATTCCATTGAAGCTCCCTGCAGCCCCATAGGCGGGATTTTTCTTCGCTACGCTCGAACACCCCCATCCTTCGGGGCGGGTCCCCATATTCCGCTTCGCTGCAACAAGCTGCAGGGGAATCTTCGACCTTGAGAGGTCTTTCTGTCTATCTTGGGCCGGCTCGCAAGCCCCGCAGCAAGGTGCGGAGGAATGCGCTCGCTGTTTCGATTCAAGGTTGACGGCGCATAGAATTCCCGGCTATCCTGAATTATGCCCTTCCGCCGGAGTCATAATGACAGGTGCGCATTACCTTTTACGAAAGACAAGATTCAATAAGATTTTTCCATGGAACAGCTCTTTCTAACAAACACCCTGGGCAGGAAAAAAGAACTTTTCAAGAGTCGGGAGCCCGGCAGAGTGAAGATGTTCACCTGCGGCCCTTCCGTGTACAGCAGGTCCCACCTGGGAAACTATCGTACCTTCCTGTTTGAAGACATCCTTCAAAAATACCTGGAGCACATCGGCTATCGTGTGGACCGCATGATCAATCTCACAGACGTGGAAGACAAGGGAATAGAAGAGGCCCAGGCAAAAGGCGTCACACTCAGGGAGCTCACCGCTCCGGTCGAAGATCTGTTCTTCGAGGAGGCCCGCCTGCTGGGAATCAAAATTCCCGATTACATTCCCCGCTCATCCACCAGTGTGGAACAGGCCGTGGACCTGATCAAAATCCTGACGAAAAAGGGGCATGCCTATTTTCACGGCAAGAATGTGTTCTACGATCCGCTCAAATTCGACGGGTTCGGTAAACTGTTCGGCCTGGATATGAGCCGGTGGCCCAAGAAGAAGCGCCGCTTCAGCAGAGACACTTACCCGGGACAAAGGTGGAATCTCGGCGATTTCGTCCTGTGGCACGGCGGCCGAGGCGATCACATCTATTGGAATACGGATCTTGGAATAGGCCGGCCCTCGTGGAATGTTCAGGACGCCGCGATGATCACAAAACACCTGGGCTATCAAATCGATATCGCGTGCGGAGGGGTTGACAACCTCTACAGGCACCATGATTATACCCTCGCCATTGTGGAATCGATTTCGGGAGAGACTTTCTGTCCTTACTGGCTTCACGGCGCCCTTGTCCTGGTAAACGGCAGGAAGATGTCCAAGAGCAGGGGAAACGTCGTTTATGTCGACGAACTGGTGGAACAGGGCCATAAACCCGGGGCCATCCGGTTCGCCATGATTTATCGGCACTACCGCAGCAAGCTGAACCTCGTTCCCGATTATCTTGCCTGGTCTGCCGAAAGGCTTGAAGCCTTCAACGCCATGGCGCGGACGCTCTCCGAAACAGAACCTGACCGGGGAGGAACGGTGAACCCCCTTGACTCGGAAATTTCAGAAGCAGGCAGGCTGTTCAGAGAAAGAATGAATGACGACCTGGACGTACAGGGAGGTTTTGACCTTCTCTTTGACAAGTTGTCCGTATGGATGTCTCTCAAGAAGGAGGGGAGATTTCACCCACAATCCTCCGGCAGGTTGAAAGAGGAATTAAGAAAGATCGATGCGGTCTTGGGCATAATGGAACCACTCTGAAAATGATGACGCCAATCATAGATGCAGTGGATCTCCTGAAGAGATACGATCATTTCACGGCGGTCGACGGGGTAAGCTTTCATGTCAACCCAGGGGAGTGCTACGGTTTCCTGGGCCCAAATGGAGCCGGCAAGACCACCATCATCCGCATGATCTACGGCTTCTCTCCTGTGACCTCCGGTTCTCTTCGCGTATTCGGCCTCGATTTACGGGAACAGTGGCGGGAGATCCGCGCGCGAATCGGCGTCTGCCAGCAGCACAATGCATTGGATCCGGACCTGAGTGTGGAGGAAAACCTGCTTGTATTCGCCGGTTACTTCCTCATGGATTCAGGCGAAGCACGGGCAAGGACCGAAGAGCTGCTGGATTTTTTCGCCCTGGCCGGCAAGAGAAATGCCAAGGTAATGGAGCTCTCGGGAGGTCTTGCGAGAAGGCTCACCGTCGCTCGCGCCCTGATCAACCGTCCGGATCTGGTTATCCTCGACGAACCCACAACAGGTCTCGACCCTCAGTCCAGGCACCAGTTGTGGGACAAGCTCCAGGAACTCCGAAGGAGCGGAATCACCCTGCTCCTCACCACCCACTACATGGAAGAGGCATCCCGCCTGTGCAACCGGCTGATGATCATCGATCATGGGAAAATCCTCGTGGAAGGCAGCCCCGAAGAACTGGTGGTTCAGCATGCGGGAGATTCGGTCGTCGAGGTGGAGGGGGTCGATGAGAGTCTGAAGCAATTCCTTCTCAGGGAAAAGGTGCGTCACGATATTACGGATCGCAGGATCGTCATCTATGCGAACAATTCGGTCAGCGAGCAGATCCGGTCGCGCTTCTGTACGTCCCGATGCACCTTCAGAACAGCCGGCCTGGAAGACGTATTCCTTCACCTGACCGGGAGGGAGCTCCGGGAATGATTGCCGCATCCAGCTTCTCATGGCGTTTTTTGCGTGTCTGGCAGCGAAACGTCATTGTTTATCGCCGTATCTGGAAGGTCAACTTCCTTGTGCCCCTCTTTGAACCGGCCTTCTACATACTGGCTTTCGGACTTGGATTCCGGCACATGATAGGCGACGTTTCCTACGCGGGCGCAACCCTCTCTTACACGGAATTCATCGCACCCGCCCTCGTGGCCACTTCCGTGATGTGGAATGCCTTTTTCGAAACCACCTATTCGTCCTTTGTCCGCATGTACTACCAGAAGACCTTTGATGCCATGCTGGCCACTCCTCTTTCTTTGGAAGAGATCATCGTGGCGGAGATCGCATGGAGCGCCACAAAGGCTGCCGCAGCGGCCCTGCTCATGCTCGTCGTTCTCATGCTGCTCGGATATGTCGCTTTTCCACTGGGCTTCCTTTCCGTGATCTGGGCATTCCTGGGCGGACTTGCTTTCGGCGCAATCGGTATGTATTTCACCGGGATCGTGCCGACCATCGATCTCTTCAATCTGCCTATTTTTCTTTTCATCACCCCGATGTTCCTCTTCAGCGGCACCTTTTTCCCCGTCTCAGGGCTCCCGGGATGGGCGCAGGATTTATCCCTTGCATTTCCATTGTACCATCTTGTCGAGCTTACACGTCTCGTCTCTCTCGGTCGAAACGAAGGAATGGTTCTTTTCAGCATCGCTTACCTCCTCCTCTTCTCGCTCTTGTTCATATTCCTCTCTCTTCATTACATGCGAAAAAAATTGATCAAGTGAGAGAAAGAGAAGCAGGATGCATGATGAAGATCAGCCACTAAGGCACAAAGACACAAAGAAGATCACAATTTCTTCGTGCCTTTGTGTCTCTGTGGCGGAGTTCAAATTCGGTGTCGGCAAATACGCGCACCAGCGCAGGCCAATACACAATCTGCCTTATTCCTCTACATGCTCCCGATCTCTTACTCTGGCCTGTAGCCATCTGCAAAGGGGGAACTACAGAGATGGAAATCGAGTCACAATATCGAAGCGACCTCTGCATGACCTGCGGAGAGATCTCCTGCACCCTCAACTACGAAGAAGCACTTAAGGCCATTCTGGATGCCGTGCAAAATTGCCTCGACGCAGACGGTTCCTCGCTGCTCCTTCTGGATCCGGCCAACGATAAATTCTCCATAGCCGCGGTGCATGGTCTTTCCGACGATGCCATGAAGCAGCCCCCCATTGCCCTTCAAGAGAGTTCCACCGGCGCTCAATTGCTCGAAGGCCGGGTGGTGGCCATAGACGATCTGGTTCATGATCCGACCTTTGAGAAGATGGCTCGGGAAGAGGGGTTTCGCTCCGGCCTTGCAGCCCCGCTCCGGTCGCGGGGGAAGGTTATTGGGGCATTGCTGGCATTCTCCAGAAAACAGCGGGATTTTTCGGCCGACGAGGCGAGCTATCTCCTCACACTCGCTTCACAGGGCGGGGTGACCCTGGGCAATGCCAGGCAGCATCGGGACCTCCATCTCATTGCGCAAGTAGGGCGCGCCGTGACATCCCGGCGCGACGTCCGGGAAATCCTCAGGCTTATTGTCGAGAGCGCGAGAAATCTCTTTGCCGCCAAAGGCGCATCCGTATATCTGATCAATCCCGAGGCCAAGACCCTTGAAGTGAAAGCCTCATATGGTTTGAGCGAGGGTTTCTTTGAAAAAGACGCTCTCAAGATAGATGACACGGTTCAGGAATGCCTCGAACGTCTGGTAGTGATCTCGGATGCTTCCAAAGAACAAACATTTCCTTTTCCCGAGCACCTCGAGACGGAGGGGCTCCGCTCGGTGATCTGCACGCCGCTGAAAGTCAAAGACAAATCCATAGGCATCCTTCGGCTCTACATGACCCGGCTTCGGGAGCTGACCCACGCCGACAGGATGCTCATTGGAATCCTTGCGGACTTCAGCGCCATTTCCATTGAGAATGCCCGCCTTTACAACCACATTGTGAGAGACTACGAGGACCTCACCCGAGACGTATGGCAGTGGTATGACTGGGGCGAACGGCCGCCAAAAACGTGAGGGGCTGTCGATGTACGAGGTGTTTCTTCTCGAAAAAGAACGTCTTTTTCCGTGGCTGGACGAGATCCGCCGCGGCCGGGTAATGGTGGGGCCGGTCGAGGAGCAGGGTTTTCCGGCCTTTCGTGAACCGTCGTCCGCTCACGATCTTTGCCTGGATTATGGGCTGACCATGATGGGCCCTCAAACCTGCATCTACCATCTGACTGAAAAAATCTGCACGATACAACGCACCGAAGAAGGTTTTGAGATCGATGACACCGTCACGGCGCAGGATCAGTTGCTCGTGGGCGTCCATTCGTGCGATCTCCACGCGATTCTGGTCCTGGACAAGGCCTTCCTGAGAGGCAGGGTGACCGATCGGAATTACAGGATCAGGAGGGAAAAGACCGTGGTCGTCGGTTACCACTGCACCTCCGTTTGTTCTCAGTGCTTTTGCGCCTCCATGGGCACAGGGCCGTTCTTCGAGCCCAGAGAGGGGTACGATTTTCTCCTCACCGACCTCGGGGATCGCTACATTCTGGAGACCCTGGGTGAGAGGGCTCATGGAATGGTCGCCGCCCTTCGTCTTCACAAGGCGGAAGAAAAGGATTTCAGGGAGAAAGAGGAACTGCGGCAGCGGTTGCTCGGGCAATTCACAAAGAAACTGGACACGAGTCACATCGTCGAGATTGTCCTGAGAAACCAGGGCCACCCGGTGTGGAGACGGACGGCGGAAGAGCGGTGCCTCAGCTGCACGAACTGCACCAAGGTCTGTCCGACATGCTTCTGTTACAGCACCAAGGACCTGGGAGATTTCGAGCTGAAGAAATGGGACAGAACACGGGCAAAGGACTCGTGCCAGGAGCTCCATTTTGCAGAGGTCCACGGCGCCAATTTTCGCGGAATCCGCGCTGCCAGGCTGCGGCAGTTCGTTACGCACAAGCTTGCCACGTGGTGGGAACAATTCGGGTGTTTCGGATGCATCGGGTGCGGCCGCTGCATGACCTGGTGCCCGACCCAGATCGATCTTACACACATTGCCAAAGAGATCATGGCCACGGAAGGGCTGGGGATGCGGTGAAGCCGGAAAGCAACGAATTCAAAATCGCTCGTCTGATGGAGGTGAGACCGGAGACCGGGGATACGAACACCTACCTCTTTATCCTGGAAGCCGAGCCCGAATTCCTTTTCGAGCCGGGCCAGTTCAACATGCTCGGTCTTCCGGGGCTCGAGGAAGCCCCTTTTTCCATGAGCTCCCTTGCTGAGCCCGGAAACAACCTTTTTGCGCACACCATCCGGCATGTGGGCAATGTAACCCGTCACATCTCCCGTCTCAATCCCGGGGATCGCCTCCTGCTGCGAGGTCCATTCGGCCGTGGATGGCCGGTGAACAATCCAAAAGGAGAAGACGTGCTGGTTGTCGCGGGTGGTATAGGACTTGCCCCTCTCAGGCCCTTCCTCCTGCACTGTCTCCGGAACAGGAAAGAACCGGGACGCTTTATCCTTGTATACGGCGCCAGGACCCCCGACGACATGATCTTCCGTCACGATCTCCTCGCCTGGCAGGAATCCGGTTTCATGAAAACGATCCTCTGCGTGGATCGGCTCGAAAACGGACACGAGACTTCACTGAACATCCGGCAGGGTTTGGTCACCTCCTTTCTCGGCGAACTCGACCTCGATCCGCTTCGCACAAGGGCTTACGTCTGCGGTCCCGAGATCATGATGCGGTTCGTGGCGCGCACCCTTTTGAGGGACGGGCATGCGCGAAACCGCATCTATGTCACGATGGAAAGAAGAATGCGGTGCGGAACCGCTCATTGCGGCCACTGTCAGATCGGCCCGAAATTCGTGTGCCAGGACGGGCCTGTTTTCGAGTACGGGGACATAGCGCGATTCTCCGATGTGCTCCTTTAGGTGGCGCAAAAGCAAAGACGAAGATGCCTCCCGCAGAGGCGTCTCTGCGCGATAACAAATCTTTTCACGGGGTAATGATGAACAGGAAATTTCGTCTGGGTGTATTCAAGTTCAGTTGCTGCGCAGGGTGCCAGTTTCAGATCATCTATTTTCAAAGGCATATCCTGGAGTTTTTCCGCGACATGGAAGTGGTCTATTTCAAAATGGCCCAGAGCGGGGGAGTCGAGGACGGCCCGTTCGATCTGGTCCTGATCGAAGGAGCCATCACGCAGGCTGAGCAGGCCGATCTCCTGAAGAAAATCCGGCAAAACTCCAAGTGGCTCATCCCCATCGGCTCCTGTGCAACAAACGGGGGGATCCCTGCCATCAAGAATCACACATCCGAACTCGAGATGGAGCAGCGAGTGTACGAGAATGTGTCCCCTGTGCATTCCATGAAGGCGGAGCCCATCGATAATTTCGTCCCGGTGGACGGATATGTGAAGGGCTGCCCGGTGGGGGAGCCGCATCTGGTGGAAACGGTGATCTCCCTTCTCATGGACAAACGTCCGAATCACTTCGACTACTCCGTCTGTGTCGAATGCAAACTGAGGCAGAATCTCTGCGTTCTCGTACAATGGAAAAAGCCCTGCATGGGGCCGGTGACCAGCGCAGGATGCGGGGCATTGTGCCCGTCACACGGCCGGGCCTGTTTCGCGTGCTGGGGTCCCATGAAGGATGCCAATGCTCCGGCCCTTGCCAGGCAGTTTGAAAAGATGGGTTTCGGTCCCCGAGACATCTTCTGCCGATTTACCCAGTACGGCTCGACAAAGCCCGAATTCAGGAGGGGAGCGGAGCTCTATGACGAAAATCGTTAATCCAAAGGAGATCCGAATCGATTACCTCTCCCGCGTGGAAGGGGAGACGAATCTGATCGTAAGACTCGGCACCGAGTCCCTCGTGGAGGTTCGCCTGGACATTTTTGAGCCGCCGCGCTTCTTCGAAGGATTCATGGTCGGGCGGAAATACGACGAGGTGGGGGATATCACTTCTCGAATATGCGGCATATGCCCTATCTCCCATATGACCACCGCGATTCAGGCCGTGGAAGCCGCGATGGGAATAGACCCGAGCCCCCAGACAAAGCAGATCCGCAGATTGATGTGCATATCCCAGAACGTGGCCAGCCACATCATACACCTGTATATGCTCGCCCTCCCCGATTATTTCGGATACCCGGGATTCCTTCCCATGATCCCTGACTTCCCCAAGGAAGCAGAGGACTTTCTGGCGATGAAGTCAGCCATGAACCGGGTGGCGGCAGTCATCGGCGGCAGGGCGCTTCATCCCATCTCCATGGTGGTCGGCGGGTTCACAAGAATACCGACACGGGCGGATTTCCACGATTTGGCAAAGCGCATTGAAGAGGTGCTTCCCCTTGCCAGGCGCACAATAGATCGCATCCACGGACTTACTCCCCCTGATCTCCATTGTGAATCGGAGTATATGGCTCTCCGGAAGGAGGACGTCTTTGCCGTCAATGACGGCCGGATCGTGTCCTCGCGGGGCAGACGTCTGGAAACCGCCGAATACCTCTTCTTTTTCAAGGAGAAGCAGGAGTCCTATGGAATGGCCAAGAAGAGCTTCACAGCCGAAGGAAAGACGTTCATGGTGGGAGCCCTTGCCAGGATGAACCTCAAGTTCGATCAGTATCGAGAAAAGACAAGGAAGATTGCAGAGGACCTCGGCATCATTGTTCCGGATACGAACCCTTATCACAATAACCTTGCCCAGGCTCTTGAGATATACGACGGCATGCTTATATGTCTGGAGCTCCTTGAGGAAATCCAGCCCCGTAAAGAAGGGCTCGAACTCCGCATAAGTGACGGGGAGGGAATTTCGCTGACAGAAGCGCCTCGCGGTCTGCTCATGCATTCCTATGCGGTCGACAGGAAGGGAACCGTTCAAAAGGCGAATCTGGTCACACCAACGGCCCATAACTTCGCCAATCTTGAAAAGGATCTCCATTTCCTTGCAGTGCGCTTTCCGGAAGAAGATGATCTGGGGGACCTGAAATCAAAGTGCGCTCAGCTCGTGCGGGCATACGATCCGTGCTTCTCATGCTCGGTGCATTGAGCAGAGTTCAGATAGGGAATTCCTGCAGATGCATCAAGCTTGATGCAAAAAAATCTGAAGTATAGGAGGAACATTATGGAGTTCAAGAAAGCCACGGTCGAATGGATGAATTCCTATGAAGATGGGCTCAAGCGAGCCAAGGAGGAGAATAAACCAATCCTTCTGGATTTCTTCAAGGACGGGTGAGCGGGATGCGCCAAGCTGGGTGCCGTGACGTACCCTGACTTCTGCGTCTCCGCCTCGATCAATCAGTATTTCATTCCTGTCCAGATCAACGTGGACGAGCGGCAAGAGCTGGTGGAGCGATTCCGCGTTGTATGGACACCCAACATCAATATCCTGGATCCTGACGGGAACATCTTTTACCATGTCGAGGGCTGGCTGCCGCCCTCCGACTACTCTGCAATGCTTATGACGGCGCACGCCCATTACTTCCTGCATCACAAGAGTTTCCAAAAGGCGCAGGAACTATTTCAAACAGTATGGGACAAGTACCCTGGAAGCGAATACGCTCCCGAGGCGCTCTACTATCTGGGGGTCACCCGCTACAAGGTTTCACATAAAGGAGAACAACTGATCGACGGATGGAGAACCCTGCAGCGCTTCCACCCGGAAAGCACATGGGCGATCCGATCGAGCGTACTCTGAGTCTCTTGAAAGACGTAATGCGCGATGGGCGAGGACAAGGTCCAGTCCCATCACGCATTACGAGCAGGCATCAATCTTCTTCCCAGTCGATGCACTCCACGGGACAGGATCCGATCGCCTCTTCTATGCAATCCTCCGGCCCCCCTTCCGGAAGTATGACTTCGGCCTTTTCCTCATCTTCATTGAAGGCAAAGACCTCCGGACACAGCTCCACGCATGTCTGGCACCCTACACATTCCTCTTTATCGAGAACCACTCTCCTGGCCATATCGTTCACCTCCAATTCATCACTTGTAGTATTCACATTTGGACGACAGTCAACCCCGTAAAACAAGATCGCCGATGACATCGTACAGGCAGCCACAACAAAAGGAAGATGAGAGTAAGACAGATGAGATTGCTATCTCTGGACGGTTTGCCGATCATTGCAGCGGGGGATGGACCCCAAAGACCTAAAGGCGGCCAAGCCGGCCGCCCTTCCTTTGACGCTCCTCGTGTTCTTCGTGGTGAGGAGAAAAGTTACTCGATCGCCCGAACCCTTCAGCACTCAGCAGATGGACTGACTTTCCAGAATCCTGGATTATCCTGCATCCTGGATCCTGCATCCTGGATCATCCTTATTGGCAGGCAGTGACCCGGAGCCAATCCATGTACAGGGTTTTTATGGCTTCGTTCAGTTCGTGAAAGCTGCTCGGTTTTGTTACATAACCATCCGCGCCTGCTCCGAGACAGCGAAGTTTGTCTTCCTCCAGAGCGGAAGTGGTCCAGACGACCAGGGGGATTTCCTTCAGCGCAGGATCGTCTTTTATCTCTGAAAGGGCCTGGCGCCCGTCCTTTTTCGGCATATTCAAATCCAGGAGTATCAAGCCCGGCACCGGAGAAGTCTTGGGGTCGCAATACCGTCCTCTCCGGTGCAGGTACTCCATCAGTTCTTCTCCGTCTCTTACGAAATACAGTTCACAAACATCCCTGTAAGACGAAAAAGCTTCCTCCAGCAGCAAACGATCGTCGAAATCATCTTCCGCTATGAGGATAGGCAGTTTGTTGTTTTTGCATCGTTTGCTCATTGTTACTTCTGTTTCTCCGGCAATCTGATGATAAAAGTGGCGCCCTTCCCAAGTCTGCTCCGGGCCGTGATCGAGCCTCCGTGTCGTTCGACGATCTTCTTGCAGATCGCCAGGCCCATTCCCGCGCCTTCGCATTGAGTGTTCGCAACCAGCCTTTCAAAAGGCATGAAGATGCGGTCCAGATACTTCTCGTCGAAACCACTCCCGTTGTCTTCGACAAAGATCTCGAATTGCCTGTCTCCCGATCCAGGGATCTCCTTCAGGCGGGAATAGATCTTAACTTTTGGCGGAATGTTTTTGCAATAGAATTTCATGGCGTTGCCGATGAGGTTCTGGAACAACTGGGTCATCTGAAGCCTGTCCCCTTCCACCACCGGCAAATCCAGGATATCCACCTCGCCGCCTACCTCCTGCAGTCGCACTTCGAGATTGGAAACAGCCTCTTTTGCGACCTCGTTGAGATTTACCGGCGCAACAGGTTGACCCGTTGTCGACAAACGGGAATACGCCAGCAGGGATTTGAGAAGAAGCGACATTCGCGAAGCTGTCCGCTGCATACGGCCGGCGTAATCCATCCGTTCTTTATCGCTCTTTCCCTCTATTGCGAACAGGTCCGACAATACCTGAATTTTCCTGAGGGGTTCCTGGAGATCATGCGAAGCAACGAAGGCGAAGTTCTCCAGTTCCCGGTTGCTGACCTCCAGTTTATTTACATACTCGCTGATCTTTGCCTCAGCAGCCTTCTTCTCGGTGGTATCCGTGACCACGGCGCACGCCACAACGACGCTGTCCAGATTGAGCGGACTGATGGAAACAAGTGCGGGCACCTCTGCTCCCGACGCCGTTCTCAACCGGACCTCCCCTTTCCCTTCATTTCCTTTTCCCCGCTCGAGGATCTCGGCGACCAGTGCCCTGTCCTCGGGACATACCCAGTCTTGCAGCGAAGAGCCGACAACCTTTTGATGGGTGGACCGGACGATCTCGGAAAAACGTTTGTTGCAGTAAAAGATGGTGCCTTCCGCCGTGAGGGTCACCGCCCCTTCGTTCATCGCTTCGACAAAGACCCTGTAAGGCTGATCCGCATTCTGAAGGGTGTAGATTTTTTCTCCATCGGCCCCTGAAACAACCAATGCGTCCACTTCGCCTTTGCGTATGGCGAGAAGGGTTTCCTCGGCTTCGTCGAGTTGGATGCGCAGTTCGTCAGCGAGCAAATCTTTCCGGCTTACATCCTTCATTGGTGCACCTTCACCCCTTCTTCTTCAAATCCAATCCAAGAAGAACCTTCTCGGAGTCGGAAAGATCCCCGATGAACTTTCTAATGGGCAAAGGCAGTTTCCTGATGAGCGTCGGGACTGCCACGATCTGCTCTCCTTTCAACAGGGATGGCTGCTGATACACGTCGATCACTTCCAGATCGTAGTTGTCGGGTAGGTTCTCTTCACAGATTTTCCTGATGTTCTCGATGGCTCTGACGCTCCGGGGAGTTGTGCCGGTCACATAGAGCCTGAGTACCGCCCTCTCTTTCTTTTGCTTTTCCGCGGCCTTTTCAAATTCCGCGGCCACGTTTCTGGGCTTTCGTTTTGGCATCTCATACCCTCTCAGATGTTCGGGTGAACTCTCCTCTGATTTTCCTCCACAACACAGCAAATCAGAGAGGTAGAATATCGAGCCCCACGAGAACGCGCTCCGTGTTGGAAAGATCGCCGATGATCTTTCGGACCGGTTCGGGAAGCTTTCTCACCAGGGTCGGGATGGCCAGTATCTGGTCGCCCGCAGCGAGCTTGGGGTTTTCCACAAGATCGACCACCTCTATACGGTACTTTCCCTGAAGGTGCTCTTCACAAATCTTTTTCAAATTGGCAAAAGCCGTGATGGATTTTGGGGTCTGTCCGGCCACGTACAGCCTCAACTCAAAAAACTGGGCATCATCTTTCCTGCCCGGTTTTTTCACACTCTTCTTGGCTGCTGCGCCCTTGGGTGCTTCGACCGGTTTTTTCGACTTTGCAGTGGATCTGGGTACTGCGCCCGTC